>ULRR01031367.1_pt1 | contig 35855 bp, 31 predicted proteins | sample 1955651 | NCBI WGS metagenome assembly ULRR01 (sample SAMEA4835688, study PRJEB28245) | human gut metagenome | biome: gut microbiome; material: fecal sample | place: Denmark | collected 2008
TGGGTGCGCTCGCTCGCAAAGCGCGGCACTTATCTCGGGAGCAATTCCAGAGGGGAGGCGGACGTGTCGTTCGGCAAGCTGAGCGTGAAGGTGAAAGCGGGGGACTATTATAAGGTAAAATGACGGAAAATTACGTTCAGAAGGTGGAAATCCCTCTCCGCAAAGGAGCGCGCAGGGACCAGATACTCGGCATTGTCTTCCAGCTTATGGGGCTGGGGCTCATTCCCGTTGCAATATTTTTCGATTATCTCGTGTTTATTGCCGTGGCGGTGCCGATTGCGCTCGGAATATGGCTCACGCAGAGGTTCTATTCCACGGCAAGGGAGTTCGAGTACGCGTTTACGGGGAAAAGGCTCGTGATTTCGCGCACAAACATCGTGGGAAGAGGCAGAAGAATGCTGGAAATCGCCTTTTCCGACGTCAAATCCTTCACCCGTTTTTACGATATAGCCATACAAGGCGATTTCGTCGCGGCGGAAGATTTGCATTCGCCCGACGTAAAGGCGCTGGTGTTTGCCGCGGGCGACGGGGAATACAGGCTGCTGTTCACGCCCGACGACTATATGACGGCTCTGATAAGCGACAGACTTCGCGCATCGGACGGAGAAAAACAATGATATATCTCGACAACGCCGCGACCACGAAAATGTACGACGAAGCGCTCCGCGTCCTGACGGAGGCGAACGAAAAGCGCTGGTTCAACGCGTCCGCGCTCTACAAGGAGGCGTCCGAGGAGAGCAAGACCATCAGGCGCGCAAGAGAAACGCTGCTCGGCGCGCTGAAAGCCGGCGACGGCGAGCTTTACTTTCTGTCCGGCGGCACGGAGGCCGACAACACGGCGCTGTTTTGCACGCGTAAAGCGAAAGGAAGCAGGGTAATCGTGTCCGAAGGCGAACACGACGCGGTGATAAATCCCGCAAAGGTGCTCAAAGAACAGGGTTACGACGTGGTTTTCGCGCCCATAAAAAGCGACGGCGGCGTGGACGAGGAAAAATTCGCCGCTTTGCTCACGCCCGACGTGTCGCTTGTGTCCGTAATGCACGTCAGCAACGAAACGGGAGCGGTCAACGACATCGCGAAATTGTCCGCAATGACAAAGCGCGCGGCTCCGAAAGCGGTTTTTCACAGCGACGGCGTACAGGCATTCGGAAAAATCAAAGTCAACCTGCGTTCTCTCGGCGCGGACCTTTACACGGTGTCGGGACACAAAATCCACGGACCGAAAGGTATAGGCGCGCTGTACGTCGCAAAGGGCGCCCCCGTCAAGCCTCTCGTCTTCGGCGGAGGACAGGAGAAAGGCTTCCGTTCCGGGACGGAAAACGGACCCGCGATTGAAGCGTTTGCCGCCGCGGCAGAGCGGACTATGCGGAATTTCGAAGAAGACCGTTCTAAAAAACGTCGTTATTTAGAATACTTGCGGGAAGGATTGGAAAACGGTGTGCCCGATGTGAAGATAATCACCGATACGGAGCGCTCGGCGCCGCATATTCTGACCGTAGCGTTCGGCGGTGTGCGCGGAGAAGTGCTGCTGCACGCGCTGGAAGAGCGCGGCATTCTGGTCGGCGTCGGGTCGGCGTGCAGTTCTCACCGCGAGAGCCGCTTCAAGAGTCTGCTTGGACTGGACGAAGCGCACCGCGACGGGATAGTCCGTTTCAGCGTGTCCGCATTCAATGACTTTTCGGAAGTCGCAACCGTGGTGCGCGAAACCGCGGACGCCGTTGCACGCCTTAAAGAATACGCAAGAAAATAGTCAGAGAGGCATATTTTCGGCACAGGCACGAAGCCGCACGCCGAAGCCGCACGCCGAAAAGGCGAAAACCGACACATTTGCCGCACGCGCGGCAGGAGCATTATGGAAAAAGTCGTTGTAATCAGATACGGGGAGTTGTTCCTCAAAGGAAAAAACAGAGATTATTTCGAGTCCCTGCTCATCAGGAACGTAAAGTCCGCCCTGCAAGGCGTGGATTGCACTTTCCAAAGGTCGCAGGGGAGATATTTCGTCGAGAATTTCGATGAGGACGATTGCGGTGAAATCCTGCAACGCCTCTCCCGCGTGTTCGGGATACATTCCCTGTCGGTTGCGGACAAGGTGGCGGTGCGTTCCGACGAGGATTTTCCCGAAATCCGCGCTTCTCTTGCGCAGGCGGCGCGTAAAGCGGCGGAAAACGCGCAGGGAAAACTGCGTTTCCGCGTCACGGTAAAGCGCGCCGACAAGCGCATTCCCATGACTTCGGCGGAAATCGCCGCCGCGCTGGGCGGCACTGTGCTGTCCCTCGGCGGATTTAAGGTGGACCTCACGTCTTACGACTGCGATTTCAAGGTGGACATCCGCGAAAACGGTTTCGCGCTCGTGTACACGGACGTATTTCAGGGGGCGGGCGGTCTGCCCGTCGGATGTTCGGGGCGCGGTATGCTGCTGTTGTCGGGCGGGATAGACTCTCCGGTGGCGGCATATATGATGGCGAAGCGCGGAATGAAGATTTTCGCCGTGCATTTCGCTTCGCCGCCTTACACTTCCGAAAAAGCCAGGGAAAAGGTGCTGGAACTGAGGGACATCGTCACCGCTTACGCGGGGGGAATAAGGCTGTTTGTCGTTCCTTTCACGGAAATCCAGCTTGCGATACACAAAAACTGTCCCGCGAACTATATGATAACGATTATGCGCAGATTTATGATGCGCATAGCCTGCCGTCTTGCGGAAACTTACGACTGCGGAGCGGTCATAACGGGCGAAAGTCTGGGGCAGGTCGCGTCGCAGACGGTCGAGAGTATGACCTGCACGGGCGACACCGCGACCCTTCCCGTGTTCCGTCCGCTCATAGGTATGGACAAGGACGAGATTATGACGCTTGCAAAAAAGATAGGCACTTACGAAACGTCCATTCAGCCTTACGAGGACTGCTGCACGGTGTTTTTGCCGAAATCTCCCGCGATACATCCTTCGCTCGACTCCGTGCGCAAGGCGGAAGCCGCGCTGGACGTCGAAGCTCTTACGGAAGCCGCGCTTGCCGCCGTCGAGGAGTGCTGACGCCGCGCCGCGAGGTATCGCCCGCCAAAAGGACGGTTTTCGACCGTAGGCACAAGCAGGGGGCAGACGAAAGTCGGCATACAATGACGAGCTGCCAAAATCAAACGGGCAAACCTTTCATAACACCGAAACGCGCCGAAAGGCGCGTTTTTTTATGCGATTGACCGGGGTATGCTGCGGTGCGGACCGCAAAGCACGGAAAAACACTCCCGCAAGCGTTCCGCGGCGGAATATCGGCCGCGTTTTAAGCGGATTGCGCTTTCAGCGCAGATATCCGCCGAATACGTTCTGCCGTGTGTCGGGCAGAAAATCCGGGAAGCAGCTTTCGGAGAGCGTGCCTATGACCGTGCCGTCGCCGCCCGCGACGGACATCTGTACGGTGTAAGTCACTTTTCCGCCGAAAGAAAAGGGGCTGTGGCGGAGTGCCACGACGGAGTCCGCATACGCTTCGCCGTCCGCTTCGGGGTTTCGAACGGAGCCCGAACACGAAGCGGAGCGAGGAACAAACCCGTCCGTTTGCGAATATACGGCGACGATTTCCGTCCCGAGAGCGTCTTCGCAAAGTATCGTGTAGTCGAAAGCGGGTTCGGCGCTCAACGTGAGGGTGACGTCCGCGCCTTCCGCGGCGAGCGAGAAAGCGGGAGCGGGGCGCGCAAAGCGCGAGCCGCCGTCGTCCGCGCGGTATTTCAGGGCGAACAGTTCCTGCCGTCTGTATTCGCGCGGGGTGGAAGGCAGGGCGAGAGTGGCTTTGCGGTTGCGGAACGTGGAATATGTGTCCACCTCCTCACGCACCACCGTGCGGGGCAGCGTAAACGGGGAGGGCGTTTCGTCCGAGTAAATTCTGCGCCAGATGTCCGCCGCGTGGCGGGTGGGATGTCCGCCGCCGAGTTCCCTCATTTTGTCCGCTCCGTGCCATACGGCGAGGGTATGTTCGGTGGTGTAGCTCACGCTCCACGCGTCCGTGTTGAATTCCGCGTCTTTCTGCACCGTGCCCGTCTTTCCCGCGACCGCAAAGGGCAGGGAAGAAAGCGTCCTCGCGGTGCCCGACTTGACCGTGTCGACAAGGCAGTCCGTGACGAGCGCCGCCGTCGCGGGAGAAAAGACCTGTTTTGCTGTAATGTCCGCCGTGCTGATTTTGCTGCCGTTTTCCGCTATACAGCGCACGAAATGAGGGCGGATATAGTTGCCTTCGCGCGCAAGTGTGGAGTACGCGCCCGCAAGCAGACGAGGGTTGAGCCCTTTCGAGGTTGCGCCGAGCGCGAAAGCGAGATTGTCGTCCGCTTCCGTGACGGGAAGACCGAGCGCGGCGCAGTAATCCAGCGCGCGTTCCGTTCCGACGTACGTCAGCACTTTGACAGCCGCCGTGTTCATTGATTTTTTTATCGCTTCGCGCGGCGTGGTGTCGCCGTAATACACTCCGCCGAAATTGTCGGGAGAGTAGCCCCCGAAGTCCGTTTTTTCGTCGCGCAGGGGCGTGGCGAGCGTAATCGCACCCGTATCCAGCGCGGGAGCGTACACCGCAAGAGGTTTCATCACGGAGCCGCCCTGACGGGAGATTTCGTAGCCGAGAGTGCAGTAATAAGCGGAAATTTCTCCCGTTGCGTTGTCAATAAGCACCGCCGAGCCGCCCACGCCGTCCGCGGAATAATGGGAGCGGTCCGCCGTTTCTTCCGCGACGATTTTCTGCATTTCGGGGTCGAATGCCGTCATTATGACCAGCCCCGAATTTTGCAGTTTGTATTCCGTCATACCGAGCATTTCGCACGCTTCGCGCACGGCGGCGTTCACATACTGCGAAGTGTAGTCCCGAGAGTTTTCCTCCGTCCGCGCAAGGCGCATTTTCTCCGCTTTTGCGGCGTCGCGTTCTTCCTCGGTGAGATAGCCCTCCGAGCACATCACGTCAAGCACGAGATTCCGCCTTTCGGTCGCATTTTCAAGGCTGTTTTTCGGCGAATAGCGCGACGGATTTTTCAGTATGCCCGCAAGCGTCGCCGCCTGCGCAACCGTAAGCTCTTCGGGAGAGCAGCCGAAATATACGCGGCTGGCGTCGTTTATGCCGTACGCACCCGCACCGAAATAAATGACGGAAAGATACATTGCGAGTATCTCGTCTTTGGTGTATTTTTCCTCGATTTTGGTCGCGATTGCGATTTCTTTGAGTTTGCGCTTCAATGTGCGTTCGGAGCTCAGATGCGTGTTTTTGACAAGCTGCTGCGTGATTGTAGACGCGCCCTCAACGGTTTTGCCCGCTTTCAGATTTGCCGCAAGCGCGCGCAGTATGCCTCTGACGTCATAGCCTTTGTGGGAATAAAACCGCCTGTCTTCGAGGGCGACGAAAGCGTTTTTGACGTGCGCGGGCAGCGAGTCGGGGTCAACGTAGCCGTCGGCGACGTAAGGTATCTCTTCGCCGTATCTGTCCAGCACCGTAGGCACGGCAGTCGCAGTCGGAAGCAGCGCCGCGTCGAACTCCGCCTTTTTCGCCCATTCGGTGAAACCGATGTATCCGCCGAGCGCGGCAAGTCCCGCGACAAGCACAAGCGCCGCACACGTTACGGCAACTATTCGCAAAATCTTTTTGCCGCGGGACGGCTTTTTGTTTTCGCCGAGTTTTTCGCGCCCTTTGTTTTCCTTTTGCGCCGCGCTCTCCGCGCCGCTTTTCTCGCCTGGTTTTTTCATTGAAATTATTATTGTGTTTTCGCCGTTTTTTATGTATAATTACTTAATCGGTAATTCGTAATCACGCGCGCAAACGCGCAAAGGAAGCAATGCGTTACAAAATCGTCACATACGGCTGTCAGATGAACGTGCACGAGTCCGAAAAGCTCGCGGGTATGCTGGAAGGTATGGGCGCCGTCCCCGCGGCGGAGGGGGAGAGCGCGGACGTCATAGTCTTCAACACCTGCTGCATACGCGACAACGCCGAGCGCCGCGCGCTCGGAAACATCGGCGTCGTGAAAGCCGAAAAGAAGAAAAATCCCGCCCTTGTCATCGCCGTATGCGGCTGTATGACCCAGCAGGACGGTATGGCGGACACCATAAAGCAGAGATATCCGTATGTCGACATCGTGCTCGGCACGCGAAACATTTCGCGCCTGCCCGAAGAGATTGACAAAGTGCTGCGCACGCGTGCCGCCGCGAAAAAGTCATCGAAACGGTACCGCGCATTCGACACGTCCTGCGTGCCCGATTATCTTGCCGCCGACGAGTCCACGCCCGTGACGCGCACGAGTTTTCCCAACGCCTGGGTGAACATAATCTACGGCTGCAACAATTTCTGCACCTACTGTATTGTGCCGTATGTGCGCGGCAGGGAGCTTTCGCGTCCGATGTCTTCCGTCCTCGACGAGGTCAGGCGCGCCGTGGACGCGGGTTACGGAGAGATAACCCTGCTCGGGCAGAACGTGAACTCTTACGGGCACGACCTGACGGGCGGAGAGAGTTTTGCCGGGCTGCTGCGCGCCATAGACCGCATAGAAGGAAAATTCCGCGTGCGGTTTATGACCTCGCATCCCAAGGACCTGACTGCGGAAGTCGTGGAGGCGATGGCGTCCTCGGACAAGATATGTTCCAACATCCATCTCCCCGTGCAGTCGGGGTCGGACAAGGTGCTGAAAGATATGAACCGCCGCTATACGCGCGCAAAGTATTTTTCGCTCGTTTCGATGCTCCGCGAAGCGATGCCCGACATCGGCATCACCACGGACGTTATGGTGGGGTTTCCCACGGAGAGCGAGGATGATTTCCTGGATACGATGGATTTGGTGCGGCGGGTGCGTTTCTCGAACGCTTTCACTTTCATTTATTCGCCGCGTGGAGGCACTCCCGCGGCGGCAATGCCGCAGATACCTTACGAGGTGAAAAGACGGCGCATAGGCGAGCTCATCGCCTTGCAGAACTCCGTGACAAAAGAGCTCTCGGAGGATTACATAGGAAAAACGTATGAGGTGCTTGCCGAAGACGTTTCCGAAAAACACGAGAATATGCTGTGCGGCAGAACGGAGAGCGGCAGACTCGTCACTTTTGCGGGTGACGCGGGGCTTGTCGGCTCCTTCGTCGACGTGCGGATTACCGAGGCGCGTTCCGCGTCGCTGTTCGGACACATAAGCGGGTGACTTTATGGATGTTGACGTGAGCAAACTCTCGCCGATGATGCAGAGATATTTCGAAATCAAATCGAACTATCCCGACTGTCTGTTGTTTTTCAGGCTGGGCGATTTTTACGAAATGTTTTTCGACGACGCGGAGACCGCTTCCCGCGTGCTCGACCTTACGCTGACGGGACGCGACTGCGGAATGAAGGACAAACGCGCGCCTATGTGCGGCGTGCCTTACCACGCCGTCGACAATTACATCCGCAGACTCATAGACGCGGGTTTCAGGGTCGCCATCTGCGAACAGCTCACCGACCCCGCGACGTCGAAAGGAATGCTGGAACGCGACGTCGTGCGTGTGGTCACCCCCGGCACGCTGATTGAGGAAGACATCCTCGACGAAAAAGCGACGAATTATCTTGCCTCCGTCTATCTCAGGGGGGACGCGTTCGGGCTTGCGTGGTCGGACATCAGCACGGGAGAATTCTGCGTGTACGAATATGCGGGCGAAGACTGGCGCGCAAGGCTTTCCGACGTGCTGTCTTCCGTGCGCCCGTCCGAATTCGTCTGCAACGAAGATTTCGTCGGCGCATACGCGTCCGTGCCGTATTTCACCGCGTCGGACGCCAGACCGCATTGTTATCACGATTTCGCCTATTATTTCCCCACCGCGGAAAAGAAGCTGAAAGAAGCGCTCGGAGTCGCTTCGCTCGCCGCGTTCGAGTGTGACGACAAACCGTTTGCGGTGTCCGCCGCGGGCGGACTTTGCGAATATCTTTCGCAGACGCAGAAACGCACTCTTGCGCAGTTAAACAGCCTGACTTATCTTCACGACACGTCGTTTATGCTGCTGGACGCCGCCACGCGGCGCAATCTCGAAATCACGGCACGCGCCCGCGACGGGAAAAAGACGGGCTCTTTGCTCGGCGTGCTGGACAAGACGTCCACGGCAATGGGTGCGCGCACTCTCCGCGCGTGGCTGGACCGTCCGCTGCGCGACGAAAAAGCGATAAACGCCAGGCTCGGCGCGGTGGAAGCGCTTGTCGCGTCGCGCGCGGTGCGTGACAAGCTGAACGAATTGCTGGGCGACATCCGCGATTTGGAGCGGCTCAGCGGCAGGATTGCCTACGGCAACGCTTCGCCGTCCGTGCTGATTGCCGTGTCCGATACGCTCAATGTGCTTCCCGCGCTCAAAAAGGTTGCGGCGGAGCTCAAAGACCCGACCCTGAAAAAGATAGTCGCGGACATCGACCCGCTTCCCGAAGAAGCGGCGGTGCTCAACGCCGCTTTGGAGCGCGTCAACAGAAAGATTGACAAGGGCAAAGACGGCTCGGCGGGTTATGTCATAAAGAGAGGCTACGACGAGAAACTGGACGAACTGAGGGATATAAAGACGACCGCAAAACAATGGATTGTCAATCTCGAAGAGCGTGAACGCGAAGCAACGGGAATACGCGGGCTGAAAGTGAAATACAACCGCGTTTTCGGTTATTTCATCGAGGTGACCAATTCCTTCCTCGACAAGGTGCCGTACCGTTATCAGCGAAAGCAGACGCTGGTCGGTTCCGAGAGGTTTGTGACGGACGAGCTCAAAGAGCTCGAAACCCGCATCCTCAGCGCGGACGAAGAGGCGGACGCGCTCGAAAACCGCATTTTCGAGGAGCTCAAACAGATGCTGCTGTCCGGAACAGGCTGCTTGCAGAGGACGGCGCGCGCTCTTGCGGCGCTGGACGTGCTGGTTTCCTTTGCGTCCGTTGCGGTGAGAAACAATTACGTCAGGCCGGTCATCGGCAAAAAAGTCAAGGCCATAGACATACGCGAAGGCAGGCACCCCGTCGTGGAAACGCTTATGCCTCACGGTTCGTATGTGCCGAACGACACTCTTCTGGACGGCGGCGACAACCGCACGATTATCATCACGGGCCCGAATATGGCGGGCAAAAGCACCTATATGCGGCAGGTCGCGCTCATCACGCTGATGGCGCACGTCGGTTCTTTTGTGCCGGCAAAGAGCGCGGAAATTACGCTTACGGACAGGATTTTCACCCGTATAGGCGCAAGCGACGACCTTTCGGGCGGACAGTCCACGTTTATGGTGGAAATGATAGAGGTCGCAACGATACTCAATTACGCCACGTCTTCCTCGCTGCTCGTGCTCGACGAGATAGGACGCGGCACTTCCACTTACGACGGGCTCAGCATTGCGTGGGCGGTGCTGGAATACATCACTTCCGAAATCCGCGCCAAGACGCTTTTTGCCACCCATTTCCACGAGCTCACCGACGCCGAGAGTTTCGGCGGCGTGAAGAACTATCGCGTGCTTGTCAGCGAAGCGGGCGGCAAGATAGTTTTCCTGCATAAGATTGCGCGGGGCAGCGCGTCCAGGAGCTTCGGCGTGGAAGTCGCGTCGATAGCGGGCGTGAAAAAGAGCGTCATAGAGCACGCGCGGCGCATAATGAACGAGCTTGAAAGACAGGCGAAGGACCGCGACTCCAACCGTATACTTATGGCGTCGCGCTCCGAAACGAAATCCGTTCAGACAAGCCTTTTCGACAAAGAGGAATCCGAAGTGGAAAAAGAACTCAAAGACATAGACGTCGACAATCTCACGCCGTTGCAGGCGCTCACGGTGCTGAGCGACCTGAAAAAGAAACTCGGAGGGCGCGGCTGATGGGCAGGATAAATCTTCTCGGTCCCGGCGTGTTCAATATGATATCCGCCGGCGAAGTGGTCGAAAGACCTTCTTCCGTGGTCAAGGAGCTTGTCGAAAACAGCATCGACGCAGGCGCAACGGAGATTTCCGTCTTCATAGAAGACGGCGGCATAAGGCGCATATCCGTCAGCGACAACGGCTCGGGCATTTTGAAAGACGATATGCGCGCCGCGTTTCTGCCGCACGCCACCAGCAAACTCTGCGAAATCGCGGACCTAGATACGATAGCCACGCTCGGCTTCCGCGGAGAGGCGCTCGCAAGCATAGCGTCCGTCAGCGAGGTGACTTTGGTGTCGCGCGCGGACGGCGCGGACGCCGCACGGAAAATCATATTGGAAGCGGGCAAGGTGACGGAAGAGAGCGAAGACAGCCGTGCAAAAGGCACGTCCGTCACGGTCGAAAACCTCTTTTTCAACACTCCCGCGCGTCTTAAATTCCTGAAAAAAGCGTCAACCGAACAGGGATATGTCGAAGACGCGGTCGAAAAAATCGTGCTTGCAAATCCCTCTCTCAAAATTACGCTTACCTCAGAAAAAGGCGTGTTGCTGGCGCACGACGGCGGCAATCTTGCCGACGCGATGGCGGATGTCTATCCCCATCTCGATATGTCGCGTTTTATCGCCGTGGACAGGGTATCTTCTTCCGGCGTGAGAGTGAGCGGATATGTTTCGGCAGTCGATTACACCGCGCCGACCAGGTCCAGACAGACTGTAATAGTCAACGGGCGCGTCGTGGAAAACGATACGGTTTCCGCCGCTGTTGACAAAGCCTACCGCGATTATCTCGTCAAACGCACCTTCCCGATGTACGTCCTAGACGTCATAGTGCCTTTCGACGAAGTGGACGTCAACGTACATCCCGCCAAGGCGGAAGTGCGTTTCCGCAACAAAAACGCCGTTTTCGGCGCTGTTTTCCGCGCCGTCGACGAGGCGATAAAAGCGTCTTTCGGCAGCGAAAAACACGGTTTTTCACCCGTTCCGACGGGCTCGGCGGACGCCGCCGCTACATACGAACAGACGGCGATTGACACCGCCGCGCTCTTCGGCGATATGCCCGAAAACACTTCCTCCGACAGGCTCGGCGCAAAGGAAAATCCCGTCCGCGACCTGCCTTTCAATCTCGGTTCGCTGCGCGGCATCGGCGTTTCCCGTGCGGGACGCGCGGCGGAAAAACGCATACCGTCTTACGAAATCGACGGCGCGCACCTTTACGGCGGCACGCCCGCGGACGGCAAAGACGATTTGTACGACGACGCCTATGCGCTGTCAAAGATATCCGAAGACGAGGATAAGGATTTTGCGAATAGTTCCAACACGCGGTTCAGACTTTTCGACGGAGAGGTCGTCGGACAGGTTTTCGACACCTATCTCATAGTCGAACGCGCCGACGTCGTTTACGTCATCGACCAGCACGCCGCGCACGAGCGCGTGCTTTACGACAAACTTTCCGCAAGTCTGTCGTCCGAATTTTCGCAATCTCTGCTCATTCCGTACAAACTCCGCCTTTCGGGCGCGGAAGAAGAGTACTTCGACAAAATCGTGCCCGCGCTCAACGATATGGGTTTTGCCATAGAAAAGAAGCCCGGCAGTTATCTCGTTTACGCCGTGCCCGAGCCGGTTGTCAGGATGAACATCGAAAAATTCGTCGCCGCACTCTTCGAAAATATGTTGGACGACGGCGAATTGAAGCTGACCGACCTGTTGAAAGACGTCGTATGCCGCGACGCCTGCCGCGCGGCAATCAAAGGCGGCGAACATCTGACCAGACGGCAGATAGAATACGTGCTTTCCAATCTCATCGACGAGGAAGGCAATCTTCCGCAGAAATGTCCGCACGGCAGACCTGCGGTGGTCGCGCTCACGAAGCGTGATTTCGAAAAGATGTTTATGCGGGTGGTCGGATGAACGAGTTTTCCGCACCGCACGCAGTCTTCGTGATGGGACCGACCGCCTCCGGCAAGTCGGAATTCGCATTTCGGCTTGCGAAGGAAGAAAACGGGGTCGTAATTTCCGCGGACAGTATGCAGATATACCGCGGACTCGACGTCGGCACCGCCAAGGAAAGCCCCGCACGCCGTGCGGAAGTTCCGCACGCGATGATAGACGTTGCGGACTATGACGAAGAGTTTTCCGTCGCGCGCTACCGCGACGAGGCGGTGCAAGCGGGGCTTGCGGCGCTGCGGAACGGAAAATTGCCCGTGTTTGCGGGCGGCACGGGGCTTTATTTCGAAGCGCTGTTTTATCCGATGAGTTTCGGCAGAACGGACAAAAATCCCGCATTGCGCGCGAAACTCGAAAAGGAATACGCCGAAAAAGGCGGCGCATATATGCTGGGCAGACTGAAAGAAGTTGACCCCGATACTGCGGACAGACTGCATCCCAACGATGCAAAACGCGTTGTGCGTGCGCTGGAAATCGCGCTTTCCGGCGGGACGCCGATGTCGCAGACCGCAGACAGCCGCGAAGACCCCGACGTCATAGCGGTGGGCTTCCGTCCGTCCGACCGCGCGGAGCTTTACGCGCGCATAAACGCGCGCACGGAACAAATGTTTGCACAGGGGCTCGCCGAAGAAATTGCACGGATTGCTCCCGATTTTTCCTTGCAGAGTATGCAGGCGATAGGTTACAGGGAGTTTGAGCCGTTTGCAGACCGCTTTTCGGACGGAAAACCCAATATGACCGCAGCAGAGCTTTCCGCCGTGTGCGACAGGATAAAACAGGACACCCGCAATTACGCAAAGCGCCAGCTCACCTGGTTTAGGCGCTACAAATTCGTCGAGTGGTTCGAAATCGGCGATTTTGACGGTGCAATGAGATATGTGCGCGAGAGATTGCGCGGCGCATAGCGGCGCAGGGCAGTTTCGCCTGAAAACGTGCGTATGTTCCGACATTGCGGACGGAGTGACAATAAAACGGTGCAAAAACGTGCCAAACAATTCTAAAAAACCGAAAAAACGAGAATACTTCGAGGGCCAACCCAAATGCGTAGGGAATCAGCAGAAAAAATAGTTTCAGAAAGTCTTGCGGAGCTTGCTCCGCGGTTTGCCGTTTTGGACGAAACGGCGCTTTTCAATCAGGAAAAGGTGCTGAACGCTTTCCGCAAAAACGCCGTTCAGGCGCGTCATTTTATCGGGACGACGGGTTACGGCTACGACGATGCGGGGCGCGACACGTTGTGCGCCGTGTTTGCGGATGCTCTCGGCGCCGAAAGCGCCGTGGTTTCGCCGTCGATTACCGCGGGCACGCAGGCGCTTGCGCTGATGCTGTTCGGCGTGCTTCGTCCCGGCGATTTGCTGCTTTCCGTGTCGGGAAAGCCGTACGATACGCTGACGGACGTAATATCGGGCGAAAATTGCGGCTCGCTGAAAGAATTCGGCGTGGATTTCGAACAGATTGCGCTCAAATTCGAGGGATTGAAGCCGGTTTTCGACTTCGAAGCCATAGAAAAAGCCTTGAAACGACGTTTTGTCAAGGCGGTCTTCGTGGGCAGAAGCCGCGGTTATGAGTGGCGTAGTGCCGTAAGCGTCGGGCAAATCGGCGAAATGATTGCTTTCGTGAAAAAAATCAGCCCCGACACGCTCGTTCTGGTGGACAACTGTTACGGCGAATTCGTGGAAAAAGCCGAACCGACGGCAGTCGGCGCGGACCTCATTGCGGGGTCGCTGATTAAAAACATCGGCGGCGGCATAGCCCCGACGGGCGGATATATTGCGGGCAGAAAGGAGCTTACAGAGCTTGTCGGAAAGCGTTTGACCGCGCCGTCGCTCGGTATGGAGGTCGGCTCTTACGAAGGCGGCTACACGAGGTTTTATCAGGGGCTTTTTCTTGCGCCGCAGGTCACGAAAAACGCACTGAAAGGTGCATTTTTGTTCGCGAAAGCCTATGAAAAAGTCGGTTTCGACACCTTGCCGCGTGCGAATATGCCTGCCTATGACATCGTCACCAGCATAAAGATGAATTCGGCAAAGCAATTGACGGATTTTTGCGAGGTCATACAAAGCGTTTCGCCCGTAGACAGCAATGTCGTTCCCGTGCCGTGGGCAATGCCGGGCTATCAGCACGACGTCATAATGGCGGCAGGCGCGTTTGTACAGGGCGCGTCAATCGAACTCAGCGCCGATGCACCAATAAAAGAACCTTATATCGTATATGTGCAAGGTGCGCTGACATTCGAACACGCGGTAATCGCCGTGCGCGAAACTCTGCAAAAAGTGATTGGCGACGATATCGCGTTGTAACGAATTCGGAGGCATAAATGCAGGCACGCAAGGACGACGGATTTGCGTTGCTTATTGTTTGTATTGCCGCCTTGCGTCCGATGGACAAATTTTCGGGAAATACGGCGCCGTTTCGGAAAAATCTTTGAAAAACCGTCGGCGGGCAATTTTCAGGCAGCAAAGGCATTTCCCGACACAAGATTTCGGAGGTTTCGGCGCATTTTACGACGGCGGAAACCGACGATAAGTAAGCTGAAACAATTAGTGATGAAATAACCGTTGCAACATCAGGCCGCAAAATTCGGCATTTTTCTCAAAAACGCCGTCAAAAAAATAATTTTGAGTTTTCGAACAAACGGTTTCCGAAAGTCGGCGCAATGCCTTCGGAAAAAGCCGCAGAATAATCACAAATTCACAAATTAATCATAAATCCGAAGACATTTTGATTTTCGGTCGACGCAAACAAAATCAATCGAACATTGCCAATCAAGCCTTCAAAAGCCGCATTTTTTCACTTTCTATTCGCAAAAGCTGTGTTTTGCGAATAGATAAGCAGATTCTCTGCCCTCGATTTTTTGAAAAATTTTCAAAAATTTTTCGGATTTTCGACGTACGTTCTCTGCAAATCCATGACAATATTCAGCAGCTGTTCTTTTGTCTTTGACTTGAAATAAGCGAAGTCGTAATACTGACGGGGATTGTATGCCGCCTCGATGTCTTTCACTTCCTCATCGAGACGAGCATTCTGTTCCTCGGTCTTCTTTTCCTCGTCTACCCTGTTATAGTTCAGATTCGCGACCAACTGCTTGATTTCCGCCAATGTCATTTTGGGATTTTTGACGTACAGCACAATCATTTCGTCAGACAACTGCAATAGCTCAATAAGTTTACTGACAGAAAACCCGGCAAGACTGTGATAATCATCTTCTACCGACGTCCGTTCCCCGTTAACCGGTGCAAACGTTTGCACAACACGTGTATGCCTAATTCCCACAACGTCCAATTCCGAAATGTAAAACCGTTCGGCGATGTTAATCAGATAAGCAGTATATCTTTTCGAAATTCCGCAGTTAAAGTAAGCGAACTCGTATATATTCTTGTAATCGGTTTCGCCTACAAGCTGTTGGTCGCGTATCTCTTTCAGATAATACCCTATCCGCACATAAGACATTATTCCGCTGTTGATTGCGTCATCGATTTTATTGCACAAATCAAGCAATTCTTGTTTTGCGGCATATTCCACAGCATAAAACTCCCGATAATCCGACGTAGCACTCCGCAAAACGCAATAACGGCGGTAAAAACCGCAGTTATTCTTCGCTGCTTCGATTTTCCTGATGTTTTCCATATTCGTATTCCTCCTCGAACGGCATTTCTTCGCCGTATATTGTTTCGTTATCAATTTCCGCCGCAGATACAAACTCACAATGGGTATAGAGTTCGAAATCCGCACGGTTGAGTATTGCCTTTGCGTAGTTATATTCTCGATTCACATACACTTTGCCGTCTGCAAGCAATTCTTCGATACTGCCCTTCATCATTTCCAAAGGAGCGACTCCGCCATATTCCCACGTTCTGACGTTGACAGACGATTTTCTCACTAGATTGCTACTGTAAAAGAATCGCTTTTTGAACAAATCCGTGCTGCCGAAAGCCTTGTCCAAATATTTCTGAACGTACCAATTACACCGCTCTCGGCTCGCTATCCTCGTTGCCGTGGAAAAACCGTAACAAAATTTTGTCACGTTATATATCGGCAGTCCGTCCGTCGGAGTCAGCTCTCGATTCCCTTTCGTACGCTCGAAATATTCTTTACTCGCAACTTTATTCTTCGGCGACCAGGAACAACAAACCTTACAGCTGTCAACGAATCCAAGCTGCTTAGGCGTAAGACCGCTCATAAGCAAATGAAAATGCAATGCCCCGCTCTCGTGCTTTTCGGGAACGCTTATATATCTGAGCGCAGGATATTTTCGTGACAACATTCGTATAAAGGTTTTGTATGCCAGATAAACCTCTTCGTTGTTGTTTCGGTCAAGTCGCAGATTGTCGAACGTCAAGGTGACAAACCAATCAAAATCGTTCATATCGAGCAATTCTCGCAACATCAAATAACTGCGGTCGACCGAACGACGCTCGGAGGCCAGGAGTTCCGTCTTTTTATATAGCCGAGACTCCCCCGTTTCCATATCCAACTTGTAACGGATATCGTCAACGGTTATCGGCTTGAATCGTTTCTCCCGACCTTTACAGGTAAAAAAATACGAGTGCTCCGTGACCGTTCTGAACAGCTTGATTTTGTTTGAAACATACAGTTTTTTCACGTCTGTCACTCCTATTTTTAAGACACTGCTTTTTCCGTTTTTGGATTTAAGTGTGACTAATGTCAAGTACACGCGCGCTACGCGCGCACACACGCGAGAGCCGTGTCAAGGTGTACTCTCTCAGACCGCCGCGCTCCCGGCACCGCCGTTCGAGCGCGGCCGGTCTTGTCTTTTTTTGCGAGGGTGTTACCCCCTCGCGCTCCCTTACATCGCTCGCCGCGAAGGCAGCGGCGGGCCCCGTTCCCACGGTTGCCCGCCCGGTCGGACAGCTTGCAGACGTTCGCGCCGTCAAGGACGGGAATGCCGTCCCGAAAATCCTGGCGGATTTTTTCCCTTGCCCCTTGACTGCGCAGTAGTATCACCTTCTGCTAAGCGTTCAGAGCCTTCCCCTGCGTCCGTTGCCACGCCGCCCATGTGTTTCATCAGGTCGCCGACAAAATAGCTGTTCTGCGCGTTCAGCTCGTCGAAACTCGCTTTTTCCGTCGCGTATTCCTGCAAGTCGTCTATGCCGACAGAGGATTGCAAGGACTTCTTCGTAAAGAAGTCCGAAAAACAGTCTGTCGCAAAACGCTTGCTGTATATCTTCTTCGTCATAAGATAATATTTGCCGTCTTCGAGCCGTCCGTCCTGCGTCCCGTTCTCCGTCTGAACGTCGAGCACGGAATAGCCGAATCGGTTATATATCCCCGAATAATACTTGCTTATCTTTGCCGTCAGCGTTTTCAGCAAGTACATCGTAAGCGTGTTGTCGCCGCGGTTAAAGCGATAGTCGTAATACAATCGCACGAACCGTCCGAACACCCAATCGTACAGCATTTCCCCGAACGCAAAGAACGGCATCGCAAGCCGTGTTTCCGAACTGTCGCGCACATGCACTATCTCGCACAAATCACGCGCGTCTGCACCCCAGCTTTCCGGACGCTGTTCGTCCGTAATCACACGGACAAACGGAAAATTATCCACCGTCGCCGAATGACGCACCATTTTCAGCCAACTGTTGAAGAGGTCGTTTTTCTGATTCGTCGTTTCGTCCGTCTTTTTCAAGCCTTGATTTTCAATGCTGTTGCCGCGCTCTTTGCCGATTTCCGTTATAACAACCACACCGAACTCGAAACTGTCGGCAGTCCTGCTATCCGCTACAAGTCGACGCCCCAAACGCAGACTGTCGAAATCGAGAATATGCGCATGACGGCTGTATGCGTCCAGGAGCCGGCTGTCGCGCTTGAAAAAGTCCGCATTCCATAGCGGAAAATTGCCCGTGTCCGCAATGACCGCGTCCGTTCGTATCGAATAGTTGGAAATTATGAGCGAGGACTGCACTATGTAGATAAAATAAAGCTGCGCGTATGTTTCAATGACCTGCCACACGTCAACGGTTTTCAGCTTGTCATCGTAAGTCAGACCGTAACGCTCATAGTCGTAGCCGAATATCTTTGCCCGGCACGGAGATTTATGCCACCTAGCTGCCTTTTTCGATACAAAAAGACGAACAGTCGCAAGGTTGTATACCTTGTGATACTCCATAGCGCGGCGCAGTTCGTTCTCAAGGTTTATCCAAGGAAAATACGGAAACTTCAAGTCGTTTTCGAGTATTTTCTCAAACGCCTTATCGCGGAACATCACTTCCTGCGACAGCACCATATCGGTTATCGTCGTCGTCTTCTTTTTTCCCATAGTGCCGCACACCATATAAACAATCGGACGTTCGTTTATAAATCCGCGGTTGCGACGTTCGAAGCGCTCCAAGCGCTCGTATGCGATTTTCTTGCGAAACCAATCTACAAGCAACAAAAACGCAATCAGCCATATCCACCAAGGAATAAAGCCGAAAGGCACGGCAAGGTCTATAAACAGCTTGTAGACCTGGATATAAAGATTGCCTACGTCGAAGCTGACGGCGAAGTAAAGATAATAGGCGAAAAACTCCAATGCTATCGTGAACAGATTGAAATTATACGCCCACAGCACAAGCCATATTATCCAATACGCCTTATGCTCCCGGAGAAAGCCTATAAAATCGCCAAGCCATGTTTTCACCGGGTGATACGTATATTTCGCCGCCGCTTTGAACGCTCTGAGCGGCAGCGTATCTTTGTCGTAATCGTTATTCGGCTTTTTCAGAAACGAACGGAACAGCACAAACATCACAACGATAAACGGCAAACAGAACATCACCACGACGAACAATATCTTTACCGCTTCACCGAGCACTTGAAGATAGCCGTTGAAATTGCCGCCGTCCGCAAACAGATTCCAGAACGCCACAAAATCCGCCTTGAAGCCTTCCCACGTTTCGGGCAGGAATATGGACGGCAGGGTGCTGTCCGTAAGACCAAAGAACGGTATCTTCGGAAGCTCCGCCACGGTGGGCGTAACGGCATTCGGCATTCCTATAATACGCGTAAAATACACGCCGACGGAAACGCCGAAATCACGGAATCCCTCAATCAGACGTCCGAAAGCCGTAGGGAATACGAACGCGCTGCACGCCACAAAACCGAGCGTTATCAGCACACATAATATATGCCTGTAATCGAGCCTTTTACAGTGTCTTTCCGCGCGTTTCATATTCTCACTCCCGTATAGACAAAATACCCTATCACCGCCGCAAAGACGACGACAAAGGCAATCAGCAATATCCTTTTGACTGTTTTCATACCATTACCGTTTGACTTCTACCGCAGAATCCCGTATAATAAGCGCAAATAGACGGGATTTGAGGTTCAAGACCTCCCATCGGTGGCGTTTGCGCTTGACAAATTGCTTACGAAGTCCGTCTATTTTTTATTTTTGCTATTCCACTGCCGCTTTTTCATATACCACCCTTTCGGCTTACGATTCGTTGACTTTTTATAGGCTTTGATAGTATGCCGCACAACGGGCATATCCTCTTTCGCAAAAGCCCACTCCCTTTCAGGCGACTTGAAAAACCGTTTTTGAGTGTTCAACACTTTCAACTGTAAGTACGATTGTCTGTCGTCTTTCGGATTCGGATTTTTGCTCAACGGATAATGCTTAATATGCTCACGAGGGTGCGTCGTCAGCCCAAGTGACTTATAATGCGTATCGGTTTCCCCGAACACATAATTGTAATGTCCACCCGCCGCAGGACTGTTATTACGCCTAAATTCGTTGCGCGGTTTATACTTCCGGGATTTTTTATTTTTACGTCTTGCCACACACACCTCACAAAAACATTGCCAAAAGGGGCAATATGCCCCTTCGGCAATTAACTGTTATGCGCCCCTCTTACGTCTGTATTTCGGGACGGATTCCGTTTGTTTGCTCTCACCGCGGACTTCGCCCTCGATATTCGGCATTGTCGTGCCTTTTGAGTTTTTCCTGCCCTTCTTCGGCTTGTCGTCCTTACGCTTGCGTACAGCCTTCACAAGCGCCGCTATCGCCTTAAACGGCAGAGAGATAAGCCATATCACAAACTTGATAATGTAAGGCAATATAGGCGCAAGAATAATGAGCAAAAGGACAAGTCCGATTATTATCAAAATAATTTTCAGAAGGTCCGTCGGCTCAAAATTATAATGTTCTTCGTTGATAGGCGTATCGGGGTCACCCGACTGCTTATTATCAATAACACCGAGATTGTATGTAACGCCGTCCGTTTCAAATTTCAATCGTAAAATAGTAACATCACCTACGATTGTTGAAGACTGATACATGGTGCCAAGCGTCCCATTTTCGGTGCCGTACTCGGTTTCTGAAAAACGTAAAATCCACTGTTTGCCTTCGAGGGCCGCTTTTCCTTCATCAGTAATTTTATTTGCAACACTAACATTTATAAGTGCGCCCGTGTAAACAGTCTGTTCAATATCTTCATTGGCTATGAAATTTTCCACGGTTTCAATCCTGTTCCACTTATATGTAGGTGCCCACCAGCCATCGCCCGTATGTTCAACTTTCTGTTCATAAGTCAGATAGGCATAATTATCTTCCTTTTCACCGAAAGTCTCTTTCGGGTTCATCCAATCCGTGCGCCTGTTCCACTCGTAGGATTGTGAAGTAAAATAGACATCCGCTTCAAGCAGCCGGTCTATATCACGATCGGTGTTGAACGCCACAAAATGACTGTCACACGAAGTGCGCCACTCATTGAGTTCAAAGCCGTTGGAATAGCGGACGAACCCGACAAATTTATCCGTGATCTCAATCGTTTCTATATCGAGCACTCGACAAAACGATTCCCCGTTTATTGTGCTGAAACAATATTCCTTGGCGACTTCATACACCACTTCCGTAACTTCGTTGCCGTGGTCTGCGTCCTCGTCTATCGTTTTGTCAAACGGACGGAATATGCCGGGTATCGTATAATATCGTGTGCTTGCCGTTCCGACCGTCAACCCTTCAACAAGATATTTATAAAAAACACCGTTTGAGCTCAATAGACGGAGTTTATAGTTTTTTACGTCGGAAATATCTTCACGCGGAACAAGCGCAATATTTATTGACGATGCTTTTAAGTTCTTAAAGTGTCCGCTCGGCTGATAAACGTACACGAACAATTCGTTATCGACTGACTCCGCGATCTGAATGACCTTCAACGAATAGTCGTTCATAACGACAGGATAATGTTCCTCGCTGAAACTTTCGTCAGTATGCAAATCTTCGAGCACATCGGAATAAACGGTTTCGCCTGCCGCATATGCGACCGCAGACGGGAGAAATCCTCCCGTCAACACGACCGCACACACCATAAACAGTACGAAAAGAGAAATCCTAATTCTGGTCTTTGTCATCAGAATATCACCTCGGTTTTATCCAAAACGAGACCGCCATGGGACAAGTCGAAAGCACAATAAAACGGAATACTTAACGTATATTCTCCGTCCGGTGATGTTACGGAAACAGCAAAAAACGGATACTCGGAAATATTTACTTCGCCCGGAAGATATACTTCATCTGCACCGAACACTTTTTTTAAGATAGACCTCATATCTTTATATCCGAAAAAAAGCTCGAAAACGCCGTCTTCATTCACTTCGATCTTATCTCCCGAACGCACAAACGCCGTTGTAAGATCCGTTACTTCGCTGTACAGACGAGCGGTATTCTCATCGTCAAGATAAAATTGAAAATCATTCGCTCCGTCAGTGTAAGCAACGACTTTAACAACACAATCTTCAACGGAATACTCACCCCAACCGTCCGAATTTTTTATTGAAAATTCTGCAACGCTTTCATTTCCGAACAGCTCTATGCTTGAACCGCTTTCTGTTATAATCGATTCTCCGTAGCAAACGTATATCCCTTGCGGACGAGTAAACAAATATACCGCCACGCCCACAACACCTACAATAAGCAGCAGAAGTATAATGAACGTAAGCACCTTCGTTACGTTGTTTATTCCTTTCTTCATCTTATAGCCGCTCATTGCTCACCACCTAAAACACAATCGACGAATTGTCAAAGGAAATCTCGGACACAGGCAACGGAATATCATTTACATTGACGTCAATGGAAAACTGAAACTGATAAGGTCCGACGAATTCCACCCCATAACCGGAAACATAAATTGTTTCACTTACAGTATTTGTATCAGAAAATGCAGTTTCATCTCCGTTATACAAATATCTCGGTAAAAGGGGCTTTACAACTTCGTACGATTCTACAAAGTCGCTTTTAACTTCTTCATTCCAAGTTTCAGGAACTGCCGCTTGCATAGATAACAGTACTAAAATTGATTTTAACTCTACTACCCAATCGCCATCGTTTTCGTTCAAACCGCCAACATAAGAATTATACGATAGAGATGATTCAAGATATTCCTCGATGTTCCTATCACCGTAAAGATAACTTTCCAAATCCGACATCATTTTATCAATGTTTTCGTTTAAGGTTACATACGAATCCGTTTCGAAGAGATCAGGTTCACTAAACGAATAGTGATGATTATCCGAAGAATCGAGAGTGCAATCAGAAAAAACCCCCTCGACCTCAACGGAATAAACATGCGCGTCAGATGTCCCGTCAACATTTATATTAAGATCACCATTGGCAGACGAAAAATAATCCGACGAATAAGTTGTATCTGCAAATTGCGAATATAAAACAGAATCGAGAATAGAACCGTCACGTTTCAGAATAATTTTAATGTCATCTAAACGCTTCTCAAAGTCTACCGTTGCATAATTAGAAACTCCGTACGTCGTAGACGCGGTAAGGATCATCTGTTCTCCAAAAGGTTGCAAACATGAAAGAGTCGCGGACAAGCCGTTAGCGCTTACAGTAACATAATCGCCCACTTCTTTCCCGCTTGCCCATTCGGAAGCAGAATTTCTCCACGTAAGACTCCAATTTAATTCGGTTTCGGTAGATTCTTTCGGATCTAAGATTGCCGTAACCGTTACACTGTTATCACTTGCCGAAACCTCGGAAGTCAATTTCATTTGCCCCGAATTATGAACCGTTGCAACAATGGGTTCGAAGGCACTCTCTTTGTCTGTTGTTTGATCACATCCGGCGAGCATAATCGTCGTTGCAAACAAAAGCACGAAGAGGACAGCGACAATCACCGCTGTCCATCTCTTATGTATCATCGCTGTCCTGTTCATCTTTCACCTCACAAATAGTACGCCACAAGCGTGATGTCGGAAGTCACGGGAGTGTCGAAATCATACGCTTCTCCGTCAAGTTGCCACTCGACGAAACCCACCCCGGATTTTACGGGATTTTCCGGTTTGACTACTTTGCCGCCCGGAACGATTATCTGTGAATCAACAGAAGTTCCGCCGTTGCTATCGAACGTCACCGTGTAATAGGCGGGAACGCTCTCTTCGCCCTGCTCTTCATCCGCAGGATCTTCCGTTGCCGGCATATTGAAGCTCACGATTTTGAAACTCTCGACAGGTGCGTTGGCGCCGACACCGAGACGCACGCAGCCGTATTTTTGATCGCTCACTTCGAAAACTCCGTCCACAGTCCCGAGAATGAGGAACTTCGTTCTTTCGGCATCCTGGAACGTGTGCTGCGTCCCCTCCGTACCGCTTGCAGTCATTTCGTAAGTCGTGCCGTTAAACTCGACCGTGACAGACTCGACCGCACCGAGGATCTCGAACATTCCCTCTTCATCGAACGCCGGAGAGAAGGTATCTATCGCAAGAAGAGAAATTGCGGAATACTCTCCGTTCGAAGAGGCTTCGGTTGCGATCTGCGTCCAGTCTGACGCCTCGTTGAACTCGTAGCCGACCAGTTCGTCTATGCTTGTGAGATTGAGACACAGCGTCTGATCCGCCTCGATCACAGTAGGCTTTTCCTCTCCATCGTCTTTCTTCACGAAGAGCATGGCGACGACACCCCCGAGAACCGCAAGGATAAGCACGAGAGCTATACCCGTGATAATCCATTTGACCTTGTCACTTTTTACGTGTTGATTCAGATTCTTCATTTTTGCACCTCACTTTTTTGTTTTTTTTCCTTACCACCTCGCTATCGCTACTCGCTTACTCTTCCAAGCAAATAGCCGAAGACGCTGCCACGGCTAATATCTGCACCTTCCGTCGGAAATCTTCGGCTGCTCGCTCACACACTTAAATCAGGCTTTATCGCATCACCCCCTGAAAACGAGAGAGGGAGCGACCAACGACATTGCCGCCAGCCGCTCCCGTGGTAAGGTCTGTCAGATTTTGAGCGGCTCGAACGACACCGCTTTGTTGCCGTATGGCGTGAACTCGAACTTCACCTTGACGGGAGTCAGATACGACACAAAATCGTAAAGTGCCTTCTCGCAAGGATATTCGAGGACAGACACGTCGGCAAGTCCGTTTTCGTCGGTACACTCCGAGCTTGACGCTATGACGGCAAGATACCTGTCAGGCTGTGCCGCCACCTTTTCGCCGCGGGAATTTATCCATTCGTCACTCGCCGGCTTGAACACTTTCGAAAGCACTATGCCCTCTTCCACGACCATTCTCTTGATTGCATTTTTTGCTACTGCCATTTTTGTCTCCTTTGCAGGGGCTGCCTGCTTCTTTATTCACTGCGCATTCTTGCGCCGCGTTGCGCTATTGATTCCAACCACACGCACAAACTTTCCTGTGTCCGGAACGAACGGTATTGCACCGTCTCCCGATAATCTTCGCCGTACACCGGCAAATCTGTTCCCCACATAACCCGGTAACACTTCGCCGATGTTGCGAACACGCACACAAGTCCGATATGCGCAAACTGGTCTCGCCGCTGATACACTACAAAATCCCCTTTTGCAAACAGCACCTTGAAATAGTGCCTGAAATACTCCGTATGCGTGTGTATCGTCAGCGTCAGTTGTGTCGGCATTCTCTTTACCTACATAAAACAAAAGTTCTATTCAAACAATAACAGAACAAAAGTTCTGTGTCAAGAATTTTTGTTCTATTCAATATAAAATGTTAATGTGAGATTTGGAATAGTTCTTAAAAGTCTTATGCAAGCCAATGGCGTCACTCAAGCCGAACTCGCAAAAGAAATCGGCGTATCTCAACGCGCTGTTTCAAAATGGATAAACCTACAATCCGAACCAACCGAAACATCAATTTATAATTGTGCAAAATACTTTCACGTAACATCGGATTATTTACTTGGACTAGAAAACGAAGACGGTACACATAACGCCGACAACCTTTTCTACTATGACGGCGTTCACACTATAAAACATCAGAGAGGTAAATTATGAAGTGTCTGAAATGCAAAAACAATAATTTTGCCTTCTTTAATGAAAAACAGGAAATAACGCTTAAACGCTTTGACGACTTAGCAATGTCGCTTTTCCTTGTCGGATTTATTCTAACGCTTGCCGCCGGTATTCCGTTTTTTGTTTTCCTCACGAAGTCTGGCTTTAACATAGCTGCTTTCATATTTATGCTAATCGGATTGCTGCTGTTGCTGCTTTTTGTTATCAAGTTGTTCTTCCCACAAAAAAGAACAACCTACAAAGTAAAAGTCGTATGCAAAGACTGCGGCTATCAATTCTTCTTGACACAAGACAACATTAAAAACGTCAAAATCGAAACCTAATAACGACACAAACCTCGCTGAAAGACGGGGTTTTTCTTTGATTTTTACACTACCCTATTCGTCCGCGATAAAAAAAGTTCCACCGATTACTCGGTGGACTTTTTGACCTCGTCAGCTCGAAAAGCTGTGTTTTGCGAATAGTTATAATAATTCTCTCCTCTGTGAAAATCCGAAAAAAACGGTCGGAATATGTTTGAAAAACGCCGAAATCGAGAGTACCGAAAAGGGTGAAAAAATTCCGAAACGGGTAACGGACGGGGCGGAAATTTTGTTTTTCGTTCGGCAGGCGGTGCAGGCGTCGGGGTGGGCACTTTACTTTCGGGCAAAACGGCAGTATAATATCATTAATGGGCTTTGGAAATCGCATAAAGGAGCTTCGCGTGCTCAATGCTCTCACCCAAGCGCAGCTTGCGGAAAAGGTGGGGGTTGACCCGAGCGCGATTTCGTTGTGGGAAAACGATATAAACGAGCCGAAAGCGAGTTATATCGTACGTTTGGCACTGACTTTTTCGGTTTCTGCCGACTATATTCTGGGCATAGAGGACGAAGCGGGAAGCAAACTTATGCATTGACTGCCCTTTTGGCGCGCTTTTTCTGCGTATTTGGCGCAATTTGTGATGCTTAGCTCTTCGTATGCTCATTTTATGTGTATAAGGCGTTAAACCCGCCAGTTCGCCTGTCGTCCGGTTTTTTGCCTGAATTGTGAAAATCCCGCGGTATCGCGGGATTTTGTTTTATTTTGCTTGGTTCCGATTCCGTTTGCGTAGCTTTGCAGTCGAATATGTGCGGCTTTGTTGCGACGGGAGCGGTGCCCTTTCCGAGCTCATTTCCGACATCCGAAGCAAATCAGAACGGGTTTAGGTCAATTTTCCGTTCGGGCGGTTTCGTCGATGCCGCGCCAGGTGTCGCGCATTTCTGCGGCGTCTTCCGCCTGTGTTCCCGCAGATTCCGAAAGTATGTGCGGAGTCAGTCCGTATTTGACGATAATCTCCGCAAAAGGCTCGAATTCGGGTCCGTATACGTCGTCGGCGAAAGTGAGGTGGCGTATCTCCCCTTTTGCGCCGTACTGTATCTTGGAGAAATGCACCTGCATATTTTTTGTCTTCCGCTCTCCAAGCCCGTCAAAAAGTTTCTTCACTATCGTTTCGAAATCGGCCGCACCTTTCAAAATGCCGCCGTAAAGCGCGTTGATGTGTCCGAAATCCACGCACGGATAGACGTTCTCGCCCATTTTGCAAAGCTCAATCACCTCTTCCACCGTGCCTATCTGCGCCTGTTTGCCCATTGTTTCGGGACAGACGATGAGGTCCGCAAAGTCGGGCTCTTCCGCAATGCGTTCGAGTGTCCGGGCAAACTTGTATTTTGTGCGTGCAAACGCCTCCTCGCGCGTATCTTTGCCTTGCGCGCCTGCGTGGAACACGCACCGCTCGCCGCCGAAGCATTTCAGGATTTTGAGAGATGAAAGTATGTAATTCACGGAATTTTCCGCTTTTTCGGGTTCGGGCGAGGCAAAATTGATGAAATACGGCGCGTGAACGCTCATTTCCACTCCGAATTCGTCGCATTTTGCGCCTATTTCCTTTGCCGTGGCGGAAGATACGCGCACTCCGCGCCCGAAGGAATACTCGAACAAATCGAGCCCCCTCGCCGCTATCCACGCCGGCATATCCGCGGTGGACGTCAATCCCTCCGCCGCATAGCTTTCCGAGTGACCCGAAGGTCCGAAAAGCGGACGCAAACCCGAATATCTGCTTGTGCTCATTTGTGTTCCTCCGCGAAATAGTTCCTAATTTTCGACATATCCGTATCAAGTTGTGCCGCAAGTGCCGCCGCGGAAGAAAATTTTTCTATGTCGCGCAGACGCTTGTAAAAGGCAAGTTTGATTTCTTTGCCGTATATGTCGCCGTCGAAATCCAGAATGAAGGTTTCGACCGACGGGCGCTCGTCGCCGAAAGTCGGCTTCGCCCCGACGTTTGTGCCGCCGATGTAGGTTTTTCCGTCAAGCGTGACGGAAGTGATGTAGACGCCGTCCGCAGGCGGAAGTCTGTCCTCGCCGAACGGGATGTTGGCGGTGGGATAACCGAAAGTGCTGCCCCTGCCGTGCGCGTGCCCGACTTTGCCCAGCATAAAATAAGGCTCCGTAAGACGTGCGTTTGCGTATGCGATGTCGCCGCGTTCGACGGCGTTTTTGATTTCTGTTGAGGAAATTTTGCCGTTTTCCGTGCCTTTGAGAGGCAGAATTGCGACGGGAATGCCCTTTCTGCCGAGGATGTCGGAAAGCATTGCGGCATTGCCCTTTGCCCCTGCGCCGAAAGTGTAATCCTCTCCCGCGACGACCGTGACGGGATTGAGCGAGGACGTGAGCGTGTTCAGAAAGTCCTCTGCCGCGGTTGTATAGAATTTTTCGTCGAAGACGGCGGCAACAACAACGTCGACGCCGAGGTCGGCAAGCGCTTCCGCGCGCTCCCGAAACGTGTAAAGCTGTTTCTTTTTGCCGAGAAAGACTCCCGGGTCATTGACAAACGTCAGCACGGCACACTCGGCGCCGAGCGCTTCCGCACGTGCTTTCGCCCTGCCGATGATTTCGGCGTGTCCTTTGTGCACGCAGTCGAAAAACCCGACGCAGAGTGTCACGGGGTTTTCGTATTTTTCGCCGTAATTCAGTATTTTCATAACCTGACTTTCAGCCTCAGTCCGTCTTTTGCGATGTGTCCGACGCCGAGCAATCCGCCGTCTTCGGCGTATACTCTGCAATATTCTCCGCCGTGCACTTCTACCGCTGTCGCCGGACGGACAGGCACGCCGTTGAGTATGCGTTCGGCATCTTGTCTGTTCAGGACGATTTCAGGCATATCGCAAAGTGCAAACTCCGCGGGCAATATGTACTTTTCGGGTGCCGCGCGGAAGGCGTCTACGTCAACCGCATCGTCAAGCGTAAAAACCCCCGAACGCGTGCGCGTGAGCTTGCTCATATAGGCGGTCGTGCCGAGAGCCTGCGCTATGTCACGGGCAAGCGCGCGGATGTAAGTGCCGCCGCCGCATTCTATTCCGAAAGTGAAAACCCCGTCGTTTCCGCCCGTGAGCGCGATTGAATACACCGTTACGCGTTTTGGCGCAAGCGGAGGTTCAATCCCTTGGCGCGCATATGCGTAGGCACGTTTGCCGTCGACGGATTTTGCGGAATATGCGGGCGGAATCTGTTCGATTTCTCCCGTAAAGCGAGGCAGCACGCTTTTTATTTCGTCTGCCGTCGGAATGCGTCCGCCCTCCGACAGCACTTTACCGCCGCGGTCGAGAGTGTCGGTGGCTTTGCCGAAAGTGAACTCCGCCGTGTATTGTTTGGTTTTGAACGCAAGCACGTCGAAAAGTCTTGTCGCCTTTCCGAGCGCGACGGGAAGCACGCCTTCCGCCAGCGGGTCGAGAGTGCCCATATGTCCCGTCTTCTGCTTTCCGCCTATAATCCGCGACAAAACGCCGCGCACAATGCATACGGCGTCGGAGGAAGTCATATCCGCGGGCTTTGCGAGATTGACAAAACACGTGAGCGAATCGGGCGAAGAGCCTCTCATATCACATTCTGTCCCTTGCGGCTTTGAGAAGTTTGTCCACGACGTCTTCGTAATAGCCGTTCAGTCTGCACCCCGCCGCTCTGAGATGTCCTCCGCCGCCGAATGCGGAAGCGATGTCGCTGGCGTCGGCATAATCCTTCGTGCGGATGCTGACTTTGAAATTCTTGTCCTTGACTTCGGACACGGCAAAGGCGACTTCCACTCCGTCGACGTCTATCGCGGAAGAAATTATGCCTTCCGTATCCGAGGAAGAAGTGCCCGTTTCGTCGAAATCCTTTTTGAAAAAGGAAATGAGCGCGATTTTGCCGCCGTCGAAAAAGCGGCAAGAATTCAGCACCCGCGTTTTGAGGCGGAAAACCTCCTCCGAAAGTCTGCGGTGCACGCGGTAGATTATCTCGGAAGAGTTTATGTCGCGTTTCATAAGTTCGCAGGCAATCAGATGCGTGCGCCTTGTGGTGGACGGATACTGAAAACAGCCCGTATCGGCGACTATCCCCGCAAAAAGCAAAGCGGCGACGCCGTCGTCCACAAGCCCCATACCGTCCAGCAGCAGGAAAACAATCTCCGCGCACGCGGCGGCGTCGGCTTCCGTGTAGTCCGTTTCGGCAAAGTTTTCGTGGGATTTGTGGTGGTCGACCGCTGCCCTGCGCTTTGCGGCAAGGAAACACTTGCCCGCCACTCCGAGCCGTGCGAGGTCGCTGCAATCCACGGCAAGCGCCGCTTCGTGCACGCGTTTGCCCGGCAGTTCGAACTTGTCCGCGCCCTCCATAAAACGGTATTTTTCGGGGATTTCGCAGTCGCATATCGGAGTGACGGTTTTTCCGAGTTTTCCGAGTGCGCGGCACAGAGAAAGAGCGCACGAGATAGTGTCGCCGTCGGGATTTGTGTGACAGAAGACGGCAATATCCTTTGCGCTCTTCAACATATCGGCTATGTTTTGCAGTTTTTCGTGCATATCACTCGTCCTCTTCGGGAGGAATGTCAAGTTTGGCGAGCAGACTGTCAATCTTCATTCCGTAATCCACGCTGGTGTCGGGCACGAAGTTCAGCTCCGGAAGCAGACGTATCTGAACGAGGTCTTTGAGCCTGTTGCGGATGAAAGTCCGTGAGCGGCGCACCGTTTCGAATGCGGCGCTCCTCTCCTCCTCCGAAACCGCATAGACGGAGAGATAGACCTTTGCGTATTTGAGGTCGGGAGTGACGGAAACCTTCGTCACGCTCACTATGCCCGACCCCAGACGCGGGTCTTTGAGGTCGTGCGCGATGACTGCCGCAATCTGCTTTTGGAGTTCGGAGTTTACGCGCTCGATTTTAATCTTCATTTATCTGCTCCATAACGTACGCTTCGATGACGTCGCCGACCTTCACATCCTGATAGTTCAGCAGCATAATGCCGCAATCGAAGTTTTTCGCCATTTCCTTGACGTCTTCCTTGCCGTGGCGCAGCGAGGCTATCTCGCTGTTGGCTTCGACGGCACCGTTGCGCAGCAATCTCGCTTTCGCGCCGCGGACAATCTTGCCGTCCGTGACGTGGCAGCCCGCTATTATGCCGACGCCCGTAATCTTGAACAGTTCGCGCACTTCCGCGCTGCCGAGCACGTTCTCGCGGAACTTGGGTTCGAGCAAGCCTTTGACCGCCTTTTCGATGTCCTCGATGGCGTTGTAAATGATGTCGTAGAAGCGGATGTCGATGTGCTTCTGCGCGGCAAGTGCCTTCGCGTTTGCGTCGGGACGCACGTTGAAGCCGATGATTATCGCTTTCGCGGTGTCGGCAAGCGTCACGTCGCTTTCCTTTATCGCACCGACGGCGCCGTGGATGATGTCGATGTCGACTTCCTCGTTGCCGAGCTTGGAGAGGGACTGTTTGACCGCTTCCAGCGAGCCCTGAACGTCCGCCTTGATGATGAGTTTGACGGATTTGAGCTCTCCTTTCTTGATTTTGTCGAAGAGGTCGTTGAGGGAAACGGAGCCGGTATCCTCGCCGCTTGCGGCAAGTTTGAGTCTGCGCTCTTCGGCGAGTTCGCGAGCGAATTTTTCGTCCGCGACGACGTCGATGATGTCGCCCGCCTCCGGCACTTCGTCCCAGCCCGTGACGGACACGGGAGTGGACGGACCCGCTTTTTTGACCTTCCTGCCCTTGTCGTCAATCATCGCCCTGATTTTGCCCGTCGACGTGCCCGCGACGACGTTGTCGCCGATGTGCAGCGTGCCCGTCTGAACCAGAATGGTCGCAACTTTGCCCACGCCCTTGTCCAGACGCGCTTCGATGATGGTGCCGCGTGCGGGACGGTCGGGATTGGCTTTCAGCTCGCGTATCTCCGCCATAATGAGGATGTTTTCGAGCAGGCTCTCGACGCCTTCGCCCGTCTTTGCGGACACGCGCACCACGGGGGTGTCGCCGCCCCATTCTTCGGGAAGAAGGTCGTAATTGGTGAGCTGTTGCAGCACCTGGTCGGGATTTGCGCCCTGTTTGTCGATTTTGTTGATGGCGACGATGATGGGCACTTCCGCCTGTTTGGCGTGGTTGATTGCCTCTATCGTCTGCGGCATTATGCCGTCGTCGGCGGCAACCACCAGCACCGCGACGTCCGTGACCTGCGCGCCGCGTGCACGCATCGACGTGAACGCTTCGTGACCGGGGGTGTCGAGGAAGGTAATCGGCGACCCTTTCAGGGACACGGTATACGCGCCTATGTGCTGCGTTATGCCGCCCGCTTCGCCGCCTGCGACGTTTGCCTTGCGGATGTAGTCCAGAAGCGAAGTTTTGCCGTGGTCGACGTGTCCCATAATCGTGACGACGGGGGGACGCGGTTTGAGTTTGGTGACGTCTTCGTCGTCGATGACGAGTTTTGCGGAAAGGGTTTCTTCCAGCGTGATTTCGGGTTTGAGTTCCAGCGTGATGGGGTTGTGTTTCGTTATCTCGCCCACCACAAGCTCCGCCGTGGCGAAGTCGACGCTCTCGTTTATGGTCTTGATTATGCCGAGCAGGAACAGATTCTTGATGATTTCCGCCACGGGAATGCCCGTCTTTTCGCTGAGCACCTTAATCGGCACGGGGTCGGTGGTGATGACGGCGTGGTCGATGACGCTCGTCTGTCCGCCGCCCGACGACTTGGATTTGCTCTTGAAGACGCGCACTCTCGCATCGTCGTCGTCCAGCATAATTTTGTCGTCGACGATGTAGCCCTTTTTGAGCAGGGCGCGTTTGTTCATACTTCCGCGGTCGTCGAAACGCTGTCCGCCGCCCGAAGACTTGCTGCCGCCCTTGCCCTTCTGCGTGGAGGGTTTGCCCGTGGGCATCTGCGCCGCCTTTTGCAGATTTGCCGCCATATTGTCGCGGCGTACGGGAGCTCCGGGGGTGCGGGGACGTCCCGTCTGCGCGCCGCCCTGCTGGGGACGCGGCGACCTTCCGCCCGTATATCCGCCGTCAAAGACGCGGGTTTTGATTGTGCTGCTCTTGGGAGCGGGTGTGGGTGGAACGTATATCCTTCTCACTTCGCCGTTGGGGAGAATTTCTTCGCGCACGGCGGGATTTGAGGTGGGAAGTATCTTTCTTTCCTGTTTGGGTTCGAGCTTTGCCGCCGCCTTTTCCTCTTTCGGCTGCTCTTTGGCGGGCTCCGCCGCGACGGGAGCGGACTGCTCTTCTTTTTCGGCGGGAGCGGAAACGGGAGTTTCCTTTTTCTCCTCCTTTTCGGCGGGCTCTTGCGCGGGAAGGCTCTCTTCCTTTTCTTTCGCCGCGGGCTCTGCCGTCACCGCTTCGGGTTCGGAAACGGTGATTTCGGGGACAGGCGCTTCCGCCGCCGCAGCCTGCTGCGGCGCAGACGGCATTTCCTCTTCCGCTTTCGGAGCTTCTGCCTCCGCTTTTTCCTTTTCGGCGGCTTCCGCTCTCAATTCCTCCGCGCGGCGCGCTTCCTCTTCCGCTGCAAGCAGGGCTTCGCGGCGGGAACGCATTGCGGTCATAAGGGCGACTGCCTTGGCCTTTTCGGAGGCAATGGCGGTCTTCAACGCGGCAAATTTGCCCGTTTTGTATGCGCCGAGCTGTTTTACGGCGTCTTGCGTGGTTTCTTTTTTCGTTTCGCTCATAGCTACCTCATGAGGTTTATAATCGCTCCGGCGAGAGAGGCGTCGGTGACGGCGATTGCTTTTACGTTGTCGCGATGCGTCGCAAGCGGGAGTTCTTCCACTTCGAAGCACGGCGTCGATTTGCATTTTGCTTTGAGAGCCGACCTGAACTTTTCGGGTGCGTCCGCGTCGATGAGCACGACGAGCGGTTTGGCGCGCTTTTCCGTTATGCGGTCGGCGCCGTATATCACCGCGCCGCTGCGCTGCGCAAACCCGACGTAAGAGGCGATTTCAGAGGCTTTCATTCAGTTCTCCGTATATGCTTCCGTCCACCGCGCATCCGAAAGCGGCGTTCAGGGCTTTCTTTTTCGCAAGCAGAGTCACGCACTCCCGCGTCTTGTGCACCCACACTCCTCTGCCGTCCGCCTTGCCCGTGCGGTCGACGAAGATTTTTCCGTCGGCTGAGCGGCATACGCGGAGCATATCGGACTTGGGCGCGTGAGCGCGGCAGGCGGCGCATCTGCGCACGTTCGGAGCGTTACTCGGCATCGGCGTTCTCTTCCTCCGCTGCCGCTTCGGAAGTCATTATGCTGGAATAGGGTTTGACGTCTATCTTCCAGCCCGTGAGCTTCGCGGCAAGACGCGCGTTCTGTCCGTTTCTGCCGATGGCGAGGCTGAGTTTCTCGTCGGGGACGACGACTCTTGCGGTCTTGTCCTCTTCGTTGATGGACACCATAAGCACCTGCGCGGGGCTCAACGCTCTCGCGATATACTCTATCGCGTCCGAGCACCATTCTATGACGTCCACCTTTTCGCCGCCGAGTTCCGCGACGACCGCGTTGACTCTCACGCCCTTGTTTCCTATGCAGGAACCGACCGCGTCAACGTTGGGGTCTTCGGAATAGACGGAAAGTTTGGTGCGGAAACCGCCTTCGCGCACGATGTTCATTATCTTGACGAGCCCCGCCTTGATTTCGGGCACTTCGAGCTCGAACAACCTCTTTACAAACCCCGCGGAGCTTCTGGACACGACCACCTGCGGTCCGCTGCGCGTGTTGTCGCGTATCTTCTTGATGAAAACCTTGATGACGTCGCCGACATTGTATGTTTCGTTGGGAATCTGGTCGCTCTGACCGAGGACGCCTTCCATCTGCGAACCGCTGATTTCGACATAGACGGTCGCGCCTTCCTTGCGTCTGACGATGGCGTTCAGGATTTCGCCCTGACGTTCGGTCATTTCGTTGAGAACGAATTCTTTCTTCGCGTCGTTGAGGCGCTGCATAATGACCTGCTTCGCCGTCTGCGCCGCAATCCTCGAAAACTGCTTGGGAGTGATATCTTCGATGACCACGTCGCCGACCTTGTAAGTGGGCTTTATCTCGCGCGCTTCTTCGAGAGATATCTGCTCGTCCGGATTTTCCACCTCTTCCACGACCAGCCTGTGGGCGTAGACTTTGATGGACTGCTTCTCTTCGTTGAGCCTGACCGCAATCTGACGGCTTTCGCCGTACTCTTTCTTGTATGCGGAAGCGAGGCCCGATTCGAGGGAATCTATGAGCAGCTCTTTGGATATCTTCTTGTCGCGCTCCAAAAGGTCGAGCGCCTGAAAGAATTCTTTGTTGACCATCTTTTCCTCCTAAAACCCGATGTACGGTTGCACCTTGGTTTTGTTATTTCTGGGTAGTGTTTTTTCTTTTTGATATTTCCCTGCGGACTCAATCGTGAACGAATCCGCCGTATAGGCAGTAAGCGTGCCGCGGTATGTGCATTCGGGGGCGACGGCTTCGATTTCCGTCCCCATCGCGCGCCTGAAATCGTCGTCGGTGACGATAGGTCTGTCCAGCCCCGACGAAGACACGTTGAGGACGTAATCGGCGGGGAAAAGGTCCTCCGCGGCGTCCAGCGCGTCGGACACGGCGTTGTGCACCTTTTCGCAGTCGTCCAGCGTGACTTCGTCCTCGTGCCAGATGAACACCGTAAGGTTGAATTTGCCGTATTCCTTGGTGTAGCGTATCTCGACGATTTCGTAACCGTCCAGCGCGTTCACGGCGTCGCCGATGAGCTTTTCGATTTTCCCGCGCGCGTCCTCCGACAGCGCGGAGCGGGCGTCCTTTGCCATACACTCTCCTTCTAAAACAAAGAGTGAGCGGGAAGCTCACTCTCAGTAGAATCTACTTAAAGCATATATAAACTAACACATTACGAAAAGATATGCAAGCGTTTTTGCGTCCGATTCGCAAATTTTGTGCGATATGCGGCTTTTTGCGGCATTTTGCGTAAAACGGCGGCGCTACATCCTCTCCGCGATTATGCGAAGCACGTCCACCGTGGCGAAAACGTCCGCCATTGCGCGGTGTGCGTCTTCGTGCGCTATGCCGAAGGCACGAGAGAGGGCTTCCAGCCCGAACTGTCTGGCTTCCGTTATGTAGCGGCGCGCGAGAATGAGCGTGTCTTCGACCTCGTTGTCGAAAACGTACCCTGCCTCGTCGGCAAACCTCGTGAGCAGCGGAAAGTCGTATCCCGAAATATTGTGCCCGACGAGCACCGCGCCGCGCGTAAACTTGAAAAAGTCGGGCAGAACGTCGCGGAATGTGGGCATTCCCGCCACCATACAGTCGGTGATGTGCGTCTTTTCCGCCACCGCTTCGGGAATGGGACAGCGCGGGTCGAGCAAAGAGGTGAAGGTTTCCGTAATCTTCCCTTCCGTAACTTTTGCCGCGCCTATTTCGATTGGCTCTATTGTGGCGATGTCCAGTCCCGTCGTTTCGAAGTCGAACACTACGAAAGTCTTTCCCTTGAAAAACTCGGCGACGGGTTTCTCCCCGGGTTCGTCGAAGAGCGTCTTT
>ULRR01003131.1_pt1 | contig 35721 bp, 32 predicted proteins | sample 1955651 | NCBI WGS metagenome assembly ULRR01 (sample SAMEA4835688, study PRJEB28245) | human gut metagenome | biome: gut microbiome; material: fecal sample | place: Denmark | collected 2008
ATAAAATATTCCTTAAATTACCACATGAAAGCTTTTGAACGTCTTTGTAGTTTACTTGAAGGTTTTGTTACTAAAATTATTGTTTCTTTTATGGATAATTATAAAAATGTTCAAAAGAATATGACAGTTTTACAAGCTCAAAGTTTTACATCTCAAGACTTTAAAGAAATTGGCAAGAATTTTAGTAGGATTGCTAAAAACCATGGGATGACTGTTCAAACTTGTAGTGAGTATGAAACACTAGAAGAATATGGCTTTTTAGTAAATGATTGTGTTTCAAGAGAATTTGCTAAAAATATTACTGGTAGGAGTTATCCAAAATGGCAAAGCAGAAATAATAAATACTGTAATTGTGCTAAAATGGTGGATATTGGCTGGTATAATACATGTAGTCATTATTGTAAGTATTGCTATGCTAATTTTGATGAAAGTAAAATAGAAGAAAATAAAAAAAATCATCATTTTGATTCTACTATGTTAATTGGTTATTTAAATGATGATGATGTAATAAAAGTTAGAAAAGATTGAATTTTATTTTTTATTTGTTAAGATTGGTTTAGGAGAAAATTAAATGATTACTTTAGAAAAGAAAGATGTTATTTATTTGTATTTAAATTTAAAGAAAAAATATATGAGATTAAGTACTTGTACTTTTGCTGAAATTTATGATTTTAGTCGGAATTTAATGGATAAATAAAGATGAAACTATTTTAGTTATTGATGGTAATACTTCTACTTGTCTTTTTGTTAGTGGAGATTATATTAGTATTGATGAGGGGAAAATGGAACATGTAAGTTATTGGTTGGAGTATGTTTATTTAAAACTATTTTCTATTATTTCATCTGGTTATCTTGAGAATATTTTTTTGCAGGTTTCAAAAAATGCTATTTTAAGGGAAGAAGAAAATTTGGAAAGAAAAAAAGCTAGATGGAATCGATTAAGCAAGGAATTTTATCGAAACTATAGAATCATTTAACGAAAATAAGGATTAATAGTTCGGTTAATAAGTTTTGGGTTTCTTTATCTAATTTTTTAAATTCTTTTATTAATTTGAAAATTTCTTTTATTTTTATTTCTTTGGTATCTTTAATGTTGGTATTTTTAAAAATATTAAATAAGTTGGTAACTAGATTAATTCTTTCACTAAGGGGGAGCTTTTCTAGTTTTTTTGTTAGTTTTTCTTTTAAATTTTTACTTCTTTTACTTTGACTATCTCTAATGAGTGCTTTATCCTTACATTGCCAATTAAAAGCATCATGTTGTAAAATATTCTTTCCTTTTGATTTTACTACTACATAATTGGGAGTGCTATAAAGAAGCATCCCAATAATACTTTCTTTGGGTACATACATTTTGATTCTTGGTTCTACCTTTTTATATTCTTTTGATTCTATTTCTTTTTTTAAGAATCCTGGACCATCAAAATTATTAATTTTTACTACTTTTCTTCTTATCCAAAAATGGGCGTTCATTGTTGCACAAATCGCTAGATTTCCACCTTTAGAATGTCCTCCAACTCTAACCTTTTTATCCATAAGAGTAACAGCTTTATTTAGATAAATAGACGCATATTTCTGGCTAGCTCCAGGGTAGAGATAAGTCATTTTAAAGTCTTCTTCCCAACCAATGATGGAGGAATCTGTCCCTGCAAAAGCAATAAAAATACTTTTATCACTTAATTTCATGGTTAGAGCTCCAAATTGCATATCATCATTTACAACATTTACATAATTATATAGTTGAATATCTTGATATCTTATGGAATTTTTCATAATTTGGAGCATTTTAAAAGTGTTGCTAATAAATAAGCCACGAAAGTTTTTCTTTTTATCGTTTAACTTTTCAGCGGATTCTTTAAGAGTTATCTTTCCTTTTCTGAAAGTTGGGACAATTCCTTGAAAATCAATATATGGTAAAAGTGATAAAATTAAGTTGTCAATTTCATTGAAAGGTAAATCATTAAATGCTTTATTTTTGTTTTTCTTTATATAATCAATTATATTCATACCTTGCTCCTTTAGGTATTCATATTATATCATAACTATAGAAATTTTATGGTATTATTTTCTATTTTATAACTTGTTTCATAAAAATATTTTAAGGATTTTTCTAATCTTTTTAGATCTTCTAAACTAATTAGTTCATAACTAGAGTGCATAGCTAGCATAGATAAGCCTATATCAAGAGAATTGATGCTTAAATGTTTTAGACTATATCCTGCTAAAGTTGAACCAGTACTATAATCATTTCGGGATGTATAATAAGAGTATTTTATGTGATTTTGAATACAAATGTGTTTGAATATTGTTGAAGAGATACTGTTTGTACTACTGTTTACTTCTTTCATTATTAAAATTCCACTGTTTAGGGGAGGGGTATTCGTATGGTCAGATAATTCGTCATGATTTGGATGTCTAGCATGAGTATTGTCCACATTAATAATCATGGAATTAGCTAGTGTAGTTGTTAGATCTATTTTTAGAGTAATACATAGTTTTTTTAAAGTGTTTATTAAAAAGTTAGAATCTGCTCCTTCTAAAGTATTAGATCCTATTTCTTCGCTGTTAAAGATAACTAAAATATTGGTATCATTTCCTTTTTCCTTTAAAAAAGCATTTAATCCAGCATATGTACAAGATATATTATCAATTCTAGGACTCGCTAGTAAATCTTTATTAATGATTGTGGGTTCTTCATTATTATATAGAAATAAATCATATTCAAAAAGATTTTTTTTGATTAGATCTTTAAGTTTAAAGTTTTTATTTAAAGAAATTATGGGCATTAGATCAATTTCTGTATTTAAATCTAAATTTGTATTTGCTTTATCATTTTGATGGATAGCAATACTTGGAATAATTGCTACTGTTTTTTTTAGGTCAATAATTTCTTTTATATATGATTGCTTTTCTTTTGTGATGATTCTTCCTGCGATAGATAAAGGCTTATCCATAAAAGCATAATTTAATATTCCTCCATAAGGAGCAACGTTTAACTTTTGATATCCATTTTCATAATATTCTGGATTTGGCTTAATTAAAAAGGATGGAGTATCGGCATGAGTTGAGATAATTTTAAATTTATCTGTGTTTTTTTGAAGATTAAAAGCAATGATTGATGCATCATTGCGAATAATAAAATATTTGCTCTGATTTAAATTCCATTTTTTATTTTCAAATAATTCTTGATATCCATAGTTTATTAATATATTTTTGACTTGATTAATACAGGTAAATGAACAAGTTCCATTTCTTAAAAATTCTAATAGATTTTTGTTAAAGTTATTCATATTCTCACCTTTATTAGTATGGATTAGAAAATAATAAGTATGCTTTTAATTCATTTTATCTTTTTTTATTTTAGTTATTTTAAAAGAATTTTTGGCATAATTTTAAATAGGTGGTACTATGCGTTTAAGTGATTTACAGGCTAAAATGGTTGTGAATGTTAAAGATGGAAAACATTTGGGAACTATTATTGATGCTGAGGTCAATGAGACGGGGCAAATTCTTTATTTTACAGTTATGGTTCGCCATTTATTTAAAAGACTTTTTAAAAGTGAACCAGAAGTTAATGTTACAATTAGTCAAATTGTGAAAATTGGAACTGATGTTATCTTGGTAGAATTGTAATTTTGTGGTATACTTGGGTAGGTGATTCATTTGAATAAGAAAACTTATATTATGGCTGTATTTATTTTAATTATAGATCAAGTTAGTAAAAGCTTAATAGAAATATTTTTTAAACTGAATGAAAGTATTCCCGTTATTCAAAATTTTTTCTATGTAACAGTTGCTCATAATACAGGAGGAGCTTGGAGTATTTTTAGTAATCATAGTTATTTTTTTATTATTGCCAGTGTTTTAGCAATTGTTTTACTTATTAAGTTTATGTTTGGCTTTAAAAATAACCTTCGTAATAATATTGCTTTTGCCTGTCTTTTTGGAGGAATCTTTTCTAATTTGGCAGATCGAATATTTTTGGGGTATGTTAGAGATTTTTTAGATTTTAAAATATTTGGATATGATTATCCAATATTTAATATAGCAGATGTTGCAATTGTAATTGGAGTTATATTACTTGTTGTAGCTGTGATTAAAGGAGAGGATCGTCGTGATAAAAGTAGTAAGTGATGAGGAAAATATTAGAATTGATAAATATTTAGCTAGTAAACTTGATTATTCTAGAGAATTTATTAGTAAACTGATTGGTCAAGGCTTTGTTTTGGTGAATGAAAAGGTTGTGAAAGCTAGTTATAAGGTTGGCTTAGGAGAAGAGATCGTTATTCATGAAGAAAATTTTAAAATAGATGATACTGTTGAAGCAGTTAAGATGGATTTAGATATTGTTTATGAAGATGAATATCTTATGGTTATTAATAAACCTAGTGGATTGGTGGTTCATCCTGGTAATGGAAACTATTGTAATACTTTAGTTAATGGCCTTATGTATTATACTCATAGTTTAAGTGATATTGGAGGAGAGGTTCGTCCAGGAATTGTACATAGGATTGATAAAGATACTAGTGGCTTACTTCTTATTGCCAAAACAAATCAAGTTCATGAAATCTTAGCAGATGATTTTAAAAATAAACGAATTAAAAGAGAGTATATTGCTCTTTTGGATGGTGTTTTTAAAAATAGTAGTGCGACTATTGATGCTCCAATAGGAAGAGATAAGCAAAATAGAGAGAAAATGGCTGTTGTGGAAGATGGTAAAAGTGCTATCACACATATGAAAGTATTAAAAAGATATAAAAAGTATACATTAGTTAGTTGTATTCTTGAAACAGGACGGACTCATCAAATTCGTGTTCATTTAGCTTATATCGGATATCCTGTTCATAATGATCCTGTTTATTCTAAGAGGGAAGCAGATTCTTTTGGACAATTTCTTCATTCGTATAAAATGAATTTTATTCATCCAATCACAAAAAAAGAAATGGAGTTTGTTTGTCCACTTCCTGCTTATTTTCAAAAATTTTTGGAAGAATTAGAAGCTTAGAAAAACGGTTAGTATTAAGTTTAAGATGAATGCTGTTAACAAAAAATAAAGAAAAGGAAATATTTTTACTTGATGGAATATTTCTTTTATTTTTAAGTTTAAAATAAAGGAATTTATAAATAACATAATTCCTATAATCAAACTATAAATTAAGTCTTCAAAATAAAAATAATAAAGAGGTAAAATGATGAGAAAAATAAAATTGAGAATAATATAAAAGAGATGATCTTGATTTAAATTTTCTTGATATATAAAATAGTAAATTACTATTAAAATTAAAAGAATAAATGTTAAATAAAATAACAAACTCATTCTACCACCTCTTTACTAAATATATGTTTTGTTATAAAATAAAAGTACAGCGAGGTGAAAAGAAAGTGCAATTTAATATTTTAAATAAAAATGATGAGATTGTGATGTCTTTGGTTCATTACTTTATTACGGAAGAGAATTATACACCTATTGTAGTTAGAGGAGTAAAAGATGAAATATGGCTAGAAAATTTGGATGGACCTTATCGGATTATTCGGATTAATTCTAATTATATTCATAATGATGAACAGTATAAGTTTGATTTATTTAAAACAAAAAAGGTCGTAAACCAAATAAAAAAGAAAACATTATCTTTTAGTATGAATACTTTAAATATATTTTTAAATTTAGGTGATAATGTTCATTTGAAAGAAAATGAAAAAAATATTGCTTCTATTAAGTTTAGTGATATTGATGATATTTTAAAGGATCGTAATATTGTTAGTATATTTCCTAAAATTAAAAATAAATTAATTAAAGATAAAGAAGGAATTGATTTAATTGTTAATGTAACAAATGATATTAATGCTAAGACTGCTTCTGATAATAAGATCTTTACAAAGATTTTTGAACAGAAAAAAATAACAGTAACGCCAATTTTAATTGCTATTTGTGTTTTAGTGTTTATTTCTATGTATATCTTTGGTAGAGGTAGTGAAGATACTTTAACACTATTAATGTTTGGAGCTAATTACCGTCCTTTAGTTCAAGTAGGAGAGGTATGGAGACTTGCTACTTCTATGTTTTTGCATATTGGTATTATTCATTTATTTGTTAATATGTATTCTTTATATATTATTGGAAGGCAATTAGAAAATTTATTAGGTAAATTTAAATTTTTAATTGTATATTTAGGTAGCGGTATTTTGGGTTCACTTCTTTCAGTTGTTGTTCATAGTAGTATTTCTGCAGGTGCTAGTGGTGCTATTTTTGGACTTATGGGTTCTTTACTTTATTTTGGATATCATTATCGATTATATTTAGGAACTGTTTTAAAAACACAAATTATACCTGTTATTATTATTAACTTATTAATTGGATTTATGGTTCCTGGTATAGATAATTTCTGTCATATTGGAGGACTTGTTGGAGGATATTTGTTAACAATGGCTTTAGGAGTTCCAGGAAAATCTAAGAAAAGTGATCAAATAAATGGTTCTATTGTTCTTATTTTATTAGTAGCATTTTTAAGTTATATGTTATTTGGATATTTGAGGTAAACTATGGAAAGATTACAGAAAGTGATTGCTCTAGCAGGCGTTACTTCTAGAAGAAAAGCTGAAGAGTTAATAAAAGAAGGAAAAGTTAGAGTGAATGGTTTAATCGTAAAAGAATTAGGCTCAAAAGTAAATGGAACAGATATCATTGAAGTTAATGGGGCAATTATAAATCGTGATATTCCTAAAAAATATTATTTGCTTAATAAACCACGAGGAGTTATTTCTAGTGTTTATGATGATAAAGGAAGAAGAACGGTTGTTGATTATATTCATACAGACGAAAGAATATATCCAGTGGGAAGACTTGATTATGATACAACAGGTCTTATTATATTAACGAATGATGGAAATCTTGCTCAACTTCTTACCCATCCCAAGAATCAAATATCAAAAACTTATATTGCTAAAATAGAAGGGTTATTAAATAAAGATGATATTGATCGACTTTTAAATGGTGTTTTGGTTGATGGAAGAAAAGTATTTATAAAGAATTTTAAAATTAAAGATAAAGATTTTGAAAAAAAGACATCTTTAGTAGAAATTACTATTGTTGAGGGGAGAAATCATATTGTAAAAAAGCTGTTTGAGGTTTTAAAACATCCCGTTATTCGTTTGTCTAGAATTAAAATTGCTTTTTTAGAAATTGATCATTTAAAAAGTGGAGAGTATCGGGAGTTATCAATTAAAGAAGTTAAAAAATTGTATAGTTTGAAATAATCTACGTTTTGTAGATTTTTTTAAATTAAAAAATAGCATTATTGCTATTTTGATCTTTTTCTTGAAAAACTATCTAAATTAGGATTTTTACCAGTAATACATGCTTTTAGGCCATTAAAGCTTTTTAAATCTTTTATAATAGATACAATTTTATCAGCTTTGCTCATAATTCTTCCTTCTAGATATTTACTTTGGCATAATGATATATGACCTATTTTAGATCGTAAAGTAGAACTTATGATAAGATTTTGAATTTTATTATCTAATAAGTAAAATTTCTTTTCATTATTTAATTCGGCTGGAGTGGTGTCTAAAGCTCTTACTGGAAAAGGATACATATGATGAATGACACCATCAATAATAATTTTACTTTTTAAATCACTTTCAAAATATTTTGGATACCATGTATTAGCATTAATGACAGCTTCTATTGGATGAACGAAACCATGACGATTAGTTAATCTTTCTTTTTTGATACCAGAGTTTTGCCATGGTCTTTCATATAAATCATGAAACATAGCAATTATAATTGCTATGATTTGCTGTTCTTCTTTTAATTGTTTTTTTGGGGTTAACAAATAGGTAACAATCGCATCACTAATAATATGGTATCCTAAACTAATATTGTCATGGTGGGCAAATTCTAATTCGTTCATTCTTCTTTGAAATTCCTCATGATTAAATATAGGGAAAATAATTTTCCAAAGAAAAGCTTTATCTTTTAGTGAAAGATTGTATTTGTCCATAATTTCATTTACTGTGTTAATATTGTTTTTGTAGCATAACATATTATCACTTCTTTCGGCTGGTTATTTTAGCAGGTTTTTAGTCTTATGTCAAATTGAGATTAAATAAAATAATAGGAAAAAAAGAGGTTTATTCCTCTTCTTTACAATGACAATCTAAACATTCGCAACTTTCACAATTACATTCTTCTTTATTGCCTTCATTTTCGCTATTAATTTCTTCTATACTAATTGCTCCAGTTGGGCAAGCTGAAATAGCACTTGCAAGATCACTACTCTCTAAGTTTTCATTATTTGTAGCATAACTTAATCCTTCATCATTAAATTCAAAATGTTCAGGATCAATAGAGACACAAGCACCACAACCGATACATGCATCATGATTCACAATAATTTTTTTCATTTTTAATTTCTCCTTTATCGATTATTATTATATCAAAAGTTTTTCAAAATGGAAACATAAAGCCTTTTAAATCTAAAAAAAATATGTTATTATTATATTGAAGGATCGTGGCGTTATGAAGACAAGAATGGAAAAATATTATGATGAAGAGAATAATAATATTGCTTTGAGACAACAAAAAAATGAAAAACTTTATGAAAATATTAATGACTATGAAGTTGAAGATTATAAATTAGAGACAAATGCAACAGTTCTTGATAACAATGCAAAAAATATAGATGTTGAACAAATAAAAAAGATATTAGATACTAAATATAACAGACAACCTAAAAGAAGAAGTATTTTGGTGGAAGAAGAAGAATATCATGAACCTGATGTTAGTTTAGATGAAACTAGGGAATACGATATTAATGCAATTTTAGAACGAGCTCGTAGTGAAAAAGAAGAAGATTATGAAAAAGAAAGATTGAAAAAGATTAGGGATACTCAATTTGATATTTTAAATAGTTTGGATATTGATGGTGAGAAGCCAGAAGAGGATAAAGTAGAGAATGATGAGCTCTTACACTTAATTAATACAATTACAGCAAAGGAATTAGAAACTCAATCTTCTAATAAAGAAGAGTTAGATCCATTAGATATTCTTACAGATCTAAAGGGAAGCGATAATACCGTAATTGTGAATGGAGCTCATGAGAATGAAAGTATAGGGGAAACTTCTCCAATTATGTCTTTAGAAGAAGCAGACAAAATAAAGCCAACTATTATGGAAAATAAAACTCAAGATTTTACTAATACTTTACAATTTACACAGAGCGATTTTGATGATTTTAATGATCTAAAAAAAGAAGTAAAATCAAGTCGAGCTTTGATTTATATTATTATTATAATTGTTAGTTTAATTTTAATTGCAGGTATAATAATATTTTTAAATAATTTTTTAAATCTTTCTTTGTTTTAGAGCATATACTTTAACATGAGAAATAATTTTAAGAGTATGCGATTATATCATGGTAAAAAATTAAAAATGATTGTTTTTATAACAATATTTTTGGTAGGATTTTTTACCTTTTTTTTATTATCGAAATTTGTACATAGTCTTAATGATGCTCTTATTGATATTAGTAGTAGTGAAATTACTAGGTTGATTGATCGATTTATTACAGATGAATTAAATAGCAGTATTTTTAATGAAAAAAATTTAGCTGATATTTTAATTATTGAAAAAAATAATCAGGGAGAAATTTTGTATGTAGATTTTGATTTAGAACAGGCTTATCAAGTTTTAGATAGAGTTTCTTTAACATTGACTTCTTCTTTTGATCAATTAGAAGATGGAAATGTTTCTGTTGCTTATTTAGATTCTAAACTTTCTCATGATCTTAATAGTATGGTTTTATCTATTCCAATTGGAAATAGTTTTAATAATTTATACTTTTATAATTTTGGACCTAAAATTCCTGTTCGTATTAATTTTAATGGAGCAGTACTTACGAATTTAAAAACAAAAGTTACTGATTATGGGCTTAATAATGCTTTAGTAGAATTATTTGTTTATTTAGATTTTACAGTTCAGATTATGAGTCCTTTTGATATAGAAGAAATTAGTTTAGAATATGATGCAGTAATTGCTTCTATGATGATTGAGGGGAGTGTTCCTAATTATTATAGTGGAGTTATTGAAAAAGATAGTAGTATTTATAGAAAAGAAATTTCATAAAGTAGGTTAATATTATTTGTTATTTTGGCTGTGATGCATAAATTAAAATAAGGGGGAAAATATGACAATAATTGATGCTAATACTGTGGTAGTTACAACCTTTAGTGAATTAAAGATGGTTTTAGAAGGAGTGAATACTTATACTACTATTTATTTTGGGGCAAATATTACATTAGCAGCAGGTATTACAATTAATGCAAGTAAAGCGAATCTTATTATTGATGGAACTTATAATGGTGTAAGATATCGTTATACAGATATGAGAAGTACGGCAGTAGGAGATACTATAGCAGTTCTTAGGGCTGTAAATGCAAATATTGTAGTTAGAAATATGGATATTACAGGTTATAATTATTATGGTATTATTTATGTTGCGGAAGATGCTAGTTTAAGAAATGTCGTTGTCGAATATAATAATGTTGTTTATGTAGGTCCACAAATGACTTTTCATCCAACTGGATTAACTAGGTATATTGATGCTACTATTACAATTCAAGCTAATTATTCACCAGCAAATGAAGTAGCAGAGTGTAATCGAATTGAAATTGGTGGTAAGACAACGATTAATACTACTAGTTCTTCAACCTCCATGTTTTGGTTTCGAGGAGATTCTACTACTGCCTATTTTCATATTTTAGAAAGTGCTAATGTTAATATTACTAGTCCTTCAAGAGAATTGTTATATGGATATAATAATTTAGCTTTTAGTGTTTTAAAAAATGCTACTTTTAATTTAACTACTTACTATGGAATGTGCTATGCAAATTTTGGAACAGGGGCTACTTTAATTGATACAAATGCTACTCTTAAATTAACTCAAACAGGTGTATTTGCTTCTTATCCAACTTGGTATATTGGTGGAGATTTTACCATGAATGAAAATTCATCTTTAATTATTATTAATAGCAATGAAGTAATTAATACTAATACTTATAATTTATATTTTAGAAATTCTGCTTCTATTAATATTAATAATCCAAAAGATGTTGTTCTGTATAATCGGGTTACGGATGTAATATATACAAGTGTTACTGTACCAGTTACTTTAAAATATTCTCGTCTTAATATTTGGAATGTCGCAGCTGATATCTCAATTGCTGGTTCTTTAAGTAATTTACCAACTTATTCTTGGTATAAGGATGATGTTTCTATTTCGCAAGTGGTAGCTAGTATGAGTACGACTACTATGAGTGTTACAACGAATAATTATACCGCAGCAGAATTAGCAGTATTACCAGCTATTACTAATTTGAGTTTCTTGAAGAAAAGAGCAATTTCAATAGGAGTAACGACACTTAATATTGATATTTTAACGAATCAAGATTTACAAATTACAGGAAAGACAGCCCCAAATGCTTCAATTTTAGTTACTTATAATGCAATTAGTGTTAATGTTACGGCTGATTCAAGTGGTAATTTTGTTGTACCACTTACTAGTCCACTTGTGATTGGTACAAATGTTACTTTTTTCTCTAATGTTGCTAAAAGTTTTATTTATACCTTAAAAAATAAGGTTGTTGTTGATGAAGGGAAAATCGTTATGACGAATGTTCCAACTCAAGTTACTTTTCACATAGTTCCGTTTCAAACGAATCCTATTTTGTGTCCTAGAACAGAAGTTTTAAATATTGTAATTACTGATACGAGAGCTAGGAGTAAAGCTTGGCAGGTTTATGTCTCGATAAATCGTGATCTTACTTCATCACAGGGTAAAGTACTTACTAATTCTGTTGTTTATCAAGGTACAACTTTAATGCCAGTTACAACAACACCAATTTTAATTTATAGCGGAACTGCTAATGGAGGAACAACTAAAGTAACAAATATTAAGTGGGAAGTAAATGAAGGAATTGTTTTATGTTTGTTAAATCAAACGTTAGAAGCTAATCAAGAGTATACAGCTACTTTGACTTGGAATTTACAAAGTATTTAAAAAAATCACATTATGGGTGATTTTTTAAGTTCTCCAGTATGGAGAATTACAAGGTCGATAACGATTGCCTTGAGGCATTAAACAACGAGTAAAGACAGTATTGCTTCTAGCCATGAAAGAATCATTTACAGATAGCACAGAGTAGCTAAATAGGCTAAAGCCCATATTAGGCCTTTTTCGAAACTTGAAAAGTAACTGTCTTTGTTGTAGAGGGCGCTATATCAGTTAATGTTATGGATAAAGTATGAGTTTCAGAGGCATAAGAATATTGAGAACCTGTTGCAGCGATTCCATCAATCATAACACTCCCATCTACAAAATCGACTAAAGTTGTGTCGATTATATCAGTAATTACTGGAGCTACATATGTCTCTGTGGATTGATTATTGATTGTTACAGTATATGTTAAATAACCATCAGCCCAGTTTACTTTATCTACTGATTTGGTCATTGAAAGACCTGAAATCATATTTACTACTGAAACATTGGATGTTAAGGATGTCGATATTCCATTATAAGTTCCAACAGCAGTAGCAGTATTATTTAAATTCATAATTTTCCTCCTGGTATAGTTTATGCGTGAAATGTTGTTTAGATTATGATAATTTTTTTAAAAGTTATAAAAATTGATTGTCAAAATAGAAATTTTATGGTATATTAATATTGCTTTTTGTTATGGCGATGTAGCTCAGCTGGCTAGAGCGACCGGTTCATACCCGGTAGGTCGGGGGTTCGATCCCCTCCGTCGCTACCATAATTGTTCATAAAGCCTAGAGAAATCTAGACTTTTTATTTTGGAAAATATTTTTTATATAACAATAGTTAACATGTTTTAAATGTATTTCATTTCTTTTGTTTTGATGATATAATTATTTTATTATTTAGGTTTTGGACTTATTAAATATAAAAAAATAATGATTTACAGATCATGGAGGTTTTATGGAAGATTATTTAAACATATTTATTGATAGAGAATATCCATCTTTTATCGATAAATATTTAAATACAAGCACATTAAGTAGATTAAAGAATGTAACACAGTTTTGTGGATGTGATTATACCAAGTTATATCATCCATTGTTTTTATATACTCGTTATGATCATAGCTTAGTAGTAGCACATATGACATGGCATTTTACACATGATAAGAAAGAGACGATTGCAGCGCTTTTACATGATGTAGGGACTCCTTGTTTTGCTCATTGCATTGATTATGTATTTGGAGATTATTTGAATCAAGAGACTTCTTTCTGCAAGTATTGTAGATATGGTTAAAAAAGATAAAGAATTAGTGAACTATTTAATTGAGGATGGTATTTGTTTAGAAGAATTAGAACAGTTAAAATTGTATTCTATATTAGAAAATAAATCACCTCAACTTTGTACCGACCGATTAGATGGAGTTTTACATACTTGTTATATTTGGTTACATGCCCATTCATTAGAGGAAATTAAAGAAGTATATGATCATTTGATTGTTTCAGAAAATGAACAGGGAAATAAGGAAATAGGACTTGATGATATAGTTGTTGCTGAAAAGTTTGTGGCTATGATTTTTACTTATGCTAAAGAATTACAAGGAAATACCGATAAGTATGTTATGAATTATATTTCAGAAATTGTTAAATTGGCCGTTCAAAAGGGTTTAATTTCTTTGGCAGATTTATATGTTAAAAAAGAAGAAGATATTATTCATGTTTTTCAAAAATTCTTTTTATCTTGGAATAATTTTTCAAATGCAGAAAGTTTAGTAAGAACAAATGAGAAACCAGAAGGATTTTATGTTTCTTTGGATGTTAAAAAAAGAAATGTTATTCCACTTATAAAAGTGAATCAAGAAGTTAAAAGAATTGTAGAAGTATCTAGTCTTGCTGAGGAAATTTATTTTGAATTAAATAATTATCATGATACAGATTTCGCTTATGTAAGAAAAATAAAAATGTGTAATTAATGGAGGTTAAATGAAGTATTTAAAAACTTATACTTCACCACTTGGCATTATTTATATGAGCAGTGATGGTGAATATTTAACTGGTCTTTGGTTTTCTAAAAGTAGAGATGAAAAGAAACATCATGATGAATATCAAGAAAAAAATCTGAAAATATTTTCAGAAACAGAAAAATGGTTAGATCTTTATTTTCAAGGAAGAAATCCAGATTTTACTCCTAAATATAAAATTGAAGGCACACCTTTTCGTTTAGCGGTTAGTAAAATTATATGTAAAATTCCTTATGGGAAGGTTGTTACTTATCAGGATGTTGCAAATGAACTTGCGAAGATGAAAGGAATAGCTAAAATGTCTTGTCAAGCTGTTGGGGGAGCTGTTGGCTGGAATCCAATTTGTATTATAATTCCTTGTCATAGAGTTGTGGGTACAAATGGTAGTTTAACTGGTTATGGTGGAGGAATTCAAAATAAGGTAAAACTATTAGAACTAGAAGGAATTGATATGAGTAAGTATTTTGTTCCAAAGAAAGGTACGGCTTTATGAGTAAACGCTGTAGATGGTACTATTAAATAATTCATATAAAAATTTTGATATAGAGGCTTTTCAATTTGCAAAAAGACAGAAAAAGAGTTTGAAATTTAATTTCATTTATAAAAAAGTTCTATTAGATGTTATTTTTTATAATTTAAAATAGTGAAGAATGAATTTTGTTGGAACTACTATGATTTATGGTTATTTGCTTATAATATGTAAATTTGTCATATGAAGCTTGATTTATTAATTTTTTCTTAGTATTATATTTATAGGTGATTTAGATGGCTAAATATTGTTGCTGTAGTAATAGTAGTGGTTGTTATAATTATTTAGTCATATAAGCTTTTATAGGTACCTTTTATATAATTGTTTATATGATAATTATAGGAGGTACTTTTTATGTTTAAGAAAATAGTTAATAGTATTCAATGTTGTTTTTCTTTTTTTAGTTTTTATTAGAAAGGAAAGAGAAAAATGATAGATGAATTAATTGGTAATACACCAATGGTCAAAATTAAATATCGATATCAAAATAAAATACGTTATGTTTATGTAAAATTAGAATACTATAATTATACAGGTAGTATAAAAGATCGAGTGGCTTATTATATTATAAATAAATCTAAAGAGTTGGGATTATTAAAGGATGGTCAAGCAATTGTGGAGGCAACTAGTGGAAATACAGGAATTTCTTTTGCAGCTATAGGTGCCTATTTTCATCATCCTGTTCATATCTTTATGCCAGATTGGGTAAGTAAAGAGAGAATAGAGATTATGAAGCTTTATGGTGCTCATGTCTATTTAGTTAGTAAAGAAGAAGGCGGCTTTGGAGAAGCTATTAGAAAAAGTAAAGAGTTAGCTTTAGAAATTGATGGCTTTTTACCAAAACAATTTGAAAATACTTTAAATTTAGAGGCTCATTATTTAGGAACAGCAAAAGAAATTATAGAACAATTACCCGAAGTAGATGCTTTTGTTAGTGGAGTAGGAACTGGCGGTACTTTAATGGGGGTTGCTAAAAGATTAAAAGAATATAATAAAAATATTTCTATTATAGCTTTAGAACCTGAAAAAATGCCTTTGCTTAGTGGTGGAAATATTATTGGTAATCATAAAATTGAGGGAATTGGTGATGATTTTATTCCTGATTTAGTAGATCAAAGTTTAATTGATCGTATTGTTTTAATTCATGATGAAGATGCTATAAATATGTCTAGGCTTTTAGCTAAAAAAATTGGATTGGGTGTAGGAATATCATCTGGAGCTAATTTTTTGGCAAGTGTACTTACTGAAGGAGAAGCAGTAGTTACTGTTTTTGCGGATGATGCTAAGAAATATTTATCTACTGAATTAACAGATAATATTGATTCTAATCCTAAATATTTATCTAATCAAATAGAATTATTAGACTTAGAAGAAATTTAGAAAATAGAAAAAGCTATTTTCTTTTTTAATGATAAATTATTTTTTATGTTATAATAAAATAAATAGGTGATATTGATGAAATTTCGTTATGTTTTAACTGATTCAATTCAGGAATTTATAGAAGGTTCCACTTTAGAAGAGATTAATATTGGTTGCTCTTCTTCACAGGTAATTAGAGTTATGAAAAATGATCAAATTTATTTTTTGAAAATTATGGAAAATTCAGATCTTTTTTTAGAGTATCAGAAATTATTATGGTTAGAAGGAAAGATCCCTGTTTCGAAAGTTGTCTTATTTGAAGAAGAAAAGGGCGTTTTTTATTTAATAACGGAAGAAGTAAAAGGATATATGTTGTGTGATTCTTATTATCAATCACATGTTGATCAGGCTTTAAAAGTTATAGAGAGTGCTTTTAAACAATTTTATACTATTGATATAAAAGATTGTCCTTTTGACTTTGATCTTCAATCTTATTTACAGAATGTTCGTTCTAAATATTTGCAAGGACTTATTTTAGATGAGCAATTAAGTAGTAATGTGAAAAAACAATTTGGTACAATATTACATTTATTAGATTATTTAGAAGAAAATCAGTTTTATGATGAACCAGTTTTTTCTTTTGGAGATTTAAGTTTGCCTAATATAATAGCAGTTAAGGATCGTTTATCAGGATTTGTTGATGTTGGTTCATGTATGATTTTTGGTAAATGGTTTGATATTGCTATTTGTGAAAAATCAATTCGCAGAAATTTAGGTGAAGAAGCAGTTTTAGAATTTTACCAGATTTTGAATTTAAAAAGAGATCAGAAAAAAATAGAATATTATTGGTTATTATTAGAAATTATGGATTAGAGGGAAGATTATGAAAGAAATTATTTATAATTATGATTCTTTAACAGAAGAAATGATTGATGAGGTTGTTATAAGAGTAAAAGCTGTATTAATTAATGATAAAAATGAAATTATTTTAGGACATTCTTCTTTGAGCTATCAATTTCCAGGGGGACATTTGGAAAAAGGTGAGGCACTTGAAGATTGTTTAAGAAGAGAAATTTTAGAAGAAACAGGTATTTCTTTTATATCAGATTTTAAATTATTTATGAAGACAACCTATTTTACTAAAGATTATCATCATACTGGAAAAAATAGAAAAAATGAAGTGTATTTTTATTGGGTAGAAACATTTGATTTAACTCATCTTCAGGATTTAAAGTTAGAAGAAAGTGAGAAAAAAGCTAATTTTATGGTTGAGTTTGTTCCTTTTTCTCAAGTAGAAGCAGTTTTGAAAGCCAGTATTACTAGTGATTCATTAAATCAAGTGATAGTGGAGGAAATGTTAGAAGTAATTTCGGAATATAAAAAAAAATATTAAGAAGGAACCAAGCAATATTAGTAGGAATAGGAAATAGTGGAGTGGGAAAATCTTCTTTAATTAATGCTATTATGAGGATGAAAAAACTTAAAAGCTAGTTGTCTTCATTATCACAAAAATATATAAAATTGTCGAATTAAACAAGAAGTTATGAAGGAAAGCATTAGTAAAGGACGATATGAAAGTTATCTTAGAATTGTGAGTTATTTATTAAAAAGTGATTAAAATAAAGTTATTTTAAAGGAAATGGAGACTTATTATGAGGACAAGTGTTAGAGGAATATTAGTAGAAGACGGCAAGTTATTAGTTATTCAACGGATAAAAAATCGTTATGAATATTTTGTCATTCCTGGTGGTGGGGTAGAGGCTCAGGAAACATTAATGCAAGCTTTAAAAAGAGAACTATTAGAAGAAGTAGGAATTCAAATTAAAATACTTGATGAGAATCCATTTTATACTTATTTTGATCAATATGGATATCAATACTTTTATTTGATTTCTAGGGCTAGTGATGAGTATGGCTCTGATAAGGGTCCAGAATTTACTAGCTCAGAATATGAGAGTCATGGAGAATATAAAATCTGCTTTGTTTCTTTACAAGATGTTGCTCTTGGTAAAATTAATTTAGTACCTGCTTCTTTTAAAGACGAATTTATTCATAATTTAAATAAAGTTCAAGATGTTTTTTATTTAGATAGCAAAAATAATAATTTTCAATAAAAAAGAACTGTTAAGAAACAGTCCTTATTAGTATTAGCATACACAATCAACATAAGTATCAGATAAACATCTTATAGAGCATAAGCAGCTGCAATCCATTGTAAAGAAAGAATTAGTAGCAATGTATGGATTTAAACTTGTTGTGTCTGGATTATCTGCAAGAACTCTAAATGTGCAGCAATTTCCCTCTATTTTTTCTACTCTAAATACGTTTGAACAAGCTGTAGTACCAGCAGTTGGACAAGTTGCAGTTGTATCTTTAGTGGTAGGCATGCTCCATGGGGTACCATTTCCACAGCAAGTATAAAGCATTACAGGTCTAGTATTACATACTAAACAATTTGGTCCACCACCTAATACAGGACGATCGCAGGCATCTAGGCAAGTTTCAGGACATGCATTTTGCTGGAGAACTAAAATAACACTTAATATTTCATTAATGCAATTGCCAGAATTATTTTCACAATTATTCATAATATTCACCCTTTCATGTATTCTCACTAATAATTTATGTTAAAGTTTCTAAATCGTGTCCTTTTATAGTTCTTTTTTTTTTAATTTGTTTATGTTATAATTTAATAAGTAAAAGTGGGTGAAGTAGATGCCAGAATCACAAAATTCTAAAGAACAAAATGAATCACAAAATGCTTATCAATATAATCCAAATCGCCCTCAAAATGGTACTACAGAAGAACATGCTGATACTAAAAAAGTTGTAGATACAGCTGCAAAAGGGGCTGCTGAATATTTTGCTCCTGGTGTTGGTGGAATGGCTTATGATGCTGCTAAAAAAGTTCCAGGAGTGGGGAATGCTATAGATAAAACAACAGATAAAGTAGCAGAGGTTGCTGATCAAGTTCCTGGTGTAAAAAATATTACAAAAGGCTTAAATGATTCTGGGATTACAGATGTAGCAAATAAAGGAATTGATTTAGTTGGTAGTAAAGGTGCTAAAAGTGGTGCTAATGCTTTAAAAGATACTAAGAAAATTCAAAATAATGTAACGCCAAATCAAGAAAATAGTATGGTAGCACCTACAAGTCCTGTACGTAAAAATTCTTTATTTAATTCTACAGTTAGAAATGGTGAAGAAGATGAGTCTGTTTCTATGGAATCTTTACCAGATGATCAAAGTTTAAATGATGAAAGTGAAAATATTTCTGATTTACCAGGAGATGATTTAGAAAATAATAGTAAGGAAGAACAACAAAATGCAGAGGCTAAAGGAGACATAACAGGACAAGCTCTTAAATTTATTTGGGATAAATATAAAGTGCCAATTATTTTAGGAGGTGGAGGAATTTTCTTCTTCTTACTTTTTTTGATTATTATTTTAAGCGGTGGAATAAATGAAAGCATGCAAAACATGGGATATATTGAATCAGCATGTAATTATAATGATACACGAGTATCTTTAACAAATTGTTATCAGGATATTAATGAAAAAGAGACTTTATCAACTTATGAATTAGATGATTTTATTATTCAAATGACTTATGCTTATATAAAAGATGGAAATTATTCTGATGAAGCAATTAAAGCATTGATGGTTATTTTAAAGACAAATGCACTTAGTTATGGAAATTATAATAGTAGCTCTAAAAATATTGAAGTTAAAATTTGTGATATTTTTAGTGAGTATAATCAAGTTCCAGAGGAAAATGAAGACGATTTATGGATGTTAGAGGGAGTAGATAAACAAGTTGATTTTTTAACTTCTTTATATGAAGAAGTTAGCAACTATTTATATATATCCTCTTCTTATCAGTCTACTATTAGTAGTTTATCAAGTCAAAATATATTAAATTTTGATCATAGTATTTTAGAGAATTTTGAGGATTTAGCAAGTGAAGGAAAAACTTATTCTCAAATTTTAAATTATTTTTATAATACTGAAAGTACAGATTCTGATCAAGAAGATAATGTTTATCGTGAAACACTATATTTAGGTGATTCTAGAACTAGAGGTATGCAAAATGCAGGAGTTATTAATAATTCTAATACGATTTATGGTGTTGGATATGGATATAATTGGTTAATTGGAAGTGGAAGTTTTAATACTAATAATACGAATGCAACAGTTGGCGGGATAGCAGGAATTAATGGTTTGATGCGTGATCATGTTAATTATAATATTGTTATTTGGTTAGGCGTTAATGATTTAAGTAATGTAGAAAATTATTATCAAAAATATTATGAGTTAGCTACTGGAGATTGGAGTAATCATAATATATATATTGTTTCTGTAGGTCCCGTAGATGATAATTTGTCTATGTATGCAACAAATGAAAAAATTAATAATTTTAATGAGCGCATGAAAGAACTTATTACTAGTAGTGGCTTAAATAATTTAATTTATCTTGATTTGGGATATACACAAGAATCTATAAAAGAATATGATGGAGAAGGAATTCATTATAGTTCTAGTGATTATGAAAACATTTATAATATTATTGGTAGCTATTTGGAGCAATCTCTTAGTAGGGAATATCAATTATATAATTTAACAGATTATTGTACTTATTATAATGTTACAGAAAATGATGCTTATTGGTGGCCAGTTGGTAGTCGTAATGCAACTCAAGGAAATATTTATGGTGGAGATCCTGTTTCTACTAATATTACTTCTACTTTTGGTGGTAGGTATCATCCTACTACTGGAGTTTGGCAAAATGCTCATGGAGCAATAGATATTGGGGTTAGTGAAGGAACTCCTGTCATTGCTACCAAATCTGGAAAAGTAAATTCTACTAATACTGGTTGTAGTGTTGGAGATCATAGCTGTGGAGGAAGTTATGGAAATTATATTAAGATAGATCATGGGGATGGAATTGAATCTTTATATGCTCATTTAAAGTCATTATTGGTCTCTAATGGAGAAACGGTAAATCAAGGACAAATTATTGGTTATTCTGGTAATACAGGTAGAAGTACTGGGCCTCATTTACATTTTGAAATTCGTGTTAATGGCACTAGAGTAGATCCATTAGGATATGTTAATCCAGAAAACCCAAGACCAGTAAATATGAATAATATTCACTTTAATCTTTCTGGAGATAGTGAAGATAATAAAAATACAGTTTGCGAGACTTTATTAAGTAGTGGTTTATCTCAGAATGCTGTTGCGGGAATTATGGTTAATATGCAAGCTGAAAGTGGCTTTAGTCCAATAAATTTACAAAATTCCTATGAGAATTCTTTAGGATTTACTGATAGTGCTTATACGGTAGCTGTAGATAATGGAACTTATACAAATTTTATTCATGATTCAGCTGGTTATGGTCTTGTTCAGTGGACTTATTATAATAGAAAACAGAATTTATATAATTTTGCTAAAAGTAAAAATACTTCTATTGGTGATATGGGAATGCAGTTAGAATTCTTTTTAGAGGAGTTACAAGGATATACGACTACTTATAAATATGTTACGGGAAATTATGATGCTTATGATATTTCTTATCATTTTTGTACAGAATATGAAAGACCATCTAATGCTATTTCTACTTGTACTAGTAGAGTTCAAAATAATATTGAGAATATGCTAAAATATGTTCAAAATGGTTGTAGTAATTAGGAGGAATTATGGAAAATAAAGCACAAAGAAAAGTTTTAATTATTATTGGTTTGGTTTTGATAATTATAGCTTTATTAGCTTATGTATTTAGTTTATTTATTAGTGAAAGTGATAGCACTGATATACCAAATAAACCTAATTCAGATCTATCAAAAGAAACTTTTCGGGATGAAATTACATCTTTAACAGATGAATCTCTCTTTTTTGGAGCTCAAAAGATTATAAATGATTATTACAATTTTATCTTTGAGGAAGATACAGAAGCATTATTATCTATTTTAGATCCATTATATGTTGAAGAAAATAGAATTACAACTAATAATGTATATTCTTATACAGGGCGTGATTATGGGATCACTAATTATATGGCTGAAGAAATTTATTATAATCCTAATAGTTCTGTTACTTATTACTTTATTAATGGAAGTCTTAACAGAAATTCAATCATGGGTGATGAATATCAATTTACAAAGGGTGTATCTTTTCTTATAATTGTGGATGAGTCTAATGATGAGTATGTGTTAAAACCGATTGAAACTACAGATTTATTTGCTTATGCTGAAGGTTATGATATGGTTGAAAGAGAATTAGAAAGCAAGCATACTTTCTCGGCTTTAGATATTCCTGTTAAAAATAAATTATCTACTTATTTAGGAATATTTGTTAATTTTTTGATTTATAATCCGCAAGAGGCTTATTCTTTACTAACTGATGATACAAAAAATAACTATCAAAATTATGATGATTTTAAAAATAAGGCATCTATGTTATATCAAAGTTTTTCTTCAAAAGTTTTTAGTTATTCGGAAGAAAAAAGTGAAGAGTACACTATTTATAAAATTATTGATGATCAACAAAATAAATTTGTTATTTATGAATCAGGAATCATGAATTATAAAATTTCTTATTAAAAAGTGAGTTTGGATTGCAGTCTAACTTACTTTTTTCTTGACTAATTAGATAATTTTGGTTATACTTAGTATACAAAAAGGGTGCATGTGTTTGAATCAATACTTTACTAATAATTCGGAACTTCAAAGTAAAAAGAGAGTCATAAAGTTTAACTATGACTCTAATTGTTTTGAATTTATAAGTGATAATGGAGTTTTTTCTAAAGATAAAATTGATTTTGGAAGTATTACACTTTTAGATACCTACCTTAAAAATAAGAAGGAAATTCATAATTTCTTAGATGTGGGCTGTGGATATGGATTTTTATCGATTGTATTAGCTAAAGAGTTAAGTATTAGTGGTGTTGGTGTAGATGTTAATTTACGTGCTTTAGATTTAGCAAGAAGGAATGCTGAATTGAATCAGGTTAGTGTCTCTTTTAAAGAGAGTAATATATATGAGAATGTAGAAGGAAAGTTTGATTTAATTATTACGAATCCTCCTATTCGAGCGGGGAAAAAAGTTGTTTTAAGCATTTTGCTTGATGCTTATAAGTATTTAGAACCTAATGGGGAGTTATGGGCAGTAATTAGAAAAGATCAAGGGGTGAAAAGTATTATTAAAGTTCTACTTGAAAGATATAAAGTTGAAATTAAAGAAAAAAATAAGGGTTTTTATGTATTTTGTTGCAAAAATGATTGACAATAAAATAAAATATTGCTAAAATTTTAAATTGGTGACGTATTTGTTTTTTTCTTTAAAAGAGCACTAAAAATTAGATATTGGGGTGAAGCGCGTGGCTTATAAAGTTGAAAAATTTGGAGATCACAGAGAAAGAAGAAGTTTTTCTGTTTCTCGAAATACTATGGAATTACAAGATTTACTTGAAATTCAAAAAAAATCTTATCAAGAATTTTTAGAGGTAGGAATCAAAGAAGTGTTTGAAGATTTATTCCCAGTAGAATCTTTTACTGGAAATATTTCGGTAGAATTTGGGGACTATTCTTTTGATGTACCTAGATATTCTATTAAGGAAGCTAAAGAAAGAATGGTAAATTATGCCGCTCCTTTAAAGGTGCAAGCTAGAGTTTTCATTCATGAAACAGGGGAAGTTAAAGAGCAAGAAATTTTCCTTGGTGATATGCCTTTAATGACAGATGCAGGAACATTTATTATTAATGGTGCTGAAAGAGTTATTGTATCTCAATTAGTACGTAGCCCATCTATTTATTTTAAAAGAGAAATTGATAAGAATGGACGGAGAATTATTAGTGGGGAAGTAATCCCTAATAAGGGTACTTGGTTAGAATATGAGATGGATGCTCGTAATATTATGTATGTACGTATTGATAGAACTAGAAAAGTACCAATTACAACATTTCTCCGAGCTTTAGGATTGTCTAGTGATGAGGATATTTATGAAGTATTTGGTGAAAATGATTATTTAGTAAATACAATTGAAAAAGATAGCACTAGAAATACAGATGAAGCTTTGATAGAGATTTATGAAAAATTAAGACCAGGAGAGCCTGCAACACTTGATAGTAGTAAAAATCAACTTGTAACTAGATTCTTTGATAGATTCCGTTATGATTTAGCTAAAGTTGGACGTTATAAGTTTAATAAGAAGTTAAATGTTTTGGATCGTTTGCTTGGATGTACTTTAGCAGAGGATATTAAAGATGAAAATAATAAGACTGTAGTAGCTAAAGGTACGGTTGTTACAAAAGAAGTTAAAGAAATTTTAAAACCATTATTTGAAAATGGTGGGCATTTAAAGAAAACAATTATTAATGAAGAACTTGATAATTACGATAAAATCGTAGAAGTTTTAGTATACGATAAAGAAAATCCTGAAAAGATCATTAAAATAATAGGAAATGATCCAACAACTGATGTTAGACGTCTTACTATTCCTGATGTTTATGCTTCTGTATCTTATTATTTGAATTTACATGATAATATTGGTAATACTGATGAAATTGATAATTTAGGAAATAGACGTGTTCGTCAAGTTGGAGAATTAATTCAAAATGTTTTTAGAACAGGTATGGCAAGAATGGAAAGAGTTATTCGTGAGAGAATGACTACTCAAGAATTAGATAATGTAACACCTAAAACTTTAATTAATATTAGACCAGTTACAGCTGCTTTAAAGGAATTCTTTGGTTCTTCTCAACTTTCTAAATTCATGGATCAAATTAATCCTATAGCAGAACTTACTGATAAAAGACGTTTATCTAGCCTTGGACCTGGTGGACTTTCTCGTGATCGTGCAGGAATGGATGTTCGAGATGTTAATGCAAGTCATTATGGTCGTATTTGTCCAATTGAGTCTCCAGAAGGACAGAATATTGGTCTTATTACTTCTTTAGCTGGATATGCTAAAATTAATGAATATGGATTTATTATGACACCATATCGTAAAGTTAAAGATGGTGTTGTTACAGATGAAGTTGTTTATATGACAGCAGATGAAGAAACAGATTTATATATTTCTCAAGCTACAGTTAAGTTAGATTCTCATAATAAGATTGTGGAAGATGAAATTCTTTGTCGTTTGAATGGTGATAACGTAATGGTTCGCCGTGAAAATGTTAATTATGTGGATGTTGCTCCTAGTCAAATTGTTGCTATTACAACAAGTTGTATTCCATTCCTTGAATATGATGATGCAAATCGTACTTTGATGGGTGCAAACATGCAACGTCAAGCAGTTCCACTACTTGTAAGTGAAGCACCAATCGTAGGTACTGGCGTTGAATATATTGCCGCTAGAGATTCAGGATCAACTGTTGTTTGTAAAGCAGATGGTATTGTAGAATATGCTGATGGCAAGAAAATTATTGTTAAAAATGCTAAAGGTAAAGATACTTATTATTTAGCTGATTTTGAAAGAACAAATGCATCTACAGCTTTAAACCATCATCCATTAGTTAAAAAAGGTGATGCTGTTCATGTTGGTGAGGTTATCGCTGATGGACCTTCTACAGAAAAAGGAGAACTTGCTTTAGGTAAAAATATGGTTGTAGCATTTATGACTTTTAATGGTTATAATTATGAAGATGCTGTTATTTTGAATGAAAGACTTGTTAAAGATGATGTTTATACTTCTTTACATATTGATCACTATGATATTGATTGTCGTGATACTAAACTTGGACCAGAAGAAATTACTAGAGATATTCCAAACGTTGGAGAAGAAGCTCGTAAAAACTTAGATTCTAATGGTATTGTAAGAATTGGTACTGAGGTTAAAGAGGGAGATATTTTAGTTGGTAAAGTTACTCCAAAAGGCGTTCAAGAATTAACAAGTGAAGAAAAATTATTACATGCTATATTTGGTGAGAAAACTCGTGAAGTTAGAGATACTTCTTTAAGAGTAGAACATGGCGCAGCTGGTATTGTTCATGATGTAAAAGTTTATACTAAAGAAAATAGTGATGAACTTCCTGCTGGTGTATCAAAAATTATTCGTGTTTATATTATTCAAAAACGTAAGATTCAAGTAGGAGATAAAATGTCTGGTCGTCATGGTAACAAGGGTGTTATTTCTTTAGTATTACCAGAAGAAGATATGCCTTACTTACCAGATGGTCGTCCAGTTGATGTTATGCTTAATCCACTAGGTGTTCCTTCTCGTATGAATATTGGACAAATTTTAGAGTTACATTTAGGAATGGCTGGTAAAATTCAAGGAGTTCACTATGCTACTCCAGTATTTGACAGTGCTACTTGGGAAGACATTAGAGAAGAGATGGATTCAGCTGGAATGGCACCTGATGGAAAAACAGTTTTATATAATGGTCGTACAGGAGAGCCTTTTGATCACAGAATAAGTGTTGGTGTTATGTATATGCTTAAATTACATCATATGGTTGATGATAAGTTACATGCTCGTGCTACTGGACCTTATTCACTTGTTACACAACAACCTTTAGGTGGTAAAGCTCAATTTGGTGGACAAAGATTTGGAGAAATGGAAGTTTGGGCATTGTATGCATATGGTGCTGCTCATGTACTTCAAGAAATTTTAACAGTTAAAGCTGATGATGTAATTGGACGTGTTAAAGTTTATGAAGCATTAGTTAAAGGTAAGACTGTTAATCAAGCTGGTGTTCCTGAATCATTTAGAGTTTTAATTAAAGAATTCCAAGCTTTAGGACTTGATATGCAAATTATTGATAAAAATGATCAAGTAATTGAGTTTAAGGATTTAGAAGAAGAAGAAGATAAAGAAGATACTTTAAAAATTGAAGAAATAGATGCTGAGGCAAGTATTCGTGATGGCGAGATTGAATTTAAAAACGAAGAAGAAGATATGCCTGAGGAAGATTATGAAGATTCAGAGTTTGAAGATGATGAATTAGATGATGAAATGGATGAAGAAGTAGAAGAGATAGATGAAGATAATGGGGAAGAGGTGTAGTTCATGATAGATGTTAATAGTTTTAAGGGAATTAAAATTGGAATAGCTTCTCCTGAGAAGATTAGAAGTTGGTCTTATGGTGAAGTAGAAAAGCCAGAGACTATCAATTATCGTACTTTAAAACCAGAACGTGGCGGATTATTTTGTGAAAAAATATTTGGTCCTACTAAAGATTATGAGTGTTCTTGTGGAAAGTATAAAAGATTAAGATATAAAAATGTTATTTGTGATCGTTGTGGAGTAGAAGTTACAAAATCTCGTGTTAGAAGAGAGAGAATGGGGCATATTGAGCTTGCTGCTCCTTGCTCTCATATTTGGTTTTTTAAAGGTGTTCCTTCTAAAATGGGATTAGTATTAGATATGAGTCCTAGAGATTTAGAGGAAGTACTTTATTTTGTTAGTTATGTAGTTATTGATCCTGGTAAAGCACCACTTGAAAGAAAGCAGACTTTATCAGATAAAGAATATCGTGCTTATCGTGAAAAATATGGAGATTCTTTCCAAGTTGGTATGGGTGCTGAAGCAATTAAAGAGTTACTAAAACGTGTCGATATTGATAAGGAAGTAGAAGAACTTCGTAAAGAATTAGAAGGAGCAACTGGACAGAAGAGAATTCGTTTAGTTAAGAGACTTGATTGTTTAGTAGCATTCCAAGAGTCTGGAAATAAACCAGAATGGATGGTTCTTGATGTTTTACCAGTTATTCCGCCAGAACTTCGTCCAATGATTCAACTTGATGGTGGTAGATTTGCAACTAGTGATTTAAATGATCTATATCGTCGTATTATTAATCGTAATAATCGTTTAAGAAAATTACTTGAACTTGGAGCTCCTACAATTATTGTACAAAATGAAAAAAGAATGCTTCAAGAAGCTGTAGATAGTTTGTTTGATAATGGTCGTCGTGGTAGAAGTATCACAGCTGCTGGAAATCGTCCTTTAAAGAGCTTATCTAGTATGCTTAAAGGTAAACAAGGACGTTTTCGTCAAAACTTACTTGGTAAAAGAGTTGATTATTCTGGTCGTAGTGTTATTGTTGTTGGACCAAATCTTAAAATGTATCAATGCGGTATTCCAAAAGAAATGGCTCTTGAATTGTTTAAGCCACATGTTATTCATGGATTAGTTGAAGCAGGTCTTGCTCATAATATTAAAGGTGCTAAAAAATTAATAGATACAAGAGATGAGTGCGTTTGGGATATTGTTGAAGATGTTATTACAGAACATCCAGTATTATTAAACCGTGCTCCAACTTTACATAGACTTGGTATTCAAGCATTTGAGCCAAAACTTGTTGGTGGTAAAGCAATTCGTTTGCATCCACTCGTTTGTACAGGATTTAATGCCGATTTTGATGGTGATCAAATGGCTGTACATATTCCTCTTTCTGAAGAGGCTAAAGCTGAAGCTAGAATTCTTATGTTATCCGCTAGTAACATTTTAAATCCAAAAGATGGAAAACCAATTGTTACACCTAGCCAAGATATGGTTTTAGGAAATTGTTATTTGACTATTGAAAAGGCGGGAGAAGAAAATGAAGCTAAGGTTTATAAGAACCCAAATGAAGCTTTAATGGCTTATGAACGTAGAGAAATTACACTTCATACAAGAATTGTTCTTCCAGTTAAGTCATTTAAATATAAATTATTTACAGAAGAACAACAAGATAAATATTTAGTTACAACAGTTGGTAAGATTATTTTTAATGAAATTTTGCCAGATTCTTTCCCTTATGTTAATGAAGGAACAAAAGAAAATATTGAAGGTATTACTCCAAGTAAATACTTTATTCCAATGGGAGCTAATATTCCAGAGGAAGTAGCTAAGATAGAAATGCCAAAGCCTTTTGTTAAAAAGACTTTAGAGTGGATTATTGCACAAGTATTTAAAAGATATAAAACAACAGAAACTTCTATTATGCTTGATAAGTTAAAAGATTTAGGATTTAAATATTCCACAGTTGCTGGTATTACAGTATCAGTAGCGGATATTGTAAGAAGTGAAAAGAAACCAGAGATTATAAAAAATGCTAAAGAAAAAGTTGAAAAAGTCAATAAGCAATTTAAGCGTGGATTAATTACTGATGGAGAGCGTTATAATAGTGTTATTGAGATTTGGACACAAGCTAATGATGAAGTTAAAAAAGAATTACAAGCTATTTCCGCAAATGATTTTGATAATCCAATTTTTATGATGATGAATTCAAATGCTCGTGGTTCTATTTCAAACTTTACTCAACTTGCAGGTATGCGTGGACTTATGGCAAAGCCTGATGGTTCTACTGTAGAAATACCAATTACTTCATGTTTTATTGAAGGTCTTGATGTATCAGAGTTCTTCTTGTCTACTCATGGTTCAAGAAAAGGTTCAGCAGATACAGCTTTACGTACTGCAGATTCTGGATATTTGACTAGACGTTTAGTAGATGTTGCTCAAGACATTATTGTTAAAGAATTTGATTGTGGCTCTATTGCAGGTGTTGAAGTTTATGATTTATTAAATGATAAAGATGGTTCTGTAATTGAATCTTTGCAAGAAAGAATTTTGGGAAGATATACTGCTAAAAAAGTAATTCATCCAGAAACAAAAGAGATGATTGTTGATAAAGATGAATTAATTACAGAAAATATTGCAGCTAAAATTGTTAAAGCTGGAGTTAAAAAAGTAGAAATTAGAAGTGTTCTTACTTGTAAGACTCAAAATGGAGTATGTCAAAAATGTTATGGACGTAACCTTGCTACAGGTAATCTTGTAGAAACAGGAGAAGCTGTTGGTATTATGGCTGCTCAATCTATTGGTGAACCTGGTACACAGCTTACTATGCGTACTTTCCATACTGGTGGTGTTGCAGGTGGAGATGATATTACTCAAGGTCTTCCTCGTGTTGAAGAATTGTTCGAAGCTCGTACTCCTAAATATAAAGCAACTGTATCAGAAATTAATGGTAAAGTTATTTCTATTGAGGAACAAGGTGGAAAACATAAAGTGGTAGTAGAAAATGAAGCTGGTATTAGAGAACATATTACTAATTATAATACTAAATTGCGTGTAGAAGTGGGAGATATGGTTCAAGCTGGAGAAAAATTAACAGAAGGATCTATTGCTCCTAAAGAATTGCTTGCGGTTACTGATCCACTTACTGCTCAAGAATATATCTTAAAAGAAATTCAATCTGTTTATAAACTTCAAGGTGTTGATATTAATGATAAACATATTGAAATTATCGTTAAGAGAATGATCAATAAAGTAAGAGTTGCTCAAGCTGGTGATACAGATTTTGTAGAAGGCTTAACGGTTTCTTTAAGAGAATTTACAGAAGGAAATAAACCAGTTATTTTAAGAGGTGGTGTTCCTGCTACAGGACGTCCAATTATGCTTGGTATTACTAAATCATCACTTGAGACAGATAGTTATTTATCTGCAGCATCCTTCCAAGAAACGACAAGAGTACTTACTGATGCGGCTATTCGTGGTAAAGTAGATTATTTACGTGGTTTAAAAGAAAATGTTATTATTGGTAAATTAATTCCTGCTGGAACAGGTGCTAAAGAGTATAGTGATATTGATGTTTATTTAGAAAAAGAATTTATGGAAGATGATGCATCTGAATTTTTAGAAGATAAACTTATGGAAGATGAAAAAGATGATTTAGCGCTTGAAGATGATGCAATTCAAGTAGAAAATGTTGTAGAAGAAGAAAATCTAGAAAGTAATGAAGAATAATTACTTTCTTTTTTCTTGTTTTTTTATAAATATATGATACAATTATGTTGTAAGTAGAGTAGGTGTTTGTTATGAAAAAGTGGATAGGATGGTTTAGTTTTTTATTTGTAATAGTGGGACTTATAGTTGGTGGATTTTTCTTGACTTCTCATTTTAAGGGGGAAACTTTTCAATTTAAAGAAGTATCAATATTAGATTATGATGATTTTACTTTGAATGATTTTGTAGAGCAAGATCTTGTATGTAATAGTAAAGAATGTAAATATCGTGATAAAGATATTAAGTATTCAATTAGTGATGTAAAAGGACTTGGAGAACAAAATATTATTGTTAAAATGGAGTATGAGGGTGAAGAGTTTGAAAAGAAGTTTTATGTAGATGTTGTAGATAAAAAAGCACCCGAAATTGTCCTTTCTAATTCTTTTATTATTGTTGATATGAATGAGAAAATAGATGAAAAGTCATATTTAAAAGAAGTCAAAGATAATTATGATTTATTAAGTTTGGAAGATGTTAAAATAGATAATCAAGTTAATTTGAAAAAATCAGGAGAATATAAAATTATTTATACAATTCAAGATTCTTCAAACAATGAGGGAAAAGCAATATTGAAAGTTAAAGTGAAAGATCAGAAAGAAAAGATTACTTCCTCTAATAATAAAGAAGAAACGACAGTACAAGAAGAAAAAATTACTTTAAATTATACGATTAGTGGATTGTTTAGTGATAGTGGGGTTATAAGTCAGGGTACAGATTTATCTATGGTAGAAAAAAATATTGAAGTTGGATGGGATACGACTTTAAAAGTTTCTACTAAAATAAATACTAAAGGAAAAATTCGCTATATTATTAGTAAAAATAAAATTACAGGAAATGAGCTTAATTCAACGGATGGGACAATTGTTAAGGTAGATAAATTGTCAGCTAATCAAACATCTAGTTATGAATATACTTTTACAGAAGAAGGAACTTATTATTTTTCTATTTTAATAGTTGATGGAGGAAATAATATTAAATTAAGAAAAGATTATACTCTTATTTTAAAAGATACTGAGGAAGTAAGAGATATGAAAATAACTACTCTTGATAAAGGAAATTATTTAATTTTGGATTGTAATTATTTGGGTGGAAAAAATCAAGAATTTTATTTTGAAGTAGGAATTCAAGATACAAATGATCCTAATGTTGAAGAAAAATTGGTAAATGAAAATGATGAAATTCGGCTATATTATACACAAGGATATTATTATGATTTAGTGGGACTTTTATATTCTAGTGATGGACGTTTATTAAAAAGTGATACATTAAAAGTTCAAAAATAAAAAATTTTTAGGAGAAAAACATGCAACAATTGTTTTTATTAGAAGAAAAATAGAAGAGATATATTTACAACTAATGAAATTAGAAATTGATGGTTTAAAGGAAACATTAGATTTTCAAATCTTATTAGATGAAGTTAGAAAATTAGTTCAATTAGAATCACAAATTTTTATTAATAGTAGTTTTGAATGGGCTTCTTTAAGTGAAGAAATAAATAAAAAAGTAAATCGTAAGGTTTTACCAGTTCATTTGGGTTGCTATAAGAATGCTTATCTTTTTCGTTTGAATTCTTTATTTGATACTTTAAGCGGGGATGATACGATTGAGTATGTTGATGCTTTAAATTATGATATTCATAGTATTATATTAAAGTGTTTAGAAAATATAATTGATAATGAGTATTATCAAGAAATTCGAGCAGATCTTTTGCGATTTAAGTATGATATTATTTTTTTAGATTATAATGTTGAGAGTGATTTTCTTTTAGAAAATGATAGAGAAAATGTTATATTGAATAGTAGAAATTTTAAGAAAGAATTACCTAGTAGTAAATATGTTGATCAGGCTATTTTGATTCATGAATCATTAGAAGATATTCGATATCTTCGAGCTTTATCTATAGGATTTAATGAAAATTATTATTCTTTAAGTGTTATATATATTTTACATATTTTATCTAGAATAGCTATGTGTGATGATGAATTATTGGTTTATATAATGGATGATTTTAATCATTTATTAGAAGATGATGAAATTCATGTAGATATTAAGAGATTTCTTCAGGAAATGGTGGAGATTTTTAAACAATTACAAAATGAAATTCATTTTAAACGTTAATTTAGTTCTTGCTAAATCATAAAATATGGTATATAATCTATTTATATAAGCAATGAAGGAATTGGCAACTCTGGAGCTATATAGAAAAAAGATGATTTCTCTAGAAGAAATAAGTAGGGTGGAACCGCGGGTTAGCTCGTCCCTATGAATTTTTTCTAGAGTTTTTTATTAGGAGGGTTTATGTAGGATTTAGTAAAAGAAATAAAGCAGATAGCTTTATTGGAAAATGAAATTGGACTTTTAGTCAGAAAAATTGATTTTATTGAGATGGAAAAACAAGTTAGAGATGATTATTGTCTTTTTTCGATAGATCAATATTTAAGTTATTTAAAGCAAAAAATAGAAGTTCAAGAAGATATGTTGGAAGCATTAAGAGAAGAGGTTCTTTCAATTTATAGTTTAACACAATTGTATATAGCTTATGAACAACTATCTTTACAAGAATATGTAAACGATAAATTAGATATTATATTTGTTATTTTTGATTTGATAGATAGAAAAGAAATGAGTATAGAAAGAGGGAGATAAAATGAATAGAATTACTCAGGAAGAAATAGTGAATTATGCTAAACAATATGGCTTTATTTTTCAGGGAAGTGAAATTTATGGAGGTTTAGCTAATACTTGGGATTATGGACCATTAGGAAGAGAATTAAAAGAAAATTTAAGACGAGCTTGGTGGAAAAAATTTGTACAAGAAAATCCATATAATTATGGACTTGATAGTGCTATTCTTATGAATCCAGAAGTATGGGTAGCTAGTGGTCATGTAACAAATTTTAATGATCCATTAGTAGATTGTAAAGCTTGTAAATCAAGATTTAGAGCTGATAAATTGATTGAAGAACATACTAAGGGAGCAATAACTGGTGATGGTTGGAGTAATGAGGAGTTAGAAAATTATCTTATTACACATGAAATTAAATGTCCTAAGTGTGGGAAACAAGATTTTACTTCTATTCGTAAGTTTAATTTACTTTTTGAAACTCACCAAGGAGTTACTGAAGATAATAAGTCAAAAGTATATTTAAGAGGAGAAACGGCTCAGGGAATATTTGTTAATTTCTTAAATGTACAAAGAAGTATGAGAACTAAAGTTCCTTTTGGTATTTGTCAAACGGGTAAAAGTTTTAGAAATGAAATTACTCCTGGAAATTTTATTTTTAGAACAAGAGAGTTTGAACAAATGGAGTTAGAATTTTTTTGCCGACCTGGTGATGATTTAGAGTGGTTTGGATATTGGAAAAATTTTTGCTTGGATTTCTTGAAAACTTTGGGTATTAAAAAAGAAAATTTAAGATATCGAGATCATGAAAAAGAAGAATTATCTTTTTATAGTAAAGCAACTACAGATATAGAATACTTATTTCCAATGGGATGGGGAGAACTATGGGGTGTTGCTGATCGAACAGATTATGATTTAGGTGTTCATATGGAACATTCTGGAGTTGATTTAAGATATTTAGATCCAGAAACTAATGAAAAATATTTACCTTATGTAATTGAGCCTAGTGTTGGATTAGATCGTTTATTATATGCTATTTTAACAGATGCTTATCATAAAGAAAAATTAAATAATGGAGAAAGAGAAGTATTAAAAATTCATCCATCTTTAGCTCCTTATAAAGTAACAATTTTACCATTAATTAAGAAAGTTCATGGAGATAAAGCTATGGATTTATATGGAGATCTAGCTAAATATTTTATGTGTACAATAGATACTTCTGGCTCTATTGGTAAAAGATATAGAAGAAGTGATGCTATAGGTACACCGCTTTGCATTACTGTAGATGATGAGACTATTAATAATGATACTGTTACAGTGAGAAATAGAGATACTATGGAACAAATTACATTACCTATTAGTGAACTAAAAGATTATATTGAGGATATAATTAAATTTTAACTTGTATTTATTAAAAAATAAATTATAATTACTTTAGTAGAGCATTAGGTATAAATGCCTACTTTTTGTGGTAGACATTAACCGTCATGTTTTATGATGATGGTTGATGTCTTTTTTAGTTGAAATCAATTTATAAGTTTAGAAAATGCATTCTTCAATTAACTAATCTCCACACATTCTCTCAACCCAAAACCCTACAAGGAGGTAAGGCAATAGAAATTTGTCTAGTTTAGTAGATATCAGCCTAATGCTCGAGTATTTATTATGAATGTTTGGGATTAAAAAAATAAGAAAAAGCGTTCGACAGAATTTGACGATTTGTCGAAAATATCAAAAAAATACCTTAGTTATTTAAGGTATTTTGGGTTATCTATTTTACCTAGAAGGTAGTCAGCAGAGATGTGATATTTTTTACAGATTGTGTATAAAAAAGGGGTAGCAATTATGCTTCTAGCTGTTTCATAATTACCAATTGTGCCTTTAACTACTTTTAATAAATCTGCTAATTTTTCTTGGCTAAGTTTATTTTCTTTACGAAATTCTTTTAATCTATTTTTCATGATTTCTGGTTTAATTTCTGCATTAGTATGTTCATATTTAATTATATTAGTAAAATCAAATATATAGTCTAAAGAAACATTAAAATAATTACATAAAGAATTTAAGTGTTTAATGGGAATAATGGTATATTCTTTTTCAAAGTGATGAAAGGCTTGTTTTGTAACATTTATATGTTTTCCCAAGTTTTCTTGAGTTAATCCATTTCGTTCTCTTAATTTTTTTAATCTATTTCCATACATCATATATTTATATCACCAAACAAATTTTCTCATAAGTAAATTATTATCATTTAATTAGTATCCTAATAATGAGATTTTTCTTGACTTTTAATCTAGTTATATTTATAATTTAACTATAAGCTAGGAAACTAATCATATGTCTATGATAGATTATTTTAATATTATTTAAAATGAAGCCTAGCAT
>ULRR01015210.1_pt1 | contig 34252 bp, 37 predicted proteins | sample 1955651 | NCBI WGS metagenome assembly ULRR01 (sample SAMEA4835688, study PRJEB28245) | human gut metagenome | biome: gut microbiome; material: fecal sample | place: Denmark | collected 2008
CCAGTAGGGCTTATAATTGCAGATGAGGTAGCAATGGCTGGAGGAGTATACGGACAAACTAATCAAAGTTATTACTTGTATACTAACACAAATTATTGGACTATCTCTCCATATCTCTTTCATAGTGGTAGTGCTAGTGTATCCCGTGTTGATTATAATGGCCAGATCAGTAGTAATTATGTTTATAATTCAAACGGCGTGCGACCAGTCATTAATTTAGCAAGTGATGTAATAATTTCAGGAATTGGAACAAGTGATGACCCTTATGTAGTAATTGGAGCAAAATAGCTGATAAGAATCCTTATCAGTTTTTTATTGCAATTTATTCTCCTTTGGGATATAATTAGTATATAATAAAGGGGCTAGATAGTATGAATAATAATATGCCAAATAATAATGAAAAGAATAATGATTTAAATGCAGTATCACTAGGTAATATTAATACAGGAAATATTAATGATATTCCACCTGTTCCTCCTGTTGAGAATTTAGACTCTCAACCTTTAGGAAATGATTTAAATAGTGTTGGGGGTAGTAATAATTTTAATGCAACTCCATCTAATTCAATTCCTTCTGTAGAATCTGTACCTCCAGTGGAGTCAATAAATTCCATTCCATCTGTTGAGCCAGTTGCACCTGTTTCACCAGTAAATTATGATATTCCTGAGACAATTAATAGTTTTAATACAACTCCTGTATTTAATGAAATTGGAACAGTTCCGCCTATTTCTAATGGAACTTCTGTTACACCTCCTATTATGAATCCTGAAGAACCTAAGCCTAAGAAAAAGAAAAATAAACTTCTTTTTGTAATTATTATTGTTCTTTTAATTGCTGCTGTAGGTGTTGGAGTTTATATTTTCTTAAATATGTCAAATAAGCCTGCTAAAATTTCAGTAAAACCTAAAGAAGTAGAAATTGAAGCGGGTAGTGAAGTTTCTGATAATATTGAAGATTATGCAACTTTTAGTGGTATTAATAGTGCCAATTGTTCATTAGATACATCAAATATTACTGATACTAGTGTTATTGATGCGGAATATTCATTTACTATTACATGTGGATCTAATACTTATAATGGTACTGCAAAAGTTGTTGATAAAACTGCCCCTGTAGTTGTATTAAAAGAAGTTACTGCTAAAGTTGGAGAAGAGTTAAAAGCAGAAGATTTTATTGATAATTGTACAGATGCTACAAAATGTTCTTATGCTTTTAGTGATGAAGATGCGGTAAAAGAGTATTTAAATACTGCTGCTAATTATCATGTTGATATTATTGTAAAAGATGAGGCTGGAAATGAAGTAACCGTTACAGGTACTTTAATAGTTACAGAAGATGATATTCCTGAGATGTATCTTGATTGTGTTAAAGAGAATGAAACTTTGAGATTTGGTATTACAAGTGGTAGTTTTACAGGAAGTGTGATTCGCTTTTATGTTTTTACGTTTGATGATGAAAAAACTTATAATGATTTAAAGGAACAAAATAAGGATCAAAAAGAAATAACTTATCAAAATATAACAGGAACACCTAGTTTTAATGATGATAATTATACTTTAACAGTTTATGTAAAAGTTACTAGGGAAGAAATAGAAAAGGAATTTGGTAAGAGTTTGCCTAATTCTTATGGTGAACTACGTTCTACTTATGTTAATTTAGGGTATGAATGTAATTTAGTACAACCTTAATGGTTGTTTTTTTCATTTATTCTTCACAAATTTGTTATAATATAGTTATATTTGGAGATGATTATGTTGAAAATTTTAATTTGTGATGATGAAATTTTAATAAGAAATGTTATTAAAGAATATTTAGTGCTGGAAAATTATGTAGTTTTAGAAGCAGAAAATGGCTTAGAGGCAGTTGATATTGTTAAAAATAATGATGTTGATTTAATTGTTATGGATATTATGATGCCTAAAATGGATGGATATCAGGCAGTGAAAGAAATAAAAAAAATAAAAGATATTCCTTTTATTATGCTATCAGCGCGTAATGAAGAATTTGATAAATTGATTGGGTTTGATATTGGTGTGGATGATTATGTTACGAAACCTTTTTCACCTAAAGAGTTGGTTGCTAGAATTAAGGCTGTAACTAAGAGGACTAAAATAGAAAACGCTACTTATCAATATGAGACTTTAGTATTAGATGATCTTGCTCATGAAGTTAGTGTAGATGGTAAGATAATTGTATTAACTCCTAAAGAATATGAGCTCTTGAAATATTTGATGCAAAATAAAAATATTGCTTTATCTCGAGATACTATTTTATCTAATGTTTGGGGATATGATTTTTATGGTGATGAGAGAACTGTTGATACACATGTTAAAACACTTCGGAATAACTTAGGAAAATATCGAGATGTGATTAAAACTGTTAGAGGAATGGGGTATAAGTTTGATGCTAAAGAGAAAAGTTAGTAGTATTAATTTTAAAACACTTTTATATTTAGTTATTTTTAGTGTTACTCTTCTTTTGCTCCTTCTTTTTTCTCAAAATATTTTACTTAAATTTTCCTACGAACATTATCAAGAAAATAAAATGAAAGATATTATTCGTAACATTCATAGCTTATCTTCTGAATCGCTTGTGGCAGAACTTGAGAATGTAGCTTATGACAATGGGGTTTGTATTCAATATAGTTTAAATTCTGGAGATAAAATTCTTTATAATACTTTAATGGTAGGATGCGGTTTAAATAAAAATAATAGTCAGATTACTAATTTAATGAATGAAGCTATGAATAGTAAAAAAGATACTTCTAATATTAAGCTTATTAATAATGTGTCGGATACTAAAGCTTTATTGTCTGGAATTCGAGTTGAGGATGGATATATTTTTGTTTATTCTAATTTGGAAGATTTAGATGGGGCTAGTATTGTTCTTAGAGGGCAACTTATTTATATTACAATTATTATTATTGTTTTAGCTTGTTTTATTTCTTATTTTTTATCTAATAAAATCACTAGACCTATTACTAATATTACGAAAAAAGCTAAGGAAATTGGTGAAGGAAGATATGATATTGAATTTGAGCGAAGTGATGTATTAGAAATTGATGAACTTGCTAATACTTTAAATCATATGGAAAAAGATTTGTCTAGAATTGATGAACTTAGAAGAGATTTAATGGCAAATGTAAGTCATGATCTTAAAACACCGCTTACTATGATTCGGGCATATGCTGAAATGGTAAGAGATATTTCTTATAAAGATAAAGATAAAATGAATAAAGATTTAAATGTTATTATTGAAGAAACTGAAAGATTAAATGTTTTGGTTAATGATATTTTAGATTTATCTAAGATGCAAGCTGATGCTGATACTCTTACGATAGAAGAATTTGATTTGTGTGAAGTTATTCATGAAGTTATGAAGCGTTATGATATTCTTAAAACAACAGAAGACTATGAATTTATAATTAAACTGCCAGAAAAGGCAATTGTTAAAGCTGATCGAAGTAAAATTATGCAGGTTATTTATAATTTAGTTAATAATGCTATCAATTATACTGGTGATGATAAGATTGTTTACGTTACTTTAACAGAAAGTAAAAAAGAATATTTATTTGAGGTTCGGGATACTGGTAAGGGAATAAAAAAAGAAGAAATTCCTTATATATGGGATAAATATTATAAAAAGGATAAGAAACATCAGAGAAATGTAGTATCAACAGGTATAGGATTATCTATCGTAAAAGAAATTTTATCAAAACATAAATTTGATTATGGGGTAAAAAGTGTAGCTAAAAAGGGAACAACTTTCTATTTTAAGATTAAAAGATAGTGTAAATCTTTATTCTTTCACGGAAATTACACAAAATGTTCACAACTGTTTAGTATACTTTAATCATGAAAGGAGAAGTGATAGTTAGATATTAAACATACACACTTTATAAACCTATACAAGAAAAATAACATATAAACTCAAACTCACACTTTTTAGGGAAGGATTTATCTTCCCTTTATTTTTATTTATAAGCAAATATCGTTAATCTTTCTTTTAATAGACACAAAATGTTCATATTTCTTTTATATACTGGTATTGTGAAAGGAGAAATGATAAGAAGAAAATAAAAAATAATACACCTTTATAAATCCTATACAAAAATAACATATAAACTCAAACTCATACTTTTAAGAGAAGAATCTATCTTCTCTTTATTTTTGCTTTATTTTATGGTATTATTAGATAACGAAAGAAGGAGTTTTTATGCAAACATATATTTTTGGACACCGTAATCCTGATACTGATACTGTTTGTTCTAGTATTGCTTTATCTTATTTACTTAATGAAACGGGTAAAAATACTGTTCCTAAAGTATTAGGACATTTAAATAATGAAACTAAGTTTGTTATGGATTATTTTAAAGTAAAGGAACCTGATTATTTAAATGATACGAAAGTTAGAATTAAAGATATTAAATATAATAAAAAAGCTATTGTTAATGAAAATAGTTCTATTTTTGATACTTTTTATCATATGCAAAAAGAAGGAGTTACAGCAGTTCCTTTAATTGATGAAGCTAAAAAGTTAACAGGTTTTGTAACTTTAAAAGAAATTGCTAAATTTTTAGTTAGTGGAGATAAAGAGAAAGTAGATACTAGTTATGATAATATTTTGCGTTGTGTAGAAGGGGAAGCTTTATTACGATTTGATGAACAGATTAAAGGAAATGCTATGGTGGCATCTTTTCAAAGTAAAACTTTTCATGAAGAAGTTACTTTGTCTAGTAAAGATATTTTGATTGTGGGAGATCGTTATAAAATTCTTGATTATGCTATTGAATCTAAAGTAAAACTTATCGTGCTTACGGGAAATCATGCTCTTATTAACAAGTTGCTTAAAAAAGCATCAAAAAATAAAGTTAATGTTATTGTTAGTAAGTATAATAGTTTAGATACTGCTCATAGAGTAATTTTAAGCAACCGAATAAAATCTATTAATATAAATTCTAAACCAATTACAATTAATAATAAAGATTATAGAACTGATTTTATTGCTCTTGCTAATAAAGAGGGACATACAAATTATCCAGTTGTTAATAATAAAAATGAATGTTTAGGATTACTTAAAGTTACCAATGCAGATAATTATAGTAAGCAAAAAGTAATTTTGGTTGATCATAATAGTTTAGCTCAAAGTGTTATTGGTATTGAAGAAGCAGAAATTATTGAAATTATTGATCATCATAATTTAGGTGCTATAGGAACAACTGTCCCTATTAATTTTAGAAGTATGCCAGTTGGATGTACTTGTACTATATTGTATAACATGTTTGTGGAAAGGAAAGTTTTGATCCCTAAACATATTGCTGGGTTAATGTTAAGTGCTATTTTGTCAGATACGTTAATTTTTAAGTCTCCAACTACTACTGAAGAAGACATTTTTGCTGCTTCTAAACTTGCTAAAATAGCGAAAGTCAATATTGATGAATATGGATATCTTATGTTTAAAGCCGCTTCTAGTATTAAGGGAATTAGTGTTCATGATCTTATTAATCAAGATTTTAAGACTTATAGTGTTGGTAATAATGTAATTGGTATATCTCAAGTTATGACTATGGATTTTAATGATATAGAAGAAAATATGGATGAATATATTGCTAAGTTGGATGAACTTAGTGATGGAAATTATTTGTGCTGTGTACTTTTTATTACAGATGTTTATAAAAATGGTTCTTATGTCATCTATAATAGTAGTGCAAAAGATTTAATTACTGATGCTTTTGATTTGAAGGAAACTTATGAGGGAGTTTATATTGCTGATTTAGTTTCAAGAAAAAAGCAAATGCTTCCAGCATTACTTGAAGTAATTCAAAAAAGAGTATAACAAGCAATTTTGGGGAATAATAAAATAGAGGTGAACTTATGTTAGCACTTATAACAGGAGCATCTAGTGGTATGGGAAGAGATATGGCAAGAATTCTTTCTCATCAAGGTTATGATTTAATTTTAGTAGCGAGGAGAAAAGAACGACTATTAGAATTAAAAAAAGAGTTAGATACGAATATTACAGTTATTGATATGGATTTAAGTATTCTTGATAATAATTATAAATTATATGAAAAAGTTAAGGGAAAAAAGATTGATCTTTTAATTAATAATGCAGGTTTTGGGCTATTTGGTGAATTTTATAAAACAGATTTAGACACAGAACTTAAGATGATTGATCTTAATGTGAAAGCGTATCATGTTTTAACAAAACTATTTTTGATTGACTTTATTAAAAGAGATCAAGGATATATTTTAAATGTTTGTTCTAGTGCTGGTTTTATGGCTGGCCCTAGGCTTAGTACTTATTATGCTACAAAAAATTATGTTACAAAACTTACTATGGCTATTAATGAAGAACTTAGAATGATGAAGAGTAATGTTCATATTAGTGCATTATGTCCTGGTCCTGTTGCTACAGAATTTAATGAAGTTGCTCATGGAACCTTTGCTGTTAGAGAAGCTAGTAGTTATGAAGTGGCTAAGTATGCAATTAAAAAATTATTTCAACATAAAATGATTATTGTCCCTACTTTTTTTATGAAAGTTACATTATTCTTTAATCGTTTTGCGCCTTATCGATTGTCTTTATTCGTTGCTTATAAAATTCAGAAGAGAAAATCTAAATAAATTGATACCTATTTATTTAGATTTTTTGATGGAGTAAAATGTTTTGTTTAATTTGTTATATCTTTTCTTTACAAGTGCTTTTTAATCGTTTACAATTATAGTAGGTGATTATCATGTATTGTAAAAAATGTGGTGCTGCATTACCTAGTATAGGGTATACTTGCAAGAATTGTGGAGCAATGATGGATATGGACCAAATTAAAATGCAAAGAAAAATAAGAGATGAAAAGAAAAAAACACAAGTAGAAGTTCATTTGTTAAGTGATCAATATTCTCAAGAAAATATAAAAAGGGATTATTCTAAACGTAAAGATAACAAATATTTAGGGGCAATTTTAATTGTATTGGTTGTTATTATTTTAATTATAGTGGCTATATTAAAAGTTATGTAATTTTAAATTTTTGGCATAATATGAATGGTGATATTATGCTTTTTGTTTGTTTAGAAATATTTTTTGCTCGTATTATTGATGTTTCTATTTCTACTTTTCGAATGATGATTATGGTACGGAAAAAGAGTATATTTACTCCTATTTTAGCTTTTTGTGAAGTTTTTGTTTGGTTTATAGCAGCTAGAAAAGCTTTAAATACAAATATTGATAGTGTATTTATTCCTATTTTTTATTCTCTTGGTTATGCAACGGGTACTTATATTGGAGGATTTCTTTCACGTAAATTTATTAAAAATGTGAATAGTATTGAAGTTACAACTAAAAGAAATAATATGAAATTGATTCATGGTCTTAGAAGTGAGGGATGTGCTGTTTCAGTTATTTCTCTTAAAAATAATTATCGTGAAAAAAAAGATTTATTAATTATTGATGTACGAAGTAAAAATACACAAGAAACTATTCATTTAATTAAAAAGTTAGATCCATCTGCTTTTATTGTTGTAAAAGATACTAAAATTGTTCATAATGGGTATATTAAATAATGGTGATGTATATGTATTATGTAAATATTTTTTTTATTTTTTCTGTTTTAGGTTTTTTATTTGAAAATTTTTTAAATATTTTTACTAATGATAATTTTAATAGTGGAATTTTATTTGGTCCTTGGACTTTTATTTATGGATTTGGGGCTTTTTTGATTATTATTTTAAATAAATTTTTAAATCAGTATCATATGAAAAAATGGAAGCAAGTATTTATTTTTTATGTTGGTATTACGATTCTTATGACTTTAGTAGAATTTATTGGTGGAAATTTGATTGAAATATTATTTCATAGAACTTATTGGGATTATACAAATATGCGATTTAATTATGGAAAATATATTTGTTTAGAAGTTTCCCTTTTATGGGGGATTCTTGCTACTTTAATTAATTATTTTGTTTTTCCTTGGATTAATAAATTTGAAAAGAAAATACCAATCTGGGTATCGATTGGCTTTATTATCTTATTTAGTATTGATATTATTATTTCTTTATTTTATTAAATATGTAGTCTTCTTTCCATTTCTGTTTCTAAAGTGTGATGATTAAATATGAATAAAAAGATCAAAGCAAAAATGCTGGTAGATACTGATATATAAGAGGGCCATAAAGTATTTAAGGTATCTCTTAAAATGAAATATAATGGGAATAGACCTATTAAAGAATTTAAGTAAGTATAGAGTATATATTCTTTTTTGGTATATCTAGTGAATATTCTTATAATTAGGAATGTTATTGTATAACTTATACATAAAAAGGGAAGGCAATAAGTTAAAGACCATTTATGAAATCCCGTAGATAAGTCCCAGATTATAGATAATACTATAATACTGATAATTTCTCCAAATAATATTTTCATAAATCCTTGTTTATTGTTCATACCCATACTGAAAGTTAACCAAAAAGAAATAATACCTAGTATGACAAAAATAGACCATGATATTTCATTATTTACCCAGTAATTGATTAGCAAAGAAAAAATAATTCCACAAATAGAAGTAAATAAAGAAATTTTCATTAATAAATCATGGGCTCGATATATATTTTTTACTATAGGGTAGATACTATTTTTTGCTTCTAAATTAATTTTATTATGGCATAATGGACAGACTGTACTGTTTGTTTTTAAATTCATTTCACACTTTGGACATCTACTCATCTAATCACTTCCCTCTATTTCATTGTTATATATTGTAATATCTAAATTATATTTTTTTAGAAGGCGAAAGAAATTCTTTTCTAGTTCACTATTTATATAATGAGAAGAAAAACTAATACATATTTCATCTTCATAAGAAATAATACATATTTCTAAAGCGTCAGTACTATTCATTACCAAACATTTTTCTATATAGTTTTGACAATTTTTTGGTAAGTGAAAAACTCCAACATTTGATAGCCCTAAAGTTTGTTTTTTCCTTGTTAGTTTATAAGAATATTTTAAAACTTTATTTTTGATAAATAAAGGAATTAGGCGAATCAGAAAGAAATTTTCTAACCATATTAGTTTTGTCATATTATTTTCAATTGCTTCTTCTTTTAAACTATTTTTTAATTGTTCATTTACTTGAGTAACAATTTCTTCTAGGGGGGTATTTTTTTGGGTGAATTTATATGTTATATTTGTTACATTGAAAAAATTACGAACTGTTTCTGATTTAAAATATTTTCTTAAATCAATAGGAACTGTAACGGAAATTGGTTTTTCTTTTTCTTTGATACTTAATATATCTTCCATACTTTTTATAGTCAGACTAATTAACAATCCAGTTATAGTGGTATTGTATTGATGGGCAATATTTTTAAGTTTTTGGGTACTTGTTGATCCAGTTATAATACGAAGTTTTCCTTCGGGGTACCATTTTCCTTTTAATTGATAAGCATTATCTTTTTTGGCAATTTTTACTTTATTTTTAGGATTGTAGTATTTAGAGAAACTATCTATTTCTTTTTCATAACTGGAACTTTTAGTTATGATAACATTTTCTTGTAAATGGTGCTTTATTTTTAAATAGTTATAGATTAAATTTTCAAAGAATGTAATACATCCTGCACCATCACTTAAAGCGTGATATACTTCTAAATTTATTTTATTTTGAAAATAGCTTACCTCAAATAAAAGGGGAGTATTCAATTTTTCACAGGGACTATTTTTTTCTTCTATTACACTGGCTTTGATATTTGATTCTTCTAAATAGTACCAAAATAATCCTTTTTTTAAAACGGATTTAAAGATTGGAAAATCCTCTAAAGTATTTGTTAACGCTATTTGTAAATTTTCTTTATTTACATTTTCTTTTAATAAAACAGAAAAACGAAATATTTTAGGATCATAAGCAGTTGTAGTTGGGGGAAATATTTTAGCAGCATTATCTAATCTATACCATTTATCATGTTTATTCAATTTTATCACCTACAAATCTTTTTATTATTTTTATTACTCGATAGTTTTCTTTAAAATATAAGAAATTATTAAAGAACCCATGAATAACGTTTTTTATATTATAGTATGTAACTTTATTAAAATAATGTTTTAACTTTTGGGCATATGCATATCCTTCATCTCTTAAAGGATCTAAATTAGCTGTAATAATTAATGTTTCAGGCATATTAAATAAGTTTTTGGCATAAAGGGGAGCTACATACTTATTTTTATAGTATTTTTTATTGGGGATATATAAGTCTAAATAATCTGAAATGAGTTTTTTATTTAAAAAATAATCATAGCCATTTTCTTCAATAGATTTATATTTTTTATTATTTTTAAAATTGGTTTGGACAATAGGGTAAAGTAATATTTCTTTTTTTATTTTAAAATTTTTTTCTTTTTTGGCTTTAAGACATATAGCAGTTGCTAGATTTGCCCCTGCAGAATCTCCCATTATAATAATCTGTGATTGATCAATTCTATATTTAGAAGAATTTTTTATAAGATTCTCGATAGCTTCATAGCAAAAATTTAATCCTTCAGGAAAAGGGTGTTCTGGTGCTAGAGGATAATCAAATGCAATGATATTTCTTTTTAATTGATTTGCTAAGATGCTTAGTATATGGCTGTAGAATTTTACACTTCCTGTTGTCCATCCACCACCATGAAGGTAAATCACTACTTTTTTTGTTTCAAAGTTAGATGGTATAAAAAAGTGATAGGTAAATTTTTTATCTTTTATTAATTTTGCTCTTTTTTGAAGAGGTGTTTTGTTTTGAATATGACGATATATCAAGTAATTTTCTTTCATGTTAATATCATATTTTGATAGATGTTTTATAATATCTAAAAATAAATTATTCATTCTACCACCTAAATATATTATAACAGAATTATAGATAATTGGAAAATTTTTATTATGATAAAAGAGGTTTTTGAATGGGCGTATTTAACACATAAGTGTAAATAATCTGTTTAATATCTTGGCTTGCATGTTAAATCAGTGTTATAATGGAAAAATGTTGCAAAAAGGAGTGAAATTATGAATATAAAAGATGTACTTTCAAAGATTAAAAAAAATCACCAAGATAAGAGTGATATTATATTTGAAAATGAAAAATTAGAAATTGTTATTGGACAATGGTTGGGAGTAATTCCATATCCGTGGACCAATGTCAAACTTACTCAAAATATTCATGAAAAAATAAAAGAGATGGTTTTAGATATTTTAATAAAAGTAGGAAATTCTTCTTTTAAAAAATGTGTTATTAATTATTTAGAACCTAATATTATTACTTTTCTTTGTGATGGTAAAGTTTTAAAAATGATTTTCAAAACTAAAAATTTTGAGTCTAATTATGCTGAGTTAGATGTTTTATGTGATAATGAAAATAAAACTTATATATATAAAAATGATGGTGGGGAAGTAGATTTATCTTTGCAAAATTATACGATTTATAATTTAGATAATGGAAATCGTTATTATCGATATTTATCTTTCTATTCTAGTTATTTTATTTTAGAAAATCAAGATATGGCATTATCTGTTACAATAGATAGGTCAACAGAGGATTATAGTCATTTTTCTTTTCAACCACATCATTTAGATCATGAAGAAGATATTGAAAAGTATTTATTAAGTTTGTCTTTTCCAATTGATATGATAGATTTTTCTTTAAAGATGGAAGAACTACTTGGTAAAAGTATTTTTAAGTATCCAAAAATTGAATTGGAACTTGTTCATAAAAATGAAAATGTTAAAAGAGAAATTATAGATGGCTTTTTATTTCATTTTGGTGAGTTGATTACTAGTGTTATTACAAGGAATGGTGCTTCTGTTATAATAGATTCTAATGGTAATTGGACTTATGAAACAAATAAATTTATTATTAAACAAAAAGCAGGTAGTTCTAGTTATAGTGTAGAAATTTCTGAACAAGAAATGCCTTTATTTGTTGATGAAGAACAGTATTATATGGCTTCTTCTGATGTTGAGGAAGTTCAAAAATTGATTAGGAAATTGTAGGAATTAGCAAATTAAAACTTACGAAATGATTTATTCGTAAGTTTTCTTAAATTAGTGGATAGTTTTTGAAATTTTGGTTATTTTGGATTGTGGTATATATTCATTAATGCTAATTTCTTTTCTTTACATATTTTTAAGATTTACTTTTAAAGTTTTTGCATTAAAAAAATGACTTCTATTAAAGTTTAAGAATATATTTTATTATGCATTTTTCTTTAATGGAGCAGGTTACATACAAGTTACGAATTTTATTTTTTTCTAAAAATATTATATATGAATTATTATTAAATTTCAACGAGAGTATGGAGTTTTTTTGCGTTCTAGTATATAATATATTTGTTAAAATTGTGAGGTTAATTATGAATAATAGTTGGAATTTAGATAGATTAAAGAAACAAGCAATTGGAAATCAAAACTTTGATGATTATGTACTAAATAAATCTGGAATATTAGAATATGATGATTTAAAAGTTTTAGATATTGGATGTTCTAATGGATTTAAGACAAAATTGTTATTTGATAAATATAATAATATTAAAAATATATTAGGAATTGATATTGATGAGTGCGCAATTGATGAAGCAAAAAGTAATTTTAAAGATAATGAAAAATATGAATTTGAACTAAAAAGCATTGATGATTTGGACGAAAAAAATAAATATGATATTATAAATTTATCATATGTTTTGCAACACTTAAAAAATCCATCAGAGATATTATCTAAAATACAAAAGGTACTTTCTGATAGGGGAGTAATAATTATTAAAGTACCTGATGATAGTTTTAAATTTTGCTATCCTGATCCTCAACACTTATTAAATAGAATATTTAATTTATATGAAAATGAAATTATGATAAAACAAAATATAACAAAATATACAGATAGGTATATTGGTAAAAAAGTATATGGCTATTTAATTGAAAATAATTATAAAAATGTTCAATTATATCAGTCTATTACTGATACTATTGGTAAAACACTTGAAGAAAGATTAAAATTATATGAAAGTTCTATAGCATTTAGAAGTGCAAATAATAAAAATAATATATCAGATAAAACTAAGGCTGAAATGAATGAATTATTAAATACTTTAAAAGAAAACTTTAAAAAAGAAAATTTTTATTATACAATGTCAGTATTTTATTATGTGGCTAAAAAATAGTAAATATTTTGGAGATAAATATAAACAAGAATAGAATTTGTTATAAATAAAGAGACTTTCATTTAAGTGATATAGATAAATTGGAGTTTAGAAAAATATGGTGGCACTTCAATATCAATTGCTAATATATTAGTAAATTTACGTATTTTTTTATACTTTTTCATTCGTTTTTTTTACTAAGTTTAAATCTTCAATTCTATGAGAAGTTTCTTAATTTTTTTTAGAGAGTACTTGTTATTATTTTCTTTAATGGTTTACTAAATATTTCATTTACTTTATATTCTAATATTGTAAGAGTAATAGAATATGTAATCAGTTATTCAGAAGCTTCTATAATTTGTAAATTAGTATGTAATAAATTTTTAACTTTACCATTTTTAATTTTGTACTTATAATCTTTAATTGTTTCAAGTATTTCCGTATTTGGCTTTAAAGTATGAATAGTTTTAAATTCAAGTATAAAAAATATCCTCTTTCTTAGAAAGAGAATAGTGCTTTATATAAAATAAAAACTTACGACACCATAATAGGTTCATAAGTTGTATTCAAATGGAGCAAGTGAGCAGAATCGAACTGCCGTCTCAACCTTGGCAAGGTCGCATACTAACCGCTGTACTACACCTGCATGCATAAATATATTATCAAATTATACACTATATTGCAAGGAAAAATTGCAAATTTTATAATTATATTATATAATTATGACTAAAGAAGGGTGAAATATGAAAGAAAAAGTAAAATTATTTTTTCGTAAAATACGAAAAAATGTTATTGAATATATAGCAACGAATCGATTATTTCTTACTTATGTAATAATTGCCATGTTAGGGCTTATGCTTGTAAGAAATTTTACGGTTGGAAATATGTGGAGCTTTGAAGCATTTATTAGTGATTTTGCTTTAGTTTTATTATTTGGAGCTCTTGGATATTTAGTAAAACCCAAAAATCAATATCGGTATTTTTTAATTATATTGATTATTTTTACATTGATGGAAGTAATTAATTCAATTTATTATACATTTTATACATCTTTTGCTTCTTTTGGAGAACTAACTACAGCAGGACAAACAGAAACTGTTATGGGTTCAATATTTGAAAAACTAAAAATTACGCATGTTATTTATGTGATTTTTCCTTTTTTATTTTATTTAATTCATAAAAAGTTATTAAAAAGTGCTTATTATAATTTTATGAGTGTTGTCGAAAAAGGAAAGAAAATGTGTATGGTAACACTTTTAGTAGGATGTTTGTTTCTTGCTTATACATTTGTAACGGCAACAGGTACTGATTATTCAAGACTTGCTAAACAATGGAATCGTATTTATGTTGTTGAACGATTTGGTTTAGTTCTTTATCAAATTAACGATTTAATTCAAACTTTGACGCCAAAATTTAGTAGTTTGTTTGGTTATGAAGATGCTGCAAAAAGCTTTGTCGAATATTTTACGAGTGATGAGGTAGACCAATATGATGGGGATAATAAGTATACTGGAATTTTAGAAGGGTATAATATTGTTTTTATTCATATGGAGGGAATGCAAACTTATTTGATGGATTTAGTTTTTAATGGTGTAGAAGCAACTCCTAACTTGAATAAAATTGCTAAGGAAGGAATGTTTTTTTCAAAATTTTATCCACAAGTAAGTATAGGTACATCTAGTGATACAGAGTTTACACTTAATACTAGTTTGCTTCCAGCGGCTAGTGGGGCAGTATTTACTACATATTATGATCGTGATTATATTACTATTCCAAAGCTTTTAAAAGAAAAGGGATATACAACATTTAGTATGCATGGTAATTATAAATCTATGTGGAATCGAGCAACGGTTCATCCACTTTTAGGTTATGATAATATGTATTTTGAAGAATCTTTTACTTATAATAAAGATGAAGATGATCCTAATAATTTAGAATATATTAATTTGGGAATTAGTGATAAAAAATTCTTTGAACAAGCAGTTCCTATTTTAGAAAATATTGAAGAAAATAGTACAAATTATATGGGAACTATTATTACATTATCGAATCATTCTCCATTTAAATTTTTAGATAAATATGGTGAATATGATATGTCTACTACTTATAAAGATTGTGATTCAAATGATGTTTGTAAGGATGTAACAACTAATTATTTATATGGTACAGAAGTTGGAAATTATATTATGAGCAGTCATTATGCAGATGCAGCTTTAGGAGAATTCTTTGAGTATGTAAATGAATCTGAATATTTTGACAATACAGTATTTGTTTTATATGGAGATCATGATGCAAAACTTTCCAGAAATGCTTTAAATTATTTATATAATTATGATTATAGGACTGGGGAACTTAAAAGTGAAGATGATCCGACTTATGTAAGTTATGATGAATATGATCACGAGTTAAATAAAAATACACCATTAATTATTTGGACTAAAAATAAAAAATTACGTAGTAAGCTTCATGGTGAGATAGATTATGTAATGGGAATGTATGATGTTATGCCAACTTTGGGTAATATGCTTGGAATTGAAAATGAATTTGCTATAGGACATGATATCTTTAATATTAAAGAAGACAATTACGTTGTATTTCCAAGTGGTAATTTTGTAACTAATCTAATATATTATAATAATTCTACTGGACAATCTAAAATCATTAAAGAAGGAGCAGAATTATCTAGTGATTATATTACTAATTTAATTCAAAAAACGGAAAAGATGTTAGAGGTATCTAATTCAATTATTGTTCATGATTTAATTAAAAATGAAGGAGATACAGTAAGAAAAATTAAAGAAAATGAGGCAACAGAATGAGAAAAAGATATAAAATAGGGTTAGTGGTTATTAGTTTTTTACTAATTAGTGTTATTGGTATTGGCGTTTTTAAAGTATTTTATTCTGATGATGCAAAAGAAAATGAACCTAGTGTTACTAATGTTATATCTAAAATAACAGATTATGGCTATACATTAGATGATCGAGATACAGAATATATGAAAGATACTTTTAAAGAATTAGAAGAAATTCTTAGCAAGGAAGAAGTAGATCAAAATGATTATGCTTCAGTACTGGCTAAATTATTTGTTATTGACTTTTATACACTTACTAACAAAATTAATAAGTATGATGTAGGAAGTTTAGAATATATTTTAAGTAGTAAAGTTGATAGCTTTCGTATGAAAGCAATGGATACTATTTATCGTGATATTATTGATAATACATATCGTGATCGGGTTCAACAATTGCCTGAAATTACAAATGTTGAGGTTTTAGATGTAGTGGATACTACGTTTGAATTGGATGAAGAAGAAGTAAAAGCAATTCAGGTTACAATGACTTATGATTATAAAGAGGATTTGGGCTATGATACAGAAGGAACAATTTATTTTGTAACAAATGCTCAAAAGTTAGAAGTTGTATCTTATATTCCAAAAATAGAAGAAATTTAGAAAGAAGGAAGAAGTATATGAGAAAGTTTGATCCAATTGATATATTTTTCATTGCCATTATTACAACATATTTTATTACTTTAATATGCATTGGTATTACTTTTTTATGTATTAAGCTTTCTAAGAAAAATGTGAAGAACGACTCAGAAAAGCAACTTAATGATATTAATGTTGCTAAGGAAGAGAAAAAAAGTATTAAAATACCGAAAGATTCTAAGATTAGTATTAGAAGTTTGAAGGAAAAAGTATTTTCTAGTACTTTCTTTCGTAAATTATTTATGAAAGAAGTAAAAAGTAAAGAACAAATTTTGTCTTCTGTTGTTTTAGAAGATGAATCTATAGTAAAGGTAGAATCAAAAAAGGATGTAAAAGAAAGTAAAGCAGTAGAAAATAAGAAACAAGTTTCGGATTCTAAGAGTAAAATAAAAGATTCTAAAGATGAACCTACAAAGAAAGTTAAGAAAGATGTTACTAATAAAAATACTTCCCCAAAAACTTCTCATGTAAAGAAAAATACAACTAATCAAAAAGTAAGTAGCAAATCGGGTAATTCAACAAATAAAAAAGTAACTAATAGTTCTAAAAGAAAAAATAGTACTAGAAAAAAAGCAGGGAATAGTTCAAAAAAGGGTAGTGCTAGAACTAATAAGAAAACTATTACAAGTAAAAATGCTAAGAGAAAAAAGGAAACTAATAAAAAGTAAGGTATTTTAAAGTAAGATATAAAGCAATATCATTTATATCTTTTTATTTTGGGTTTTTGTCTAGTCATTATTTTATAGGCTTCATATGATATTTTAGGAGGTAATTTTAAGTGTTATTTGAAGATAATGATTTTGATGTTAATATGGCTTTTTTTATTCCAGATGTAGATTTTAGTCGTGATGTTCATATTTTAAGCCCTATGGAAGGATTTCTAAGAGGAAATATGTTTCAAAATGAATATGAACCATATAAAGGGCTAACTTATTTTAAACTAAATCCTAAAGATGAGAAGGAGAGATTACTTTATCAAGTAATGGCTTTATCGTTTGCTATTAATGATTTAAATTTGTATTTAGATTTGCATCCTGATGATAGGCAAGTATTTGATCTTTTTAAACAATATGTTAAAGAGAAAAATAATATGTGTCAAGAATATGTTAAGAAATATGGACCTTTAGAAGTAACTGAAACTATGGGAGGAAAATTTAATTGGATTAATAGTCCATGGCCTTGGGATACAAAAGGAGGTAGTATGTATGTTTAAATATTTGAAGCACACAAACTATCCAGTAAATATTAAAAAGAAAGATTTGAAAATGGCTAAATATTTAATTACACAATTTGGTGGTGCTAATGGCGAACTTGCAGCAGCTATGCGTTATTTTTCACAAAAATTTAGTATGCCTGATGATTATGGTAAATCATTACTTAATGATATTGCTACGGAAGAACTTGGACATTGTGAAATGATTGCTAGCATGGTTCATCAATTAACAAAGAATGCTACAGTTAAAGAGATGAATGAAGCAGGTCTTGGTGGTATTTATGCTGATCATGGTAAAGGAATCTATCCAACTGATGCTAATGGAGTTCCTTTTACGGTAACTTATTTTGCTGTTACGGGAGATCCTTTAGCGGATATTATGGAAGATATGGCTGCTGAACAAAAGGCTAGAGCGGTTTATGAGAATTTAATTCAATTAACTGATGATGAAGATGTTATACGTGTGTTACTCTTTTTAAGACAAAGAGAAATTGTTCATTATAATCGTTTTAAAGAACTTTTTATATATTATAAAAAGAAGGGATATTAGGATTTTTGTAATCCTTTTTTTCTTGTAAATTGATAGAAGATGTGATAGTATTATATTAGAATAAGAAATGGTGGGTGGCAGTGGATTTATGCACACAGAAATATTTAATAATATTGATTTACTAGTTAGTATGGCTAATTCTTCTTTAAATGTAGGAGATATAGAATCAGAATTAGTAACGATAAATAAAGAAATTCAAAATAAAAAACAAGAAATAGAGGATCTTAAAAGCAGTATGAATGATACTCGTTATTTTAATGCTTCTAGTGAACTTGTTGATAAAAATATTGAAGTAAGTTTAAAATCTAAAATTGCTCGCCTTAATCGTGAAATAAAGGATATTGAAACGAAAAATGAAAAGGTTAAAGAAGATGAAAGTAAGCTTTATGAAATTATTACTGATTTAAAAGAAAAAATAGAGGAAAATGAAAAGTATATTCAAGTTTTAGAATCTAAAGCTCATATGAGTGACGGTGTTTATGAAGAGTTTTTTAAAAAAGAACAGGCTCATTTACAAAAATTAAAAGAGGAACTTGAAAAGAAAGAGCAAAAACATCAAACAATATTGAAAAACTTGGAATTGAATGGACAAGCTTTATCAGAATTACGTTTGAAGAAAGAAGCAGAAGAAATTAGATTAGATGATGTTACTGACAATCTTAATAATCCTAATACTTATATGGATCAAGAATTAAAGAAGCAAGATGAAGAAAAATTAATATCTCTACATGAGAATTTAGAAGAATTACAAAAGAAAAAATTAGAGTTTTTGACAGATCCAAATATGATTGGAGCTGATGCAAAAGAATTAGTTGCTAATAAAGATTATACGGAAGCGTTAAATAAAATTAAAGAATTAGTAGTAGTTGTTAAAGCAAAACCATTTATGGATGTTACAAATTTAGCAGTATTAGATGAAGAACTTGAGAAAAAAGAAATGGAAAGAAATGAAATTGCTAATTATATTGATTCTAAAAATTATGCTACTATAAATAGTGATGAGGTTAGTAAGAGAATTCGTTATTTGAATACAGAAATTGAAAAAGAACAAAATAACATTAAAAATTTACATGATATGAGCCAAGTAGTTGATCAGGGAATTGATCAGGATTTAGTTCATTTAATTGAAGAGTTGGAAACAAAAATTTTACAATTAGATAAAGAAGTAGATGAGTATGGGGAATTAATCAAAGATTCTACGAAAACTAGAAGAACAAAAGCTAATTTAGAAAATAGTATTTTAAAAAAGAAAAAAGAAAAAGATATTTTGGAACAAGTTTTAAAAGATTATAAAGAGGATTTATTTTTTCAAGTTAGTGTTTTTAATGCTACAAATAAAATTGTTCAGAAATTTGAGGAAAATATTGAAAAATATCGGATGGAAATTGACAATTTGCAACATGTTCAAGGACTAGAAGAAGTAACAAAAGATTATATTGAAGAAGAAAAAGATAAAGAAAAATTGAAACATATTAATGATGAAATTTTAGAGATTAAAAATCGTAAAAAATTTGATCGTACTCCTGATGAGATTTATGATCAAATTGAAATGTTACTTGCTAATGAAAGTGCTTCCGCTCCAAAAGCTTTGAAAGAAAAAGAGCAAGTTGTTGATTTAGATATTGATGATTTGTTTCATGATGAAGTAGTAGAACAGCCCAAATATAAAGTTATAGAAATGATTCCAGCTCAAACAGTGCAAAGTGATGGATTTACAGCTGGAGGTGCTTCTTATGGGGCTTAAAATAAATTATATTATCGTATTGGATAATAAAGAGCAGTATATCGTTTTAAAAGAAGCTATGTATTATGGTAAGAAGTATTTTTTGGCTATGGGTTTAAATGAACAGCGAGAAGTTATTTCTTCTAAAGTTGTTATTTTAGAAGAGCATATAAGTGGACTTGAGGTCTATGTTAGCAAAGTGGTTGATGGGGATTTAATAACTGTTTTAACAAGAATGTTTAAAGCTCAGATGTGATCACTTGAAAAAAACTGGATTATCATCCACTTTTTTGATATAATTATTAGGCATATAGGAAGGTGAAGTTATGACTTTAGCTAACATTTGGGATATAATTACAAAAATTATTGATATTGGAATTGTTTGGCTAGTATTTTATTTTATATTAAAGAATATTAAAAATAATATTAAGATGGTTTTAATTTTTAAAGGTGTTTTACTCATTTTAGTAATTAAGCTTTTAAGTGATTTATTAGATCTTTATACGGTAGGTGTTATTTTACAATATTGTTTAGAGTGGGGACCTCTTGCAATCATTGTCATTTTTCAACCAGAAATTAGAAGTGTTTTGGAATCTATTGGAAGGACGCAACTTCTTGGAAGGCATAAAATATTAACAATTGATGAAAGAGAAAAAGTTGTTTATGAGATTATGCGAGCAATTGAATATTTTAAAAAGAATCGTATTGGAGCTTTGATTGTAATTGAACGTGAGATTTCTTTACAAGAATATATTGAACCTGCAACTAAGGTTTATGCAGACTTGTCTAGTGATTTACTAGAAACTATTTTCTTTCCTAATGGTCCTTTACATGATGGCGGAGTTATTATTCAAGGGGATCGAATTACTGTTGCAGGAGCAGTATTTAAAACTAGTATGAATCCTTCTATTTCAAAAAGACTTGGTACAAGACATAGAGCAGCTTTGGGAATTGCTGAGGAAAGTGATGCGATTGCTTTAGTTGTTTCTGAAGAGTCTGGACGTATTAGTGTAGCAGTAGATGGAGAGTTAAATTATAATTTGACAATAGATGAATTTAGAATGATTTTAATTGAAGCTTTAAATCCAAAACCTGAAGTATTTTATGAAGCTGAGGAAAAGAAAAGTGCAGGTGATGAATAATGAAGAAAATAGGAAAAGCTATAGGACGTTTTTTCATGGCTATTTACCGTGTTATTGACAAAATAATTGTTACACCGATTAGCAGACTTATTTTTAATATTCGAGAGTATTTACGTTCTAAGAATATTAAACTTGATTATATTTTTAATCGACCTAATTTTATGATTTATGTATCGCTTATTTTAGCTGTTGTAGTCTTTTTATTAATTGATTCTAAGGTTATTACTTTGGTAGAGTCTGAAGCAGAGGTCATTACTAATGTTCCTGTTACCGTAAATTATAATGAAGAAGCTTATGTTGTAGAGGGAATTCCTGATACAGTTGATATTGTTTTAATTGGAAGAAAAAGTGATATTTATTTGGCTAAACAACTTGGTACTAATAATGTTATTTTAGATTTGTCTGATTATGAAGCTAGAGATTCGGCTTATCGGGTATATTTATCTTATACTAAGTCAATTGATTCAATTGATTATAAATTAGATCCTTCTTATGTTACTGTAACAATTAAGGATAAAATTAGTGTTACAAAAACAATTCTTTATGATTTAATTAATGAACAATATTTAAGTGAAGAGTTAAGTGTTGAATCTGTAGAACTTAGTCGAAGTGAAGTAGTAGTAAAGGGAAGTGAGGATGCTATTAATCGTATTGCTTCCGTTAAAGCTTTAATTGATTTAAGTGATGATGCTTTAAAAGAAGTTGGAACTTATGAAGTTGATAATATTAAATTAGTCGCTTATGATTCTAATGGAGAAGTATTAGATAATATCGAAATTGTCCCTAATACTTTAACAGCTACTATTACTTTAGATACTTATTCAAAGAGTGTTGCACTTGATGTTAGAACGACAGGAAAATTAGTTACAGGAAAAGCAATAGCTTCTATTTTGATTAATAATCGTAATAGTTATTCTGTTACTATATATGGTGATGAAGAACAAATTACAAATATTTCTAGTGTCCCAGTAACGATTAATGTAGATGGAGAAGGAACTAATAGTTCTAGAAGTTATAATGTAACGATTTCTAAGCCTACAGGAGTTCGAGCTTTAAGTGAGAATAATGCGAGTATTATGGTAACCTTTGGGGATGAAAAGCAAAAAGAAGTGGAGTTATCTACTATTTCAAGTAAAAACTTATCTAGCGGATATTCGGCTAATATTATTGGTACAAATAGTGTTCCAGTAATTGTGAAAGGTGTTCAATCAGTTATTGATGGTGTTGATGCAAGTGATATTAATGCTTATATTGATCTTGAGGGGTATACACCTGGGGAATATGAAGTAGAAGTTAAAATTGAAAATAATGATCCAAGACTTTCTTATGTAGTATCCTCTAAAGTTAAAGTAAGAATTACAAAAGAATAGGAAGCGTTGTCTTCCTTTTTTCATGGTAAAAAGTGAATTTTTATGATATTATTATGTACAGGTGATAAGTATGTTTGTAGATGAATTAACAATTAAAGTGGAAGCTGGTAAAGGTGGAGATGGATGTACTTCTTTTAGACGTGAATGGTGTGTTCCAATGGGAGGGCCTGATGGTGGAAATGGTGGCAAAGGAGCTAGTATTATTTTTCAAGTTGATAAAGGGCTTAAAACTTTAATTGATCTTCGATATATGAAAATAATTAAAGGAAAAAAGGGTGAAAATGGAAAAGGCTCTAATCGTAATGGAGCTAGTGCCGAAGACGTTATCGTAAAAGTTCCTGAAGGAACTACAGTAATAGATTTGAATACTAATTTAGTTATTGCTGACTTAGTTGGAGAAAACAATGAAGTTGTAGTGGCTCACGGAGGAAGAGGGGGAAGAGGAAATACGGCTTTTCGTACACAAACAGATACTGCCCCTAAGTTTAGTGAACTTGGTGAACCAGGAGAAGAAAAGATATTAAAAGTTGAACTTAAAATGATTGCTGATGTTGGTTTGGTTGGACTTCCTAGTGTTGGTAAGTCGACAATTTTATCCATGATTAGTGCTGCTACTCCTAAAATTGCTAGTTACCATTTTACGACTTTATCCCCTAATTTGGGTGTGGTAAAACTAAAAGATACTAGAAGTTTTGTTATGGCTGATCTTCCAGGATTAATTGAAGGTGCTAGTGAAGGTGTTGGTCTTGGTCATAAGTTTTTAAGACATGCAATGAGGACTAAAATTTTAGCTCATGTAGTAGATATGGGAGCAGAAGAAGGACGAAGCCCTATTTCTGATTATAAAATTATTCGTGATGAAATAGAGGCTTATAGTGAAAAATTGGCATGTAAAAAAGAAATTGTGATTGCAAATAAAATGGATTTAGAACAGGCTTCTCATAATTTAGAAGAGTTTAAAAAAGCTTATCCTGATGTTGTAATTATCGAAGTTAGCTCAGTTACAAATACGGGATTTGATACTCTTATGAAAACTTTAGCTGATATGCTTGATACAATTAGTAATGATCCTTTATATGAGGAAGAAGAAATGATGGGACATGTTACTTATAAATTTCAAAATGAAAGACCTTTTACGATTACTAAAGTAAATGATATTTGGGTTTTAGAGGGTCAAGAGTTAGAGAAATTATTTAAAATGACAAGATTTGATGAAGATGAAGCAGTTATGCGTTTTGCTCGTAGATTAAAAGGAATGGGTGTAGAAGAAGAATTAGAAAGACTTGGAGCAAAGCCTGGGGATGAAGTACAAATTTGTGATTATATTTTTGAATTTAAAGAATGAAAATAGTATTTGTTATGAAATAGAAGTAAAAAAAGAATTAGTCGTTTTCTAAAATGAGAATCGTACCAATTCTTATTTTTTTTGTACTATTTTGGGGCATTTCTAAGATGCTTGTATTTTTTCTTTCATTATTTATTTTAATGATTTTATTTTTAGGTAAATTTTCATATTTATAAATTACTTCCTTATTTTCATCTAATCCGATAATATCAATATTTTCTTTCATAAAAAAGGTATGGATGGAATTACATTTGGGAAAAAGGATTCCATAATCAATATTTCTTTTACCCATAAGTCCAAATAATCTTTTCAAGAAAGATTTAGCAGGTATGATTTGATATTTTGTTTTATTTGTATTTAAATACATGAAGTATCACCTAATAAATTATATCATATATTGATAAAAATATTCTTTTCTTTTATATGGTAATTTTAATTTTTCTTTTTAATAAAATTGACTTTTTAAGGAATTTATTATATCATTATTTATGATAAGGGTGAAGGTTATGAATAGAAGAGGCCAGGCTTTAGTTGAATATATTCTTATCATTGCGTTAATAAGTGTTATTGCAATTGCACTTGTTAATTATTTTGGTGGCTATTTAAAGGACGCTATTACTAAAACTTCTTGTAGTTTGGTAGATGAAGAATATGTTAAGGGAGAGAAGCCTGGTGATGGGTATTGCAAAGGAGAAGAAGATACCACAGAAAATAACAAATCCTAAGGAGTTGACTAGCATGAATAAAAGGGGACAAGCATTAGTGGAATTTGTCATTATTTTGCCTATTTTTCTATTACTTGTTCTAGGAGTTATAGATGTTGGGCAAATAATTTATAATCGAACTAAATTAGAAGGAATTATTACAGATGTTATTTCCATGTATGAAAGTGGTGATTCCATTTTGGAAATAAGAGAAGAAATAGAACCGCTTACAGTTCAGTTAGAAGTAGAAAGCGAAGGAGAATATCTTACTTTTCATTTAATTAAAGAAATAGATATTATTACTCCAGGATTAAATTTTGTTTTAGATAATCCTTATCAAGTAGATATTAGTAGGAGTATTTATAATGAATAAAAGAGGTCAAACTTTGATATTATTTATTATTTTGATTCCTATTTTATTGGGGTTTGGAGCTTTTATTGTGGATGTTAGCTTGGTTATTAGTAAAAATGTAGAACTGAAGGAAGTTAGCAAAACAATTATAAAAGATGTAATTGATCAGCCTAGCGAGGAGAAAGTAAATCGTTTATTTTTGGAGAATCATATTCCGACTGATCAGTTAAAGGTACAAATAGATGATGATGAGATTAGAATTCAAAATGAATATAAGATTGAAAGTATTTTTGGAGCTATTATTGGGATTAAAGATTATGATATCAAGGTAGATATTGTTGGTATCTTGGAAAATGAAAAAGTAATATTTGAATAAGGGTGATGATTCACATGAATAATAAGGGAACTAGCATTTGTGTATTTTCAGCTAAAGGTGGTGTTGGAAAGACCATTACTACTCTTAATTTAGCAGGTATTTTTGAAATGTTACAAAAAAAAGTTTTAATTATTGATTTTGATTTATCAGGTGGAGGAATTAGTGCAGCTTTAAATATTCCTAATGGAAAAAGTAGTTATCATTTTGTAGATGATTATAATAATAATCGCTATCAAGATTTTAAAAATTATGTTACAAAATATGATGAATTTATTGATGTTTTAGCTAGTCCTAAAGATCCTAGACAAGCTTTAAAAATAGATCCAAAATATGTAGAAATTATTCTTGATAAAGCAGTATTTCATTATGATATTGTCTTAATTGATACTACCCATAATTTAACTGATTTTAACGTTCTTACTTTAGATTTGGTTGATCATATTTTGTTTTTGGTTACTAATGATCCTTTAGATCTTAAAAATATGAGAAGTTTAATTTCAATTTTTAAAGATACTAATTTAAAAAACTATAAAGTCGTATTAAATGAAAGTATTTATCCTTTTAAAAGTTATTTTGGAATTTATGATATTAAAAATATTATAAAAGCTAATATTGATTATGTTTTATCTAAAGATTTTTATATTAAAAATATTGATAATTTTGTAATGAATGGAAAGATTATTACTTTAGATAAAAAAGCATCTAGTTTATTTGCTAAAGATTATATGACTTTAATGGGAATCTGTACTGATTTATTTAAAGAAGGTGAAAGCTATGAAGACGCTTAGAGATGCTTTTGATGTTAAGATAAAACAAAAAAAACAAGATGTGTTAAATGATTATGATATTTTTCCAGATAAAAAGTTATTAGATAAGCTTAGAACAGAAATTATTGAAAATTTAATTGATAATGAAATGCCTAGTAATATTAGTCTTACAGAATGGATTAATGATGAAATTGATAAGACTATTGAGGGATATGATTTAACTAATTTAGAGAGAAGTCATTTATTTAATTTAATTGATAATGAAATTAATGGTTATGGTCCTATTTCTGAATTATTAGAAGATGATAATATTACAGAAATTATGATTAATTCTCCAGATGAAATTTATATTGAAATAGATGGTGTATTAGTTAAAGATGAGAGTGTTTCATTTATTAATGATGATCATATTGTTAGAACTGTTCAAAGACTTATTGAACCTATGGGAAGAACAATAGATGCTACTAATCCAATGGTTGATTCTAGGCTTTTAGATGGATCAAGAATTAATGCTGTTATACCTCCATTATCTACTAAAGGACCTGTTGTTACGATTCGAAAGTTTAAAGAGAGTATGACTAGTATTGATGAACTTATTCGGATTGGGTCTTTGACTCCTTATATGGCAAGATTTTTAGATGCAGCGGTAAGAGGTAAATTAAATATTATAGTATGTGGTGGTACTGGAAGTGGTAAGACTACTCTTTTAAATATATTAAGTGGTTTTATTCAAGATAATGAGCGAATTATAACAATTGAGGATGCTGCAGAGTTAAAATTAAACCAACCTCATGTTATCTCTCTTGAAACTAGAACTATGAATTATGAAGCATCTGGTGAGATTACTATTAGAGATTTAGTTATTAATTCTCTTAGAATGAGACCTGATCGAATTATTGTTGGTGAAGTTCGTGGAAAAGAAGCTTTTGATATGTTGCAAGCAATGAATACAGGGCATGATGGATCTTTAACTACTTTGCATGCTAATGGTCCTATGGATGCTTTAAATCGATTAGAAACTATGGTATTAATGGGAGATATTGATATTCCTATTAAAGCAGTAAGAGAATATATCGTAAGTGCAATTGATTTAATTGTTAATATTGAGAGAATGAGTGATGGTAGGAGAAAAGTTACTAGTATTTGTGAACTTGAAAATTTTACTGGTGATGAAATTCAATTGAAGGAAATATTTGCTTTTCAACAAAAAGGCCTTACTGATAAGGGAGAAGTAGATGGCGAGTATGTTTTATATGATAGTATTCCTAAAGTATATAAGAAAATAAAAGCAAGAGGAATTCAAGAATTGGATGATATTTTTAAAATAGAAAAAGAATAGAGAGGTATTTATGGACGGAGTTAGAATTTTACAAATAATTTTAATATTAATTCCTTTTTTAGTAGCATTATATCTACTTCGTCTTTCGAAGACTCTTAATTTAGAAAAAAGATTAGCTCTTTTTGCAATTACTTCTAATAAAGATCATGAAATATCTTTTTTTGATCAAATTAATTATTATATATGGAATCTTATTCGAAAGTTATCTAAAATATTAAAAAAGTCTGTTGTTTTAAGAAATTATGGTGAGAAATATAATAAGTTTATTTCTTTTGATGATCGCGATAAAAAAAATGGTATTGATTATGTAACATTTAAATTTGTTTATTGCTTTATTGTTCTACTTTTGGGACTTATTAGTTTTATTATTCATTATCATGAATTTGATGGTATGATTTTACTTGTTATTCTTATTATTACTTTTTTTCTTCCTGATATTTATTTGAATCTTATTTTTAATAAGAAAAGGAAAAGAATAGAAGAAGATTTATTGAAAGCGATTATTATTATGAATAATGCTTTTGGTAGTGGTAAAAATATAATGCAAGCAATTCAAATTGTTAAAACTGAATTAGATGGTCCAATTCAAGATGAATTTGAAAAAATATATTTAGATATTACTTATGGGCTTAGTTTAGATGTTGTTTTTAATCGCTTTTATGAAAGGGTAAAATTAGAAGATGCAAAATATATTACTTCATCTTTGACTCTTTTAAATAAAACAGGAGGAGATATTATTCGAGTATTTTCAAGACTTGAAAAATCTATTTTAGATAAAAAGAATTTGAAAAATGAACTTATTAGTCTGACTAGCTCGAGCCGTTTTGTATTTCGTTTTTTAGCTTTTTTACCTTTTATTTTTATAATCATTATTTTTATTCTTAATCCTAAATATTTTAATCCACTTTTTTCTTCATCTATAGGAATTTTCATTTTGATTTTTATTGTGGGACTTTATCTGCTTTATATTTGGATTATTAAAAGAGTTTTAGAGGTGAAAATATGAAAGACAGTGTTTTTGCTAAAATTTATCCTAAAAAAACTATTGATAGGATAGAATCTAAAATTAAATTATTAGGTGTTCAAAATCATTATAATTTATTTACTTTACTTAATTTTAGAGTGATTATTTCTTTAATTTTATTTGTTGTAGTTCTTTTACTTTCTAATATTGGTTATATTTTAGCACCAATTATCGCTATTTTATTTTACTATTTAAGTGAAGTACTCTTATTAGATTATCCTATTAAGAAGAGAGCTAAAAAATTAGAAAAAGAAGCTTTATTCTTTTTTGAAGTATTACTTCTTACATTAGAAAGTGGAAGAAATTTAGGACATGCTTTACAATTAACTACCCTTAATATTGATTCAGAATTATCTAGCGAATTTAAGAAGACTTTGACGGAAGTGAAACTTGGTAAAAGCCTTAATGAAGCTTTAAATGATATGAAAAAGAGAATCCCTAGTGAAGCAATTAACAATGCTCTTTTAAATATGATAGAGTCTAATTTATTTGGAAATAGTATTCTTACTTCTATGAATAATCAAATTGATTTTTTAAGAGAAAAACAAATGTTAGACATAAAAGCAGAGATTAATAAATTACCTACGAAAGTTAGTATTATTAGTGCTTTATTTTTTGTTCCAATTATGTTACTTATTATTTTAGCACCTGTTTTAATTCAATATATTACAGGTTAGTGATATAATTATATTAGGAGTGAAAGATATGGATAAAAAAGTAAAAGATTATATTCAAGAATTAGAATTACAATATAAAGTATTAAGAGATCAATATTTAATAGAACATCATTACTGTGAAAAAGTTGTGAGTGAAGAAGCTAAAGAGGGATATATTTATGATCCAGCTGCTAAAGTTTATTATAAATATGAAGTGATTAAAGGGAAAGATCCAGAATTAGATAGAATAGTAGAACTAGAGAAAAGAATGAATAGATTTAAAAAAGCATCTTCTATTACGAATACTTTTAAAGTTTTAGCTATTATAGAAAGTGTTATAAGTGTTATTGCTTTTTTCTATTTTGGATATGAAACTTCTTATTCTTTTGGTTTCTTTATTCTTTTTAGTGGTGTTATTTTATCTTTTATGCTTTGGGGTATTGCTAAATTAGCAGAAATTTTAAGAGAACAGTAATCATATTATTTTAATTCAGAATTTAATTGTTTTTCTAGATTAGTTAAGGTGATTTCATCTATAAAGTGTTCTAATTTTTCTACTTGCTCTAAACAGAATTGTTCTTTATTTAAATTTTTTAAAAATATTTCTAATATTTGGTGTCTGTGATATAAATAGGCACCTATTTTTATGCCTTTTTGGGTAAGAGTAATATTGTTATTGTTGATTAATACTAATTCTAAAGTTTTTAATTTACTAATCATCTTACTACAAGATGATTTTTTGATGTTTAAATCTTTACTTAGAGAAGTAATAGTTATTTTAGTATTTTTGTTACGATAAATCATTTCTAAATAGTCTTCCATAGGGTAGGTTATTTTCTCTTTATTATGAATGTAGGTAGTTAAAGTATAAAAATCATTATTCATAAGACCACAAATCCCATTCTTTTCATATACTACTATAGATGTTAGTTTAAGGAAACTAATAAATTATATGAAGGAGATTTATTTTTATGATGACATTAGATCAAGTGAATTTAAATGATACAGTGCGTATCATAAATATTTGTGATGAAGCTAGAATGAAAAGGAGATTATTGGATTTGGGTTTTATTCCTGGAGAAGAAGTCAAGTGTGTATTAATAAGTCCTTTTAAAGATCCTAAAGCTTATAAAATCGCTGGAAATGTGATCGCTCTTAGAAAAATAGATGCTAAGAGTGTCGAGGTAAGTTATGAAGAATATTAAAGTAGCTTTAATTGGGACACCTAATGTAGGGAAGTCTACTATTTATAATACTCTTACTCATAATCATGAGCATACTGGAAATTGGGCAGGTAAAACTGTTGGAGTTAGTAGTGGAGAGTGTGTTTATGAAGGAATTACTTATACTTTTTATGATTTGCCAGGAACTTATTCTTTAATTAGTAAATCAAAAGAAGAAGTAGTGGCAACAGATTTTATTGTTTTTTCAAATTTTGATGTAGCTGTGGTAGTATGTGATGCGACTAGTTTAGAAAAAGGAATTCATTTAGTATTACAAACAAAGGAAATATGTAAGAATGTAGTTGTTTGTGTTAATTTAATTGATGAAGCTAAAAAGAAAAATATCGAAATTGATTATAAATTATTAGAAGAAAGACTTGGAAGTCATGTAGTTCCTATTAGTGCAAGAAATAATATAGGATTAGATCGGTTGCTTCAAGCTATTCGAGATGCAAAAGGTAGAGATTATTTAGATATTGATTATGGGGTTTTAGATGAATATATTAATCAATTATTACCTATGATTGAAACGGAACAGTATAATCCTAAATGGATTGCTTTAAAAGTGTTAGAAAATAATCAGTATTATCAAGAAAAGTTTCAAAAATTGGGAATTTTAAAAGATACAGAAAGTTATACTTTAGAATTGGATGTTAATTTGGAAATTGTTTTGAAAATTGCTAAAAAAACGAAAGAGTTACTTAAAAATGTCGTTATCTATCATGATGTTGGTTATGATGCTAAAGAAAGAAAAATTGATAAAATTTTGACTAGTAAAATATGGGGTATTCCTATTATGCTTGCTATTTTATTTGTTTGCTTTTATATTACTATTGTGGGAGCAAACTATCCATCTAGTCTTATGTTTCAATTTTTCTCTTCCTTAGAAAGTCCGATTACTCAATTTTTAAATTTTATTCATTTACCACAAGTTGTTACTGATTTATTAGTAACGGGAGTTTATAAAACTTTATATTGGGTTGTTTCTGTTATGCTACCACCTATGCTTATTTTCTTTCCTTTATTTACTTTTTTAGAAGATTTAGGGGTTTTACCAAGAATTGCTTTTAATATGGATCGAGCTTTTAGCAAGTGTAGGGCATGTGGGAAACAAGCTCTTACCATGTGTATGGGAATTGGTTGTAATGCAGTTGGAGTAACAGGAGCAAGAATTATTGATTCAAAAAGAGAGAGAATTATTGCTATTATTACAAATATTTTTATGCCATGTAATGGAAAATTTCCAACTTTAATTTCGATTATTACTATTTTCTTTGTTGGATTAAATCAAAAATGGGGATCTTTATTATGTGCATTTATTTTAACAGGATTTTTATTTTTAGGGATTATTTTAACTTTCTTAGTAAGTTTCATTTTATCTAAGACAGTATTAAAAGGGGAACCTTCAAGTTTTGCTTTAGAACTTCCTCCTTACCGAATGCCTAAAATTATAGATACTATTATGTATAGTATTAAAAATCGTGCTATATTTGTGTTAGGACGGGCTGTTAAAGTAGCAATTCCAGCTGGGGTTCTTATTTGGATTATTGCGAATGTAACAATTCAAGGAGTTCCTATTTTAAACTATCTTATTTCTCTTTTAAATCCTATTGGTATTCTTTTGGGGTTAGATGGAGTTATTTTACTTGCTTTAATATTAGGGTTTCCTGCAAATGAAATTGTTCTTCCTATTATGCTTATGTGTTATTTAAATACTAATACTTTAATTGAAATGGATAATTTAAATGTGTTGAGTGATATTTTTGTTAGTAATGGTTGGACTATTAAAACTGCTTTATGTTTTATTGTTTTATTTTTGTATCGTTTTCCTTGTTCAACAACTCTTCTTACTATTCATAAAGAAACAGGAAGTAAACTTTATACTTTATTAAGTGTTATTATTCCTCTTAGTATTGGAATTATCCTTTGTTTGTTTATTCATTTTATGTTTTGAGTATGGTAATAAAGAAAACTTATCCAATTTGTTTACACTCTAATTTATATTAGAGTGTATTTTTAATTAAAATGTATTATAATAATATTGTGATTTATTATGTTTGATGCAATTGATACTTTTATAGATACAACTTTACAAGGAATGGGAATATGGGGACCTATCGTTGGATGCTTTTTTATTTTAATTGAATCCATGGTACCAATTTTACCTCTTTTTGTCTTTATTACCTTAAACTTTTTAGCTTTTGGTTCGATTTTAGGATTTGTTATTTCTTGGATATTTACTTGTATTGGCTGTTTTATTTCTTTTTTATTATTTAGATGTAAAGTTCAAATTTGGTTATTTAGGAGAATAAAAAAAGAAGGTCTTATTAGCGAGAAAACAATTGATATGGTTACTAATTTGAAGTTTGAGCAGTTAACAACAATTATTGCTATTCCTTTTACACCAGCTTTTTTAGTGAATATAGCTGCAGGACTATCAAAGATGAGTTATAAAAAATATATAGGTGCTTTATTAATTGGTAAAATATTTTTGGTTTATTTCTGGGGGTTTGTTGGGGTAAGTTTACTTGAAAGTATTAAAAATCCTATTTATTTAGTTCAAGTAGGAATATTACTATTGATTGCTTATATTCTTAGTAAAATAGTAAGTAAAAAATTTAAGATAGAATAGAGGTTTATTTATGGAATATGTTATTATTGGGTTATTGGTTGCGATTCTTTTGTTATTGATTATCAATTTGTTTAAGAAAAATAATAATTTGGAGTTAATGGATCGAATGAGTAAATTAGAACTTTCTTTAGTAAAAGAGATTGGCGAATTTAAAGTTAATTTTGCTAGTGATCTTAGAAAAGATTTTGATTCTTTAGATGAGAAAGTAGAGCGGAAACTTATTGAAATTAATAATCGTGTAACAGAAAGATTAGATCAAAGTTTAGAGAAGACAAATAAGACTTTTGCTAATGTTTTGGAAAGATTATCAAAAATTGATGAAGCTCAAAAGAAAATTGATGGATTAGGACAAGATATTATTTCCCTTCAAAGTATTTTAACTGATAAAAAAACCAGAGGTATTTTTGGAGAAGTAAATTTACAATTTATTTTAGAAAATGCTTTTGGGGGTATTCATACTGGAGTTTATGATTTACAACATAAAATGAGTAATGGATCTATTGCAGATGCTATATTATATGCTCCAGCTCCACTTGGAACTATTGCGATTGATTCTAAATTTCCTTTAGAAAATTATGAGAGAATGACAAATAAAAATCTTAGTAAAGAAGAGCGATTAGTTGCCGAAAGACAATTTAAGATTGATTTTAAAAAACATATTGATGCAATAGCAAGTAAATATATTATACCTGGTGAAACTAGTAATGAAGCCATCCTTTTTTTACCAGCAGAAGCGATATTTGCGGAAGTAAATGCTTATCATAATGATATTCTAAATTATGCTTATTCTAAAAAGATATGGATTACTAGTCCAACAACTTTAATGAGTACTTTAACAGTTATTGAAATGATTCTAAAGAATATGGAAAGAGATAAGTATGCAAAGATTATTCATGATGAATTAAATAAATTATCTGTTGAATTTGCTAGATATAAAGAAAGATGGGATAAATTAGCTCGTAATATTAATACCGTTAGTAAAAGTGTGGAAGAACTTAATACAACTAGTGATAAAATTACTAAAAGATTTGATTCTATTAATCGGGTTGAAGTGGATAAGTTAAAAAATGACGAGCATGATTTATTAGTTCATGAATAAGTGATGTTTCAAGAGTGATAAAAGTCATTCTTTTTTCTTTTTAAAAAGGTAATTCCAAGGTTTGACAAAATACGACATAGAAGTATGTTAA
>ULRR01035021.1_pt1 | contig 33822 bp, 37 predicted proteins | sample 1955651 | NCBI WGS metagenome assembly ULRR01 (sample SAMEA4835688, study PRJEB28245) | human gut metagenome | biome: gut microbiome; material: fecal sample | place: Denmark | collected 2008
AAAGAAGTATATTCCTTTGGCTAGAAAAGGTGGAATAGTAACGATTGTTATTTCTTTTTCAAATGATTTCTTTTTAATACCTCTAATTTCATAGTTATTCTCCTTTGTGATGCTATACTTCATTTATTTTGATTATAAAAACATGTATATTTAAAACAATATGGTATACATTGCCGTTATTATATAACATCTGTTTTAAAAATCAATATAACTTTTTGTTTTATTTTAAAATTGCTTTGAGGTATAAAATATGAAAGAAGATACAAGATTTGAGCGTTTGAGAGATTTAAGAGAAAATCAAGACTTTAAGCAAAATGATATTGCTAAAATTCTTAATGTTTCTCAAGTTGCTTATAGTTATTATGAGTTAGGTAAAAGACAAATACCAATTGATTTATTAATTAAACTTGCACAATTTTATCATACTAGTGTCGATTATCTTTTAGGAATTACAGATGAAAGAAAACCTTATCCTGAAAGTATTTTAAATAAAAAATAAGGGTTGTTTTAACTCTTATTTTTTATATATTCTTCTAATTTTGACTCCGTTATTTCGTTTGTTACTCCCTCACCCATATTGGGATGTTTTCCAGAGTAATAGAAATCAAAAGCAATTAAACTAACTAAGATTATACATAGGATTATCTTTATTTTTTTACTTATTTTATCCAGTAAATTTGCAAGGATTGGAGCAATAAAATAAGTTACTACAATTCCACCTGTTGCAAATAATAATAGACCTTCTAAACATACTCTTCCATTAATATTTAAGAAAAATCCGTGATAATCCCACCATGACATATGATGTACTAATTCTAAGTATACACTTGTTCCGTATTCAATCACTCCACTTAAAAGCATTGCTAAAATAAAGTAAACAAATGGATTTTTGCGGAATGGTTTTAATAAAACTAACATGGCTATAGCTCCTGCTCCATATATTGGTAGCCAAGGACCTTGAAGTGTTCCTCTTTTTACAAATTCACCATACTGAAACAAATGAAGCAATACTTCCCAAATATAGCCAATACATGCTATGATAAAAAATATTAATATAATATCCGTTATAGAATATTTTCTTTTATAATTTAATTTTAACCATTTATGCTCTTTGGTTGATTTAAGCATATATTCATATAAAGGATACTCTTCTAATACGACTTCTCCTTCTAGGTTTATATCCTTTAAAAATTCTACATTTTCAATTCCTTTAGTTTTTGATATTTCTCTTATATACATATAATATTCTGCTTTGGTACTATTCATATAGGGATTTGTAAAAACTAAGTTGGATATATTAAAAGTTATTAACCCTAATAAATAATAGCCAATAAAAGATAAATCTAGTTTAAACATTTCCCATTTATATCCATTCATCATTTCCCGAGAAAGTTTTATTATATCTTTCGTTTTCATATTAGGATTTTCGGCTAAAATATATGGTACTAAAGAATAAGAATAATGCTTAATAAACCCACCTACTATTGTAAAACTCCATAAAATTGTGTAAATATTTTTTAAAAACATGGTATAAGCCACATGGGTTGTTTTTTTTAATTTATATGGGAGTAATAGTTTATTAGCTCTTGTTTTTGTATATTTTTTATTTTCAAGAAAAAATCTAGCTAGTCCTACTTCTAGAACTTTACTTACAAATATCCAATAAATTAAGGATATAACTGCGCCAATAATGATAATAATACTTGCCCATATTCGATCTTTAAATAAAGCTTGATTTATAGCATTTAAGAAGCCGAATAAGTAAGAGCCAGATCTAGAAACATTATTTGCTAATGAACCTAAAACACCTTTAGTAGCACTACTAAAAAATTCAGGGTATTGTTTTTTTTCTTCGCCATTTAAACCTTTAATAAATTCATTTACAATATCAGAATTATTATCAGCATTTATATTATTAATATTATTTATTTTTATATTTTGAACATTATTTGAATAATCTTTCACTTGATAATTGATTTTAATAATTGTTCCACCTACTAAAAGAGTGTAAATAAAACAAATTATAATACAAGATTTCCAATTACGGTAGAAAGCTGATTTTCCTTGCTTTTTAAGTTTACTTCTACTAAACATACTACTTACCCCAATTCATTATTTTATTTTATCATAATTTTATTTTTTCTTCAATTCTTGGGTTATTAATATCATATTACAATTTTGTTATTTAACAGTGATATCCCCACTTGTTGTTTTAATATTTAATACTACTGATTCATTGGTATTTACAATATCAATATCTCCGCTTGTAGTTTTTGGACTAATAAAAGCTTTATTTTTTAGTTTTACCTCGATATTACCACTAGTAGCTTCAATACTAGAATTTTCTTTTATATAAAACTCAGTAATTTCTATATCTCCACTTGTTGCCTTTATATTTGCTTTGTTCATTAGTTTTCCAATATTTTGGTTTCCACTTTTAGATACCGTTTTTAACTCATTTGCTTTATTAATTGTAATATCCCCACTTGTTGATGATACTTCTAAATTATTTCCTTCTTTAATTGTTATATTTCCACTAGTAGAATTTATAATTCCTTCATTAAGAAAATTTATTTTTATATCACCACTTGTTGTTTTTATATTTCCATTCATTAATTCTGCTTCAATATCAATATTTCCAGAGCTAGAATGATGGTTTAGCTCTACTTTATTATCATTTGGAAGATAAATTGTGATTATTTCATCAAAGAGGCATAATCCAACACACATTTTTGATGATTTTTGAGTAATCATTAACTTGCCATTTTCTGCTGTTACTTTAATACTTTCGGTATATTTTTCATTTCCACTTACTTCAACTTTTAATTTATCCGTATCACTTTTTTTTACTTCAATATCATAACTTGTTAAATCTGTTTCAATACTTGTAATATTATCAAATGATTCATTATAGATAATGTCTGTTTTATTTTCAAATGAAAAGTTTAATTTTTTTGTAAATCCTAAAATTAAAACTGTTATCAATGCTGCTAGAAGTATAACTAAAATTATTATTTTTATAATTGTTTTATTCTTCATTTTCTTTTCCTCCTAAAGTTTTTATTAATTTTATAATTTCGTTTATGATTGCCCCGATAATTAATATTAACCAAGAATATGTCCATGCTTTAAATATAATACTAGTTAGAAAATATAAAGCAATTGTGATTAAATATATTATTGTTGAAATTATCTTTTCTTTTTTATCTTTTTTAACTCTTATATCAGTATCATTTTCTTTTCCGACAACATAATAGATTATAATAATTGTAATTGCTGCTAAACAAAACATAATAATTGCTCCAATAATACTTTCATTTACATTTATCTCTGGAAGCAAGATACATAAAATAATCATGATTGAAAAAATTAGAACACATAAAGAAATAGTTAAAGCTTTATTTTTCCTCTTTTCTTTCGTTATTTTTCTTTCATATGTAATATCTTTTCCTTTTAAAAATTCATCTGTTGATATTTCAAAAAAATTACATAATGGAACTATTTTGTCAATATCTGGATTCGATTCTCCTGTTTCCCACTTACTAATGGTTTGTCTTGAAACATTTAGTACACTTGCTAAATCTTCTTGACTCATATTTTTCTTTTTTCTTAAATTATAGATTTTTTCTCCTATATTCATTTTTCTTTAACCTCCAATGCCAATTCTATCAAAAGTGTTGGTTGCTCTCTACCAACTAAACTTAGAAATACCGCAACTATAGTTTACAATGCTAATAAAATTACTGATGTAATGCCAATTATCATAGCAATTATCTTTTTTAAATTTAATTGATCCATTTTAAATATAGCAGATAATAAAATGAGTAAAAATACTCTTAATTCTTCAATTATATTTACAATGAGTGGGGTTTCATAAATAAAACCAATCGTTCCACATATATAATAAATTCCTTCTAATAAGCCAATTAAAAGAATTAAAAAGATTCCTTTTTTATTTAATTTTTCCCCTTTTTGTTGTTCTTTTTTAAGTTTTATAAAAAAATAGGGAATTGCTACTATACTATATCCAAAGTTTATTGCTACTTCATTTGCTCCTGTGTTGCTAGCTATTTTTATTAAATAAGGTTCCGTTGTATAAAATAATATCGATAAAATTAAATAACCAATTCCAATCCACTTTAATTCTTTTAATTTTATTTTCTCTTTTTGTTTATTCGTTTCTATTCCAAACCAAATTACTGATATCAAAAAGATAATAAATAGAATTATAAATTTCAAATCTAATACTAAATATCCTAAAACTATATCAATTATAAATACTAAAAATAAATCAAAATTTTCTAGTAAACTAGCAAATCCTATAGGAATACTTTTTAAAGATTTTACATAAAATAAATAACCAAAAAACATGGCTAGGCCATAAAATAAAATAATTGGTATAGAATTTATTGTAAAAGATATCCCTACTTGAGTTGCATATATTACTTGGAAAAAGAAGGATATTATGCTGGTATAAAATAATACTTTATAAATATTATATTTATTAATTGCTATATCTAAAGAAAAATCACAAAAAGTATTCGCAATAGCAGAAGTAAAAGCATATATTTTTTTATTCATCTTTATTTAAAAGATCCTTTATTAATAGAGATACACTATTATATACTTTCTTGGCATTTGTCTTTAATTCTTCTACTCCTTGTTCCATAGCATATCCTTGAAATACTTTTATCATATTAATATCACTATACCCATCTCCAATAGTATAAATTTTATCTTTCTTAATATGATTTCTTTTTGATAAATATTGAATTGCTTTTTCTTTTCCTGCTAATTTTGCTACAATTTCAACTGAATTGTTATTTACATAAAAGGCTTTAATATCATTTTTAAAGCTATTATTTAATTCTTCAGCTTTTCTTAAAGCTTTTTCCTTATTGTCATATGTTACTGCTATTTTGGTTAAATTCGAATGATTAAAGTCTACTCTACTTTCTAAGGTGCTACAGCAAAAATAAGATATATAATTACTTTTATCTAAATTATCCTTAATTTTAGATATGATTTTATTAGGAATTATTTTATTCCATAATATAATGTTATTTTTATCTATTATGGTGGCACCATGATTTAATATCACATAATCAAATACAAAATTATATTTATCTTGTTTATTTTTTAAATCTTGATAACTTCTACCCGTTGCAATTACAAATATGTTTCCTTTATCTATCCATTTTTTTGTTTCTTCTATATTTTTTACTATATCTAAATCATTTAAATAATATGTTTGATCATAATCACTAGCTAATAACTTTTTCATATACCCTCCTATATTTTTATTCTATCATAATATTTCAAGAAAAAACAACTTAAAGTGTAGCCTTTAAATTGTCTTGTTATTAAAATGATACATAACATCTAGTAAAATATTTTATCATACGTCCATATTTGTTACAGACGATCTAAAATATTCAAAATATTCTACTTCATAGATAGTTATAAATAATCCTTTTTATTTCTTCAGTATTCTTCTAATTTTTGAAGCCACTTCAAACTAATTTGGTGCAAGGAAGGAGATTTGAACTCCCACGAATTGCTTCACTACCCCCTCAAAGTAGCGTGTCTACCGATTCCACCATCCTTGCATATTTTTATTATAAGTCAAAATATAAAAAAAGAAAAGTTTTTTTATAATAAAAAAGTAATTTAAGAATATTAAACTACTTTAATAATTAATTTTTGATAACAATTTTTATATTGTTATAATCATAAGATATTTCATTTAAAACTTGAATTAATAGTTTCATTAATGATTCTGTGTCATAATGCGTTTCAATATAGATCTTTTCACTTATTTTTAATGGACTTTTCATATCTTTATCGGTAGAAGATACTCTAGTTCTTTTTCTTCCTAATAATTTATCACATAAATTAGCTAGCTTATCTTCTGTTTTTTTATCTTGTATTGCTTTTTTTAAAATAATTTCAACAACTTTTTTCCATGTTGGGGCTATTTTTCTTTCTCCATCTATGATTACGCCTATTACTTTTTTTCCTTTAAATCCTGCTGTATTAGTTAAAGGATAAATTAATTCGTATTCATTTGGTTCCTGATTCGGTAGATGATCCATTCTTGAAACCTCTTTAATTATTTCATCAAAGCTTGAATTTACCATTAAAATAATTTCATCTTGTTTTTTTCTTATTTGTTCCACTAAATAATTCATTCTTTCCTCTATTATTTTTGATTATATAAATACCACCTTTCTGTATTCCAGAAACGTGGTTCATATAATAATTTCTTTTTCTTCTTTTTTAAGAAATTCCACTTGTTATGAATTTAAAGCTTTGTTTGAAATAATCTAAAAATCCTGCTTTTTCTACATCTTCCTTTATTATTATATCTGCCTCTTTTATAATATTTCCTTCGTTATCTATTATTTCGGTTGTTCCTACTATTGTACCTGCTTTTACAGGAGCATTAATTTTATCAATTTTTATATTAAAGGTATAATTGCTTGGTTTTTCTGTTACACTTAAAATTTCGGTTGCGTCTTCTTTTAAATATACATCCACTTCTTTTAATTTGCCCTTTTCTATTTTTATTTTTCCTAATGATTTATCCTTACTATAAATTACATTACTTTTAAAAGAATTAAAGCCATATGTTAATAATGTGGATGTATCACTACTTCTTTCTTCAGCACTTGGGGATTTCATTACCACACTAATTAAACGTAAATCATTTTTTTTAGCTGTTGCTGTTAAACAATATCCTGCTTCTGTAGTATATCCCGTTTTTAGTCCATCTACTCCATCATAGAATCTTACTAACCTATTTGTATTTACTAACCATACTTGAGAACCATCTGGTTTGGTTAAGTAATCTTCATAAATGGATGTATATTTTAAAATATCTTCATGCTTTAACAATTCCTTTGCTATTATCGCCATATCGTAAGCAGTAGAATAGTGATTTTCGTTATCTAATCCATGAGGATTGGCAAAATTCGTATTTTTAAGTCCTAAATTTTTTGCTTTTTCATTCATTAAAGTTACAAATTCATCTACACTTCCACTTATTTTTTCAGCCATTGCTACTACTGCATCATTTGCACTTGATACTGCAATACATTTTAATAAATCATTTACTGTATATTCTTCTCCTTTTTGTAAGAATACTTGAGATCCACCCATTCCACTAGCATTTTCACTAATTATAACTTTATCTTCGTATTTTAAAGAACCATTTTCGATATTCTCCATGATAAGTAGCATACTCATAATTTTGGTCATACTCGCCATAGGAAGTTTTTCTTCTATGTTCTTTTCATATAAAATTTTACCACTTTCAGCATCCATTAATATAGCACTTTCACTACTTAAATTTAAGGAATCTTCCGCTTTTACTATTGGGATAAAACAAGAAAAAGAAAGAATTATGATTAATATTTTTCTCAACATGAACACCTCTAATAAAGCGTACGCTTGAAACCTTTTTTTATGACACGAAAGTTCTTTTTAAATACAAAGGATTTATCTGATAATATTCATTCATACGATATTCAAATGCTTCAAAAAATATTTGAATTAAATTTCTTTCTTCTAATGTAGGCAATCTTCTTTCTTTTGTTATTAATAAAATTATTTGATTTAAATGATAAAAAATATCGGGAGCAAAATCTTCTATTAAATGTAAATAACTATGCCCAATTTTGGTAAGAGCAATCCCATTTTCAAATGTCTTCTTAGTGGGGAATTCTAGAAGCTTTAAATCTTCTACCTTAATAATATGATGATATGTAATTTTGTTTTGATTAGAGGCTTCATAATTGAAGATATCTATCCCATCTAGAATATAAGCATCATATAAATCTTTCATTAATTTACTCTTAGAATCACAATATTTTCGCATAGTTACTCTCCAAATTACTTTTCTTTTGTTATGATAAACTTACTAGCAAGTTGATATTTATCTCTATTCTTTATATAAAAATATCCCAAAATTGAATAAACAGTCGCTCCAATAAAATTCACAAATAAATCCTCCATAGTATCATTTAATCCAATATCTAAATACCCTCCTTCTATTGTGGCTAGTTCTTTATTATTAGAGTCATATAAAATTGTTTTATTTATATCTTTTAAAACCACGGTTTCATTTTCCTTATTGGGATTTAATTCAACGGTGGATATTGTATTTATAATTGTGTCTTTTTGAGCATCTAATAATAAAATTTTATCTCCACTATATTCTATAAATTCCCAACATACTCCTATAGTCATACTAAAGCAAAAGGATGCTATAGCAACATAAAGTGGTGATAAATTTATTTTCTTACTATTATGATTTAATAAATCAATTAAAGATAATCCTATCGCTGCACATAAAAATCCGTTTGTTGTATGAAGAATTAAGTCCCAATTAGGAATATTACCATAAAAATTGTAAATTTCTCCTAATATTTCAGCTGCAAAAATAAATATATAAATAATAATTTCTAATGTATTTGGTAAAATAATTTTAAATTTTTTTTGAATAATTACAGGTAATAATAAAAGAAATAACGATAAAATACATAATAGTGCACTATCAAAATTTCCTAAAATAATTTGTCTTATTAGACATAAAATTACTAAAAAACGTAAGATAAAGTAAATTAAAATACTACTTTTTTTTGTTTCTTTATATTCTTTTTTTAATTCTTCAATGATTTTTGCCATACTACTCTCCCTTTATAACTTTTGTTATATCTTCACTATAAAGTTTTAAAACATGATCATTTTCTTTAAAAGTTAAAACATTAGTGCCATCTATATATTTAGCTTCTTTCACTTTATTAAAATTCATATCAAAAACTACTTCTAAGTTTTCAGGAATGGACACGAGTCTTGATGATAAAAATTCATTATATTCTAGTTCTTTATTACTATCTTTTAATAAAACTAGTCTTTTTGAGGTAAGAAATATGGTTAATTCATAGTAATTTTCATTTGCTTGTACTTGAACATTCTTTAATATCTTAATTAATTCTTCTTCTTTACTCAACTTAAAATTTTTCATAAACTTAACTCCTTATATTATTATTTTATCACATTCATAATTAAACATAAAGAAATACGTTGTTATTTTTATTAATATATTAACAATTTATTATCAAGCACAAAAAAACCTAGGTAAATCCTAGGTTTTCAATTAACATTTTATGGTGGCTCCAGCGGGAATTGAACCAGCGACACAAGGATTTTCAGTCCTCTGCTCTACCGACTGAGCTATGAAGCCAAAAAAAATGGCGGTTCGTACGGGATTCGAACCCGTGATCTTCTGCGTGACAGGCAGACGTCATAGGCCTCTAGACTAACGAACCATTTGGTTGCGGGAGAAGGATTTGAACCAACGACCTTCGGGTTATGAGCCCGACGAGCTACCAGACTGCTCCATCCCGCGATATAAAAATTAAGTGGCGGAGGAAAAGGGATTCGAACCCCTGCGCCGATTGCTCGACCTCCCGGTTTTCAAGACCGGTCCCTTCAACCAGACTTGGGTATTCCTCCATATTTGCCAGGAACAAAGAAATTATAACAAAGATATTTTGCCATGTCAACTATATTTCTCATTTTTTTGTGGGGAATGTTACTTTTTTTTAATATTTTCAAAAAATCGATTTTTTTTACAAAAAATGAGAAAAAGTACTTGAAAAAGTAGAAAAAACATATTATACTTATTAAGTCTTATTCATTAAGACAAGTGCCTGCCCAAGTGGCGGAATAGGTAGACGCACAGGACTTAAAATCCTGCGGGTGTTAAAGCTCGTGCCGGTTCAAGTCCGGCCTTGGGCACCAACTTAGCTATCAAAACTCTTATTTTAAGAGTTTTTTTATTTAATTAATTTTCTTTATTTATTTCTTGTAACTTTTCATTAATCCAAATATTTAAATGGTTCTTTAATGGTAGAAAGCCATTTTCATCTTTTTCTTTACGTTCTTTCCCATCATTTTTATAATCAATTGTTTTGATAGATAATTTTAACAATTTAGCATTATTATCTGCTTCTATTACTTTTGCATATATTTTTTCACCAATTTCAGCATATTCTTTTACATTATTTACAAAATCACTAGATATTTCTGATATATGAATTAAACCATTATAATTATTATCTATTTTAACAAAAATTCCATATTCTTTAAATCCTGTAACGAAGCATTGCACAATATCCCCTACTTTATACATTTATACCACCTGACAAGTATTATATCACTTTTTTCTTTACTTATAAATTATTTTCTTCTATAATAATTTTGGTGATAAAATTATGGAAGAAAAAGTAAAAGCATTAATTGAAGAATTAAGACCATTTTTAATTCAAGATGGTGGAGATATTGAATTTATTCGTTTAGAAGATCGTTATGTTTATATTAAATTAACAGGTGCTTGCCAACATTGCTTTTATCAAGATGAAACCATTAGTTATGGTATCGAAGCTTTTCTTAAAGATCAAATACCTGAAATCGAAGGAGTTATAAATGTAGATTTATAGCTCATTTTTTATTTAATATCCAATCGATACCTTCTATTGGAGCATATTTATTTATTTCTATATAAGCAGATTTTAGAAAATCTTCATATTCATTTGCTAAATCTATTATAGGGATTAATTTTTCTTCTTTTTCAGTATGATTCATTACATTTTCATAAATATCAAAATAATATGATGGATATAATAATCTGGCATATAATAATTCTAAACTATAAATAGTAAAATGATTTAATTTTAAAGCTTCTTTTAAATAATTTAAAGCATCTTCTTTAGCAAAAAAAGCACTTTTTATATATTCCGCTATGTCTCTTACTTCTAAGTCGAAAATGAAACTTAAAGGATTTAAATAATTTAATTTATAATTAGGATATTTAATTCTTCTGTGAGATAGGCAAATGCGATCTTGTTGTGTTCTTTGATATTTTATATTCGTATTATTTACGTAACTGATAGCATTTTCTCCTAATCCTATATAGTAACTAAAACTATCTAAAATAATATCTTTATCCTTCCCTAATTCATGAATTTGATATTCAAAATAATCTATTTTATCACTCCATAATTTTCCCCAAGCATTATGATATAATTTACTTTTATTCGGTGTTAAATGTAAATTACGATTAAATGATATCATGCTTTTAATATCGTATTGTTCATACATATCTTTTAATGGTTTTAAAAGAATATAATTATTTCCGTATACATTTGTAATTAGTTTCCCAAATTTATTCATTAAAATATCATGACATTCTATTCCTCTTATTTTTAATTCTTTACTTACTTCTATTAAATCTATCAATTCTTTTTCTGTTCTTTTTAAAGGAACAAAATAAAAACTATTAGAATTCCATTTAAAAAAGTAGGAAGTATCCCAATCTTCTAGGCTTTCTATATTTAAATTATAATAGTAATTTATTATATCTTTCATATGGATCACTTATTCTAATATATGAAAAAACTGATGGTTTCATACATCAGTTTTCAGGATTACTATTCGGATTTACTGGCATAAAATTATTTAAATCCATTACTTTTTGAGCATTATCATGAGCAATATTAGCTATCTGCTCTTTTGCCTCAGCGTTAGCTAAATGTTCATTGGCATGATTCATTTTTATATTGATTTCCTGTTCTTTTCTTAAAAGTTCTTGTTCCTTTTCATGAAGGCGATCTAATTCTTTTTGATATTTAGATATCAAAGCATCAAACATATTTTCACAAGCTTTTAAAAAAGTTTCTTTATCTTCTTCAAAACGCATTGAAATTGTTTTAGTTTCAGGAATTACTGATATTGGTTCTTGCTTTAATGGGGATGGAGTTCTTTCTTCTACATTAACTGATGCAGGATTTTCAGTTACTGGTGTTGTTTTATTATTCACAGTATAAGCTTGATCAATTAAGTTCATCATAGTATTTTCAGATTCTGCTTTTTTTTGAGATGTAGATGGTAGTGGACTAACATTTACATTTTGATTACTTATAGTGTTTGGATTTGGCATAACAGGAGTTGATGGAACTTGACTGTTTGATGAAATTTCATGATTTGGCTCTGTATCTGTGGGAATTATATAACGACTTTTAATAGCATCAAAAGAAGCACTAGGTAGTGTTAGCGGTGTATAATAAAATTCGTCTGCGGGAATATGATCTGGTAATTTTAAATATTCAAAATTTGTTCCACTAATAATTCCTTTTAGATAATTTTTAACATTTTGCCATTCATTGGCATCATTTACCTTTTCTAATTTATCCGTATATTTACTTACATATATAATTGGAAGACCCATTGATCCCATTTTTTCACTATCTAATACAACATAGGTATTATTTTCAGCTTTAAATGCACTTATTACATTTAAACTTTCTATCATTCCTGTTGGCTTGGTAATATTTATTTTTGCCATATTAATCCCTCTCTATTCTTTTTTTATTATATCAAAATATCTTTTATTCTTCAATTCTTTATTTCACTAATCATAAACCAACGACATCCATAAGCACAATTATTTTTAATATATTCTTCTACTTTATCTACATCATTGAAATCTTTAAAATTTTTATTCGTTTTACTATTGAATCCTTTTAATCTTAATTTTCCGTAGGCTATATCTCCTACAATATAATCAAAATCATCAAAGTATTCGGTTATTTTTTCTTCTAACTCCTCAACATTAATTGCATCTTTATAATTATTTATTACTTGATATTTTTTATTATGTATTGTTATTACTTCCATAAACCCTCCCTAAATCAGACTGAAAATAATAATAGATATAACACTTAATGATGTTACAATTACACTCATTAATAATAGTATATCAACATAGCCATTCCCGCTAGTTAGCTTTCTACCATGTATTTTATAGTAATCAATTGCTTCTTTTAAATCTTGATCACGTTTTGGACTTTCGGCATCAACTTCAAAATATTCATAAGCTTTATTTTGAGACTTCATAATTTCTTCATTACTCATATTTTTTAAATTAGATAAATTAATTCCTAAATAGTTTAAAGCTTCTAAATTTAAATTGCCATTAATAGTTTTTTCTAATGCTATTTCACGGGTTACATCCATTTCATTTAATTTAGAATAGTAATATTTTTCAATAAAATTAGGATCATCACTCATTAAATAATTGTAAGCGATTCGATATGGATTGGTTGTGTGAGAAGAATAAATTAAATCTAAAAAAGTTTCCTCTTCCTTTAAAGAGACAGATTCTTTCTTTTTCTTAGCAATAAACATATCTACTAAATACTGTTGAATAACAGTGAAATATGGATTTCTAATTTTTATTTTTCTTTTTTCATTTTCTTTTTCAAATTCATAAAATCTTAAAAAATCGTCTTTAAATAAAGCAATTTCTGATTTATTTACGCCAAATTTGGCAAGATTATTCATAAATACTATACTATTTTTTAAATAATATGGATTCAAGATGTCTAATTTGCCATATATTAAAATTAGTAAGCGAATTACTATAACGAAAGAAGTATTATAATGTACATTATTTTGATTATTCGCATTTGCTATATATGATTTTATTGATTCTTCAAAAGCAATATTCACAAAATACTCTTCCCTCATATGATTCACCTAATCTATTATATCAGCAAAAAAAGGAAAAAACAATTATCAAATTTTGTCAATATCTTTACATTTTATTTACTATATTTTAAATCAAAATAAAAAAGCACTTGACCTCGAGGGCATATAAGCCAAAAGAGAGTTTGGAAATTTTGGCCAAGTGCTTTATTTTGTACAGAAATTTCATCTGTACATCACTATTATATATTTACTCTCAGTAATAATCAAGAAAAAGTGTTCGACAAATTTTGCCATATGAATTTTTAACTCTTTTTTTACTTATTCATAATATATCATTAGGTGAGTGATATGTATCCAAATCGACATGGTGGTGGCTTTTTTACCATTTTAGCTATTTTTTGTTTATGTATTTTAATTTTTTATCAAATCCTTATTACTTTAATTTTGCCTTTTCGCTTCAATATTTTTATTTTATTAGTGGAAACTTTTATTTTATTTTATCTTCTATTTCGTATTATTTATCCTCGCTAAATTGGGGAAATATTTTTTTTACAAGATTTTCTGTCTTAAATAAATAATCTAATTTCTTTCGTATTTCTTTTGTTACACTTATTTCGCTTCCTTCTAAATTCATGATAGGAGGAATACTTATTACAATAAAAAATAAACATTGTTCTTGAGGATTTAGTGGATAATTTCGCATATATCTTTCTATAATTGGTTCAAAATTTAAATTCATATACTCTTTTTGATAGAAAACAATTAAATCTAAAATAGGTGAATCTATTCTAGATTTTTCCCAACTAATTAAGTATTCTTTGGTATTTTTTATATAGTGATCTGTCTCTAAATTATTATGAATATATGCTACTCTTGTTTTTAAATCTTCTTTTACTTTCGAAAACCATTCATCTAACTTTTGGCTACAAAAATCCAAAGATTGAAAAATTTTATACATATTTCTCATTAGCAAATAATGACTTGGTGATGGATAAATTTCTTCTAATAATCTTTCATACAACGAATTATAATAGTTTTCTGTATAAATGATATTATTTTTTAAATTTTCATATATTTCTTTATATTGATCTTCCGTAACTTCTTTAAAATATGTTGTTTTATTATGAAGAAGAGCTACTAAATCAATCATATCCATAGCTTTTTGTTCTTTGGGCATAGAAGTATCTTCCACGTATTCAAATACATTTACTTCTTCTCTTTCTTCTAATGCTAATTTAGGAAAATAATCAAAATTACGACTTATTAAATATTCATAAGCATTAGCTATTTTATTATCCTTTTTTTCTTTTACTACAAATGTACCACTCGTAGAATCTATAATCGTTACATTTTTCTTTTTAGTTAAGCGATATGGTTTAAGTTCTCGTTTTAATACTTCTAAGGCATTATTCATGATTTTCAGGAATTATTATTTTGTCCTTTGGCATTATATTCGTTAAATCATTATAATCTTGTAATATATTTATATTCGTGTCATACATATTACAAATAGTCTCTATGTTTTCTTCTTCACTTACTATATGAATATGATAGGTAGTATAATCACTATCTTCTTCTTTTATATTATTTATCATCATCTCTTCACTTTCTTTTTTTTCTTCTTTTTTCGCTTCTTCTGTTTTTCTTAAATCTTCTGTTAAAGTATCCGTGTCTAAAAAAGCATTCGTTACATCTTGAAATAAAGGCTTTTCTTCTTCTTTTTCTTTTAAACTTGCTATAACATTAAAATCAATATTTACTCTTAATATACTACTATCTATTATTTCATAAGTGAAATCTTCAATCATAAATTCAATTGTATTTGGATCTACATCTTCTGCTAAATCAATTTCAAATGGCAAAATATAAGAAAAAGCTTCTTTATTTACACTTACTTCATGACTTTTAAAATCTCCTGATACAATAAAATTCCCCTTTAGTATGCCATCTTCTACTTTAGTTTCATGTTCTAAACTAATAGATGTTATTTCACTTACTTTTTTTTCAAAATCAATATCTTTTGTAAATGGTATTTTACAATTCATTAAATCATCTCCTAAAAAATTGTATGTTCTTTTTTATTTTATATGATTTAAAACTTAATAATTTATGATATGATATGTACTCATTTTTAGTTATTTGTAAAGAAATTATTTATAAATATTGAGAAAAAAGCTTTTATAAATTGACTTTTTTTATATAATATGATAAAGTTTTTAAGTAAGAAATTTATGGAGGTGGCAAAATGGCTAAAAAAATTACAACAAAGAAACCTTTAACAGGTAATAAAAGAAGTCATGCACTTAATGCAACTAAAATGAAACAAAAACCTAATATTCAAAAGAAAACTATTAATGGAGAAAAGGTAAGAATCAGTGCTAGAGAAGCTAGAACTATGGAAAAATAACACATCTTGTGATGTGTTTTTATATTTCTTTTAAAAGTCCTTGCTGTTCTAAAAAGTTGTGAGCTACCATACTAGGTTTTTGTCTTTCTTCATCTACTTGATAATTTAAATTTCTCATAACATTATCATTTAAATAATTTCCTAGTTCTTCTAAAAGGGAAATTACTTCTGGATAATCTTTTAATAAACGGTTATTTGCTAAAGGAATTGCTTCATATGGCAGAAAGAAATTTTTATCATCTTCTAAAACGACTAAATCATACTTTTTTAATAAGCCATCTGTAGAGTAAGCATCTATTACATCACTTTCTTCATTTAGAAGAGCAATATATCTTGGAGCACCATCTATGGGGGTAATACTTTTAAATTGGATTGGATAAGCTTGTTGTAATCCTAACCAGCAATCAGATCTTTCCATAAAAAGAAGTGTTGGAGAAAAAATAAGTTCATTTGCTACTTTACTTAAATCACTAATTGTCGTTAAATTGTATGTTGAAGCAGTCTTTTTGGTTACGGCTAAAGTATAAGTATTATTAAAATTTAATGGTTTTAAAATATTTATATCATATTTTTCTTTCATTTCTTCTTTAGAAATACGGTATACTTCTTCTGTATTCTGTATTGGGTCCTTTTTTAGAACGCTTCCATAAATAGTACCTGTATAATCAATATATAAATCAATATCATCTCTTTTTAAAGATTCTAAAACAATATTAGAAGATCCTAAAGATAGTCTTTTATTTACATTTATATCTGTACGATTTTCTATTAATTCTTCGATCATATATGATAATATCTCTTGTTCTGTAAAATCCATACTACCAATTGTAATTGTATTCTTGGTATTTTCTTTTTTTAATAAAGGAAAAAACAAAATTATTATTAGTAAGATTACACAAAATACTAAAATTATTTTTTTACCTTTTAAAGTTCTTTTTTGTTCATGATATTTTGGGGTTACTAAATTTTCAACAATTCCTAATAAATAATCTATGAAAAGTGCTAATATACAGGCTGGAATTGCTCCTGAAAGTATTTGCATATTATTAATTGAACGAATACCTGCATAAACAAGATATCCTAGTCCCCCTGCTCCACAAAAAGCAGCTAGTGTCATAAGTCCAACTGCACTTACAGCAGAAATTCTTATTCCTCCCATAATAACAGGTAGAGCTAATGGCAGTTTTATCCTGGTTAGAATTTGCCACTTAGTTAACCCTATTCCTTCGGCAGCTTCTAATGTCTCATGATCAATCCCTTCTAAGCCAATATATGTATTTTTTATAATGGGTAAAAGAGAATATAATACTACCATAATAATAGCAGGTATGGTGCCAATTCCTAAAAAGGGAATCATAAAGCCCAATAATGCCATAGAAGGAATTGCCTGCATAATATTTGATATTGCTAAAATAGGATGACTAAGCTTCTTTACATAATTAATTAATATTCCAATAGGAACGCCTATTAAAATAGCAACGAATACTGATAAAAAGGTTAGTTCTATGTGCTCTAGCAGTAGTTCAAGTATTTGAGAAGAATTGTCAAATAAATATTGGATAAAATTCATTTCATTTCCTCCTATTATATAAATTGTTTACTTAAATAAGTTAAAAGTGTACTTCTGGTAATTAACCCTTTTAAATGACCATTTTTATCCGTTACAGGTAAAGTAGTTAAATGTGATTCTTGAATTAATCCTACCAAATCGACGATAGAATTATTAGGATCCGTAACTGAAAATGATGTTTTTATAAAATCTTTTGCTTTTTTATCATGAGTTGATACATTAATTAAACTATCTGCATATAAGATACCAATTAACTTATTTTCTTCATCTACTACCATTAGAGTATCTACTTTCATCATTCGCATTTTATTAATACAATAAAAAAGAGAGTCATTTATATTACAAGTTACAGGATGTTCAATCATAATGTCTTTTACTTTAATTAATTCAGGACTAGACCATATCTTTTTGATTCCGACAAAAGATTTTACAAAGTCATTTTTAGGATGTTTTAATATCATTTCTGGTGTATCATATTGAATTACTTCTCCTTCATTTATAATAGCGATTTTATCGGCTAATTTAATAGCTTCATCCATATCATGTGTTACAAAGACAATTGTCTTTTTTTCTTTAGTTTGAATTTTTAATAGTTCATCTTGTAATGAAGTTCTTGTAACGGGGTCTAAAGCACTAAAGGGTTCATCCATTAATATAATATCAGGATTAAGAGCTAAAGCTCGAGCAAGACCTACTCGTTGCTGTTGACCTCCTGATAATTCACTAGGATAACGGTTTAAAAATTCACTAGGATTTAAATTTATTAAATTCATTAATTCCTCTGTTCTTTTTTCGATTTTTTCTTTGGGAAGATGGGAAAGTTTTGGTATTAATTCAATATTTTCTTTAATAGTCATATGTGGAAACAAACCAGTATGCTGAATTACATAGCCAATACTTCTTCTTAATTTAATAATATCCTCTTTGAATATATTTTTATGATTGATTAAAATAGTTCCTTTTGTAGGTTCATAAAGACGATTAATCATCTTTAAAAGAGTGGTTTTACCACAACCACTTTCACCAATTAAACATGTAATACTATTATCATCAATTACCAAATTAATATTATTTAATATTTTCTGTTTTTCAAAAGACTTGCTGACATTTCTTATTTCAATCATTTTATTTGCTCTCTTTCAAATCCCTTTTTAAATGCATGATTTCTGGTTTAAATAAGCGTTTATCCATTAATTTCAAATCTTTAGAAATTAATGGTTTAAACTCCATTTGATTTAAAATATCTTCTTGTAAATCAATTCCAGGAGCTATTTCAATTAGTTCTAATCCTGATTCTACTAGCTTAAAAACAGCTCGTTCAGTAACAAATAGTACTTCTAAATTATTTTTTAGGGCAAATTTAGAGCTGAAAGTAATTTGACTAACTTGTTTTACAAATTTTTTACTTTTTCCCTCTTCAATTATCTTTACTTTACCATCTATGATATCCACTTTTTCTCCTTGAGCTGTAAAAGATCCCATGAAAATAATTCTTTTTGTACTTTGAGTAATATTAATAAAACCTCCTGGACCTGTAACTCTTGTACCAAATTTAGAAACATTTACATTGCCATATTTATCTACTTGGGCTAAACCTAATATTGCTATATCTAAAAAGCCACCATCATATAAATCAAAATTGTCGGCAGTAGAAATTATTGAATCTGGATTAATACTAGCCCCAAAAGCAACTCCACCAACAGGAATTCCTCCCATAGGTCCACATTCGATTGATAAATGGATATCATCTATAAAGCCTTCTTCACTTGCTATTTTAGCAATCATGTCAGGCATTCCTACTCCTAAATTAATTACATCATTTATTTTTATTTCCATTGCACTTCTTCTAGCACATACTTTGCGGATGTTTAGTGCTCCTGATTCTATCTTTACTTTTGTTTTGACTTCCCCTGTTAATTCTGGTTTATAGATTGGTAAGTTATAATCTCCTAATGAAACATCAGGCTTTGATACAATAATATAATCTACTAACTTACTATTAATTAAACAATCTTTAGCTTTTAGGCTTCCATATGGTTTGATATCCTCTACTTGGACAATTACAATTCCCCCATTATTATGGGCACAAGCCGCCATAGAAAATTGTTCTGAAATAACTGCTTCATGTTCAAAGCTAATATTTCCTTTTTCATCTGCATATGTAGCTTTAATTAAAGCTACATTAATAGGAAAACTTTTATAAAATAAATATTCTTCTTTTTTTATTTTTACTAATTCAACTATTGGTTCTTCTTTTTGAGCTTTTTTATTTAACGCACATCCTTCTAATCTTGGATCAGCAAAAGTATTTAATCCTGTTTTGGTTATAATTCCTGGTTCTTTAGAAGCAATAGCACGTAATAAGTGATCTAAAACTCCCAAAGGAACTCCAAAAGCAGGAAACGTGTTTTCTCCTACAGCTTTTCCAAATAATTTTCCCATACCTAAATGGGCACATATGGCTTTCTTCACTAATCCTTTTTCACTAAGTAAATTCATGCCTACCATTTCTTCAGTTAAATTCCCTGGAGAAATACCCGTAACAACTGTTAAGTCTTTAGGAATTTTATTTTCTTGATAAGAGTCTTTAATACTTTTTAATAAAGCCTCAGGAGAACAAGAACCTCCACATCCTGTAATTGCCACAGTATCATTAGATTGTATTAAATTAGCTACCTCTTTTGCCTCAATTATTTTCATATCATCACCTAATTTATTATAACACGCATTCGTTTTATTCGTAAAGAAAAGATTCAAATTATAGTAATTAAAAAGTAATTGATTTCTCAATTACTTTGCTTCTTTCTTTTTTAAAATAGTTAAATCCATTATTAACTTAACAAAGACACTAAGAATAATGGTAATTACAACAGTTGGAATAAATATTTTCCAGAAAGAATAGATGGTTTGAGCACTATTAGGGCCTAATACTCTTAACATTAAAATGGCAATTGGATAGTGAAGCATATAAATATATAAAGAAATACTTCCTAAATATTTAAATAAATTATAAGTAACTTTATTATTTAAAGCTTTAGTTAAACTATCTTTATTTAGCAATGCTAAAGCTATAACAATGATACATAATAATGATACGGTCCAGCGATCAAGATTAAACCATGTTGGTTGATAAATCGTATACCAAAGTAATAAACCAGAAGCTATAATATTAGTAATCGTTAAACCGATTTTACCTATACTTGTAAATTTATGTTCTTTTAACTTTTGAATTAAATAATATAAAATCATTCCTCCTAAAAGTCCAAGTAATACAAATAACAAGCCATTATTAAAGCCTATTGTAGCCGTTGCATCTGTAGCAGAACCACCCATACCATTCGTTGAAGCAGTTTGCAATCCAAAAGTTGACCATGCTGTTTGAGCAGCTCTCGTATTAGTAAAACACCACCAACCACTTAGGAAAATAAAGATAAGTGGCGCAAAGAAACCAGATGTTTTTTCTTCATCTTTGCATAGTCCCCAATATAGGAAATAACCAACAATAATTATTGCCGATATAAACCATAAAGTTCCATTTAGATTAAAGAACTCTCCCCCTGTACTTCTTAATCCTACAGCATGGAATCCTAAAAATTCCCAGGCACTATTAATAATCATATCGCAAATATCTTTAAAGTTGTAGGCTGGATAATAATATTTTGTTGAAATTATTACTCCTAAAATATATCCAATAATTAAAACGGGTAATAGAGCTTTAATTCGACTCCATGTATATTCCCAAGCTCTGGAAGCAGCACTCCTTTCTTGATATTTTACATCCTTTTGTCTTTTTTTAAAGTGAGATACCATAAAATATCCTGCTGTTAAAGTAAAGATTAATAGTACTTCACTAGCCCCAAAAAACCAATTTGATGTTTCCATCCAATAGCCATTACTGCCGTTGGCACTTCTTGCTATAATCCATCCTGTGTGAAATCCGATAATAGCAACTGCTATTGCAAAACGCCATATTTCAATTGCTACATTTCTTTTGCTTTTTAAAGCATCTTTCTCCTCCATTTTATCCTCCTCTATTTTAATTATATTTTTGTTATAAAAGGAAGTCAAGTAGCTTTTGATTAAAAATTAAAATATGATTTATTTTTATCTAGTTGAATATTTTTTAGTTCTATCATTTCATCAATTGTAACAAAGGCATATTCATCCTTTAATTCTTCCATGGCTAATAAAGCTCCTTCTACTGAAGTATTATAAATATCATGAAGTAAAATGATGGCACCATCATGAGCATGATTTAAAATATTATCTTTTATTTTTTGGGCATCTTTATATTTCCAATCTTCTGGATCAATATTCCACAAAATAGTATACATATTGCTTAATTCTTTAATATGAGCATTTGTATTTCCATAAGGTGCTCTTAAATATTCTGGTTGAACGCCAATAATTTCTTTAATTTCCTCATTTGTACTATTAATCTCTTTCATAATGTCATAGTCATTTAATTTATATAAGTTTAAATGACTATATGTATGACTACCTATGGTATTTCCCATTTCATAGGCTCTTTTTAGGGTATCACGATATGTATTTACACGACTACCTAATACAAAAAATGTAACTCTTGCATTATATTCATCTAAATGATCTAATAATTTGTTAGTTGGTCCATCACTTGGGCCATCATCAAAAGTAAATGCTAATAGTTTCTTTCCTTGAAATTCTTTTAAATCTCTTTTAGAAGGCTTATTAGCTTCTAGAGTTGGTGCTTCAATAGTTAAGTATTCTTCTTTTACTATACCCATTAATTCTTTTTCAGGAATTAATATAGAAATTTCTCCATCAGAGTATGGACCTACTTGATAAGGTAGGAAAAGAAGGATTAAACCATCACTTGTAATTTTAAAATGCGAATAATTTTCTATTTTAGCTTCTGTACCCTTTTTTATCCATTCTTCATCATATTCTCGATTATTATTTTTATATGTTTCAACTGTGTAATAGTAAGCTAAATCAGCTAAATCTGTTAATTTATCCTCTTCTAAAAAATTAGTGATTGTTACTTTTTGACCTGTTTTTTTATTATAATAATATGATTTTTCTTCTTTATTATAATGAGCCCCACCAGTAAAAGAATAAACACTAATGTTTAAAGCTTGATAGTCAAAAAAGTCCTCTAAAGTATAAGTAATGGATAAATCTAATTTCATATCGCTGACATCCTTTAATTTATCTGCATTACTTAAAAATTCTTCTTTTTTTTCATCAATATATTTCTTTGCTTCTTTATCAATGCTTTTATTTTCTAACTTTGGATAATCAACTTTTAAAGTGTAATTTTCCCTTTCTTCAATTTCATGTACCTCGAATTTTAAACTCTTGTCTTGATGGATAAATGTTAATGAACATAAAACCGCAACAATTATTAAAAGACTAAAGGTGATTTTTGCTTTGTTCGTTAATCTCAATTTCTTATTTTTCTTCATATTTTACCTCTCTCAATATTATAATATATAAAAACTTTAAAAAGGTAAGTGTCGTATTAAAGTTGACATAAACTATACTAAAATTCTTGAGCAATTTATGATTATTACAAGTGATTTTATTTATATATGTGTGATATAGTTAAATTTGTTGGTTAATAAACAATTAAAAAAGCTTATTTTTTTAATAAGCCTATTCCTAAAAAGAATTTTTTATCTTCTACTAAATATTCTTTAATTTTCCTTTGTAAAGATGTATTTTCTGGTAATTTGTGATAATCATTACATTCTTTTTGTTCATAAACAAAATTTAAAATATCGCTTGTACATTCTTCTCCTTTTTTTATATCAAAAAGCTTAGTAAATTGCTTAATATTAGAATTATCATCTACTATATTATTTATTTCTTCACTTAGTAGCCATGATGAACAATAATATTTTGGTTTTTCTAAATTAAAATATTTTTTTATTTTTTTAGGAGCTTTTTTTAAAGATTTTATTACTTCTTTTATTAACAATTTTTCCCCTTTTGGAATGTGTATTTTAATGACATTTTCTTTTATGTTAGTTAAGGGATTTATGAAACTTAATTCGTATTGCAATCTTCCGATTTCAATTATTCTACTTTTGGTTAGATATATTCCCCATAACAGTTGAGAAGTACGAATACTTTCGTATTCTCTTTTATAAATATCATTTGTTAAAGATTCTTTTATTCTTTGTTTTACTTTTTTTAAATCTTTTTTTGAGAACTTGCGCGTGTTTTCTTTTAAAGTGTTAAAAGAACTTAATAAAATGATATTGGTTAAAAATGGAATTTTACTTTTAGATAATATTTCTTCTAAATCTTTTTTATTCCATAAACTTTTTAAATAATCATCATCATTTAACATTCTTTCTTGTATTGCTAGTATTTTCTTTTTTAAAGTAGGATTTTGATTTAATTTTCTTAGTGCTATTAAACATTTTTCTAAGTAATCTTGATCGTTCATATCATAGTATTTTAAAGCCTTTTTTATTGTTTGTTCATTCATTTTTATCATTCCTTTTAATTATTATACCAAATAATTTAATTATTGAATATTTTTTGTTTTTCAAACTATGATAATAATGGTGATATATATGACTTTAAAAAAATGGAAAGTAATTAGTTGTATAGGCATTTTTTTATTAAGTGCTTTGCTTCATTTTATTTATGATTGGTTTCCTTCTTTTTTTACAAGTTTATTTTTTCCTGTTAATGAAAGTATTTGGGAACACAATAAAATTATTATTGGTTCTTTTCTAATTTGGGGAATTTTAGAAAAAATTTACTATAAAAAAAGAAAAAATGTCATTTTTGCAGAATGTATTTCTTCTTTTCTTTGTTCTTTTCTAGTTATGATTATTTTTACGCCAATCTATCTTTATGTTTTAAAAACACAGGATAATATGATTATTACTTTTGCCATATTTATTTTTAGTATTATTATCAGTCAAATTGTCTCTTATCATTTAATGAAACAAGAATATAACTCTAAATTAGAAGAAATTGGCATTATCTTATTTGTTATAGCCATTTTAATTAATATTATATTTACTTATTATCCTTTAAAATTAGCAATATTCTATGATTTTACTAAAAATATTTATGGATTATAAAGAATTTACTATAAATTTCACGACATCATCATCTAATTTTTGATTATCATTTTTCATTTTATCTTCTTTTGTTAGTTCTACAAAATATTTATTTAATTTTATATCAATTGCTATTGAGTCTAGAGGATACCCTGGATTTCTTTTTTCATGAGGCTTATCTACTAAATAAAATTCACTTTTACTCCAACTATATTCATGAACTTTATCATTATTTATTAACACCATTCCATATACCCATTTGGCTTTTAATTTGCCACCATATTTTTCTACTAAGTTTGTGTAATGTAAAATCATCTCTTCATCATTTAGTTCTTTTCCATTTACTCTTCTTACAAATACTCCTGGTTGTAACTCTTCTGGTAGTCCTTCAATAAACAAATTGTTATCCATTCCTATGGTTGGTAAATGTGTTAAATCATAATAAGCTTTTGCTTTTAAATAAGCGTTTTCAACTGCATTTTTTCCACTTTCTTCGACATGTATTTTCGTATCTAAATCATTTAAAGTAATCAATTTGATTCCTTTTCTTTGTAATTCTTCCCTATATTTTTCTACTTTCGCTGGATTGGTGGTTGCAAATAATACTTTCATTTATTCTCCTACTTTCTTTTTTTATATTCATTTAACTCTTCTCTTCGTTTTAATTATTCTATTGTCTTTTCTAATATACATAAGCACTCAACGTGATAAGTATAACTAAACATATCTAAAATTTTTAGATCTACTATTTTATATTTCTTTTCTAATTCTTTTAAATCTCTTATTAAAGTATGAGGATCACATGATACATAAATTATTTTCTGAGGTAATTTTTGTAAGATAAAGTTTTTACTATTCTTATCTAATCCTTTTCTTGGAGGATCAATAATTAACGTATCAAAATTGATATTTAATTTACTTATTGTTTTGGATACATCACCTAACATAAATTTCATATTGTTTATTTTATTTAGTTTAGCATTAGTAATACCATTTAAAACAGCATTCTTAACTATTTCCATACTATAAACTTCTTTTGCTTTAAGTGAAGCATTAATTCCTAATGTTCCAACACCACTATATAAATCTAGAACAATACTATTTTCTTTAATATTATTTTTTACTAAATTAAATAATTTACTAGCAACATAATTATTTACTTGAAAAAAAGAATCATATGATACTTTAAATAACTCATTATTAATTCTTTCATAAAAGAAATTATCGCCATATATCGTTTTATTATTATAAACAATTCCTACTAATTTTATTTTTTCTTTCAATCTAGCTAGCTCTATATTATAATTTTTTTCTTCACTTTCTATAATTAATAATATTTCATCATTGCTATTACATCTAATGGTTAAATTCGCATTTAAAAGATTTAATAATTTATAATTCTTTATTATTTCATTAATTGATTTTTTTGCTAGAAAACATTTTTTTATTTCTACTAATTCATGGGTACTATCTTTATAAAAGCCAATTTTGCCTTTTTCTATTTTCATACTTATTTTATTACGATAATAAAACGGATTTTCATTTTTTATTATTCCTATTTCCTTTTTATATTCTATTTTGGCTTTTTCTAATAAAGATTTTATTTTTTCATTTTTAAATAATAAAGTATCTTCATAGTTTAAATGTAGCAAGTTACAGCCTCCACATTGATTAAAGTATGGACATATATTTTCTATTCTATCTTTACTTGTTTTTACATATTTCATTACTTTTGCTTCATCATATCTTTTATTTTCTTTTACTATTTCTATTTCAACTACTTCTTCTGGTAAAGCATTTTCTACAAATACAACTTTGTTATTAATATGAGTTATTCCTCTTCCATAATCATCTAACTTTTCTATTAATACTTTTGGCATAAATATCACCTATTTCATTTTAACATGAATATTTATATTTTTAAATAAAGAAAAGACAGATTATCTTTTTAATCTATCTTCTAGTTCTTGTCCTTTTTCTTTGTTTTTTACACTTATATGCTAAATTTTTATTTTTCTTCTATTAATACATGATTTTCAAAATAATAACATTTATTACAAATACTTTTTATTTCAGGATTTTTATCTTTATTAAGGAATATAGAATTTTTTATTTCTATTTAAAGTTCTCTTTAAAGGTTCTTCTTGGTTGTTCTTAGTAATCAAATATTCTTCAATATGAATTTGATGATACTCATAATTTAATTCACATAATCCTTGATAAAATTTCATGAAAAGGATATTAAAAGGATCATATCTAGAACCACTATTACGAAATCTTATCGTAATTCTTCTTGGATCCATTAAGATTAAATCAGCTTCATTTTGATATTTATCAGGGATGATGGGTTTTCCAAATTCTAATATATATGTGTTCTCTTGTTTTTTTATTTTAACAAAGGGAGTTATTTCTTCAAAATATTCATCACTTTTCCAAATTATGACATTATCTTGAACTAAATTTTTATACTGCTCTCTTTCTTTTAAACTTTTTTTAGATTCTTCCCGCCTTTTTAATTCTTCTTGTATTTCCTCGTGATAATCGGTTTTGCACTCTTCACTCATAAAAATAAGACGATTTATTTCTTCCTTGGTTATCTTTCCATAGATATCAGCATTTATAATACTATTATATAACTCATCAAATAACGCATATATTTCATAATAATCTTTGCCAATTATAAAAGTAGGATTATCATTAAAATTCTCTAATGAAAAATATAAATCTAAATTCCCCCAAAAAAAGATGGATAATGTTTTATCACTATCTCTTTTAAGCTCAATATCATAATAATTTCCATCATTTCGTTCTTGATATAATTTATGTTTTTTAGCTTGCAAGCTATTCATTTAAACCCTCCTGACTTTATTTATCATAACATATTAATCTTTATTGCTCAAGCGGAAAACAGCTTGTTATCCCTACCTTTTTAGTGTATAATTAATTTAGAATAGGTGATGTATTTGAGAACTTTTGATTTTGAAAATTCAAGTATTGTAGAAATTGTTAACGAGATTATCGTTGATGCAATTAGAAAAAAAGCATCTGACATTCATTTTGATCCAACAGAAGAATGTTTGATGGTTCGTATTCGTATTGTTGGAGAATTGCAAGATTATGCTAAAATTCCTAATATCTTAAAGAAAAATGTTGTTACACGAATAAAAATTATAAGCGGTATGAATATAACAGAAACAAGGATGCCTCAGGATGGAGCAATTAAAAATATGATTAATGAGACGGCTTTAGATTTACGTGTTTCTTCTCTTCCTTGTGTTATGGGAGAAAAAATGGTTATTCGTATTTTAGATTACAGTATGAGTCTTAATGGTTTAGAAAATTTAGGATTTTCAGAAACTAACTTAAAGAGATTAGAAGAGATGATTAAAAAGCCAAATGGTCTTATTTTAGTTACAGGAGCTACTGGTACTGGTAAATCTACAACAGTTTATGCACTGTTACAGAGACTTAATACAAAAGAAAGAAATATTATTACAGTTGAAGATCCTGTTGAAATGAAAATACAAAATATAAATCAAGTACAAGTATTGAATGATATTGGTCTAAATTTTTCTCGAACTTTACGTAGTATTTTAAGACAAGATCCTGATATTATTATGGTTGGCGAAATAAGAGATAATGAAACAGCAAGAATTGCCGTTCGTGCTAGTATTACTGGACATTTAGTTTTATCTACTGTTCATACTAATAACTCTTTAACTACTATTGAAAGATTAATTGATATGGAAGTTGAGCGTTATTTACTTGGTAGTGCTCTTACAGGTATTATTAGTCAAAAATTAGTAAAAAAACTATGTCCTAAATGTCGAAAATTACGCCCTACTACATCTTATGAAAAGAAATTAATCAAAAAGCATTTGGGTATGGAAGTAAATGAAGTTTATACTCCTGTTGGTTGTGAGTGTTGTAATCAAGGGTACTTAGGTAGAATTGCTATTCATGAAGTACTTTTAATTAATGAAGAAATAAGAGAAGCAATTACTACTAATGTTGATCGTAGACATCTTAAAGATCTTGTTTATCATTCTAAAAAAGATATTACTACTAGTTTTGAAGATGGTTTATCTAAAGTGGTTGAAGGATTAACTAGTATGGAAGAAATAATGAGAACTGTAGATATAGAGAGTGATGAAGAGTTAGTTGTTTAAAAAAATTCCATTTATATGGAACTTTTTTTATTGAATAATTTTTTTATTAATTTAGTTATATAGCTAACTATTAAAATAATAATATATTCTAAATATAAATATAAGAGCATTATTTTATAGGTGATATTTAAATTATTCGTTTTATAATAATATATAAAAGGAATTATTGTTATGAATAAGAGTAAGATTATTTGAATTATATTTTCTTTAAAAAAGTTTTTCTTTAAAGGATTTCTTTTTTCATAAAAAAAATTAACAAATAAATATAAACACATAATTGAAAATAAATATTTATCTACAAAGGTCTTATGAAAAGAAGCAAAATACCAAAAACATAATATTAATAGTAACGTATCTAAGCGAAATATTTTAAAAAAGTTTTTTCCTAAATATTTAAAAGAAAACTTTTGATAATTTTCATTATTTAAATTACTTAATACACTTACAAATACAATTAATATCCATGGAATAAAAGTTACTAAAATTATATATTTATTAATATTCATAATCTCTCCTTTCCATATAAGCATCCACAATAATTTTGACGATATAAGTTATATTTTTTACTAAATTCAATACTTTTTTGATATCCATTATTTTTTTTAAAATCACCATATATATATTTTATATCTAAATCATTACTAATTTTTTCGCCAATTTCATTAATAATTGTACTATTTTTATGCGGACTTACTGTAAGAGTTGTCCCAAAGTAATCATAGCCTTTTTCTTTAGCAGTGATAGCTGTTTTCTTAATTCTTAAATAAAAACATTTATTACATCTTGCTCCCCCTTCTACTTCTTGTTCTAAACCTTTAGATATATCTTTAAAAGAGGCATTATCATAATCACAATCTAAAAAATTAATTTTAGATGCTTTATATTCATTTATAAAGCGAATTTGTTCTTCTTTGCGATAATTATATTCTTCTATTGGCTCTATATTGGGATTATAATAAAATATAGTAATATTAAAATAATCTTTTAGAAAATCTATTACTTGTGTTGAACAAGGTCCACAGCAACTATGTAATAATAAGCTAGGTTTATATTCTAAATTGTTTATTAATTCTTCTAATTTTTTTTGATAGTTAATTTTCTCCTTCATTTTTTACTTTTTCACCTTCTTTGCTTTCATCCTTTTTATCTTTGCTTCCAAATGCTTCAAAAATAATGTTATCAGCATTATAGCTATCTAAATAAACAGTTCCTCTTAGATCTCCTATTGTAGCAAAAATTTGTTTATAATCATTTAAACGTTCCATATTAATAATATTTACATAAACATGATTTGTATCATTCATACGAAGTAAAAAACGATATTCATCTATTACAATATCATTACTAATATCAGGATCATATTCAATTTCATTAATCATTTTAATTATATCAGGATCAATTTTACTAAATTTTTCAATAAATTCATTTAAAATATCCGTTGGAACATAGTTAATTAAAGTTGGTATTCCTAAATATCTGACATTACTTTCTACTTCTTTTTTGTTACTTAAAACAACTTTATTACTGTTGCGATTATAAAATAAAGGCTTTCTTTCTGTTATTTTAATTGTTAACTTTCCTGTTAGTGTCTTTTCTATTTCTACATTTTCTACTAATTCTAAAGTTTCAATTTTTTTCTTTAGTTTACTTTTACTAGTTTTAAATATAGCAGGATAATCTTTAATTTCAGCTACTTCAATTATTTCATTATCAGTAAGTAAGTTGGTTCCACTTATATAAATATTTTTTATTTTTATTGTAAAAAGAGTATAGAAAAACATTACTATTAAATAAATAACTAATAGTAAAATAATAAATGCTTTTATATTTAATTTCTTTTTCTTTACCCTTTTTAATTCTGCCATTTCTTACTTCCAATCAATAATTTCTTGTTCTAATTTTAAATCAACACCAAATTTTTCTTTTACTTGTGTATGAACTAATTCTATCAAATTTTTAACGTCTTTACTAGTAGCATTCCCTGTATTTACAATAAAATTGGCATGTTTAGGTGAAACCATAGCATCTCCTATTTTTTTTCCTTTAAGTCCTGCTTCCTCAATTAATCTTCCTGCATGGTCATTTGCAGGATTGCGAAACACGCTTCCTGCTGAGGCCATGTCTAAAGGCTGGGTTGCTCTTCTTCTTTCTTTACGATCTTCTATTAGCTTTAATGATTCTTCTTTATTTCCTAAAGATAATTTGAAGGTGGCTTTTATTACAATCCATGGTTTATCTTTTAAACTAGTATGGCGATAAGAATGTTCTATTTCTTCTTTTTTTAAAGTTTTTATTTCTAAATTTTCATCTATTATATCAATACTTATTAGAGAATCAAATATTTCTTTATTATAGGCTCCTGCATTTCCAACAATACTTCCCCCAACTGTTCCAGGAATGTTAATTGCCCATTCTAAACCAGTTAGATTTTCGTCTATTGCTGAACAAGCTAAAGAAGCCATCATTGCTCCCGCTTCACATATTATTTTATCATCTTGTACTTCTATTTTTTTTATTCCTGTTAATTTTAAAACAGCTCCATCAAAATAGTCATCAATTATAATATTTGAACCTGCTCCTAAGATAAATGTTTTTATTTTATTTTTTTGTAAATACTTTAAAATAGCTATTAATCCTTCTATTGTTTCTACTTTTATTAAGTATCTACAAGAACTTTCTAACTTATATGTATTGAAATTTTTCAAAGAAGCATTTTCTATTATGCTTATCCCTTTTATTTCATTCATTTTATTAGCTCCTTTATTTCATGGACAATAATATCACTACTATCCGTTTTTCCTAAATTTTTAAGATTCATTTTCATTATTTCATATTTTTGTTTATCATTTAATAGCTCTGTAACCATATTAAATAAATCTCCACCTTTTAAATTTTCTTCTTCAATCATGAATCCTGCATTATTCTTTACTATTTCTAAAGCATTATAATATTGATGATTTCCAGCGACATAAGGACTTGGAATAAAGATAGCTGGTAAATTTAAAGCTAAAATTTCACTTATAGTTGATGCTCCAGCACGAGTAATCATTAAATCACAATTACGCATTAATCCTGCTAAATTATCCAAATAAGGAACTACTTTAATATTGCTTCCAAATCTAGTACCCTTGATAAAGTCTTCATAATGATTTTTTCCAGTTATATATAGTACTTGGTAATCACTTTTTTTGCTTAGTCTTAAAAATTCTTTTAACTTTTCATTCATTGAACTACTACCTAAAGATCCCGCTACAACTATTACAAGTTTCTTTTTATTATCTAATCCTACTTCACTTTTTTTTATTTCTTTTGTTGTTAAAGCATTTTCACCACATGGATTTCCTGAATAAATTACCTTTTTAGCCTTTGGAAACTTATTTAGAGTACTTAGAAAAGAAACCGCTACTAAATCAATATCTTTAGATAAAAATTTGTTGGTTTTACCAACAATACTATTTTGTTCATGTAAAAAAGTTTTTATTTTTAATTTTTTAGCAGCTTTTAATACAGGATATGTTACATAGCCACCAAACCCTAATACCATATCAGGCTTAAACTCTTTTAATACTTTTAAACATTTATTATAACTTTTATTAATCAAAAATATATTTTTTATGTCTCTAAAAATATTTTTAGAAAATCCATATATATCTAGGCCAATATAATCTAACCCACGTTTAGGTATAATTTCACTTTCCATACGGGTAGTGGTGCCAATATATAATACTTCTAATTTTTTATCTTCTTTTTTAAGTTTTTCTAGTACCGCTAAAGCTGGATAGATGTGTCCACCTGTTCCACCAGCACTAACAACTACTTTCATAAACTCACCTCTCATTTAATTATACTATAAATTTTAGAAAAAACTATCTTTTTTTCATTTTTTCCTATTTAAACCCTTAAAAATGGTGGATTAAACAAGATATTATGGTTGGTTATGAAGCTTATTTAATAGAAAATCGATATCATGTATTAGAATTCATTTTATTTTCAATTTATGACATATGGGATCAGAAGCTTAACTTTATAAATAAAAAAATGAGAAAAATTTCTCATTTAGATCAAACTGTCTATGGTTAAACACTTATTAGTAAATTTCATACGGTGTTGAGGAAGTGCCATTTCCGCTTTTTATTGTTACATCACTAGCTAGATTAATGACTGGACGTTTGCCATATAAATTAGTCACCCAGTTGTAGACAAGTTGACCAGCGTAATCCACATAGAACACGTCAGCACTTGTAGCAAATGACGGAGACATGGTCCAATAATTCTGACCTGTATATAGGTAATAATCTCTATTAATTGTTCCATATACTCCTCCTGCCATAGCTATTTCGTCTGCGGTTATTAATCCTACAGGATTTGACAAGGCTTTATTTCCTTTACTACTTTCACTTAACGTATATAAATCTGTACTATTATTACATTTTAAGTTTGGATTTTTATTGGTTCTTAATCTGATATATCCTCCATAGTATGTATCTGTTGTTCCTGTTCCTCCTGAACCATTACTTGTTGTTGAGCTTGTGCTTGGTTCTCTATCCCCACAGAATCCTGCTTCTGTACTTACTTTACTTCCATATCCCTTACTTTCTATATTGGTTGTATACCAACTATCTAATATTCCTTTGATTGTACTACTATTTTCAAGTCCATGCACTTGATTACTTGCATACATGTATCCTACATACATATTGTTATTATGTGAGTTATTAAATTTACTTGTACTTATTTGTGTACTTTCACCTGTTGTTGCTGGACTACCTTGACCACTATAGATTAATCTAATAGATCCGTCTCCATTGATTCTGATAATTCTCCAGTAGAATCCTGCAAATTTTACCCAATTATTATCGACAGCCCCTCTATAATAATAACTATCTCCCCAGTCATCCTTTGTTTTATATACTCCCTCATCTATTGTTGCTACATTTGCAAAGTTTGGTGTTCCTTCATTTACTTTACTATTTGCTAATATTGTCTCTTTTAATGCTATCCCTTTGTCAAAGTATAAATAACATTTTGTTCCTTTTTTACTTACTCCTATATATACTT
>ULRR01007676.1_pt1 | contig 33469 bp, 38 predicted proteins | sample 1955651 | NCBI WGS metagenome assembly ULRR01 (sample SAMEA4835688, study PRJEB28245) | human gut metagenome | biome: gut microbiome; material: fecal sample | place: Denmark | collected 2008
ATAAAGCACTATCTAATCCAATAGGATTAATAACAGCAGATGAGGTAGCCATGGCAGGGGGTGTATACGGAAGTAGTAATGATAGTTATTACCTATATACAGGACAGAATTATTGGACCATGTCTCCGTATTTCTTTAATGCTAGTGGTGGAAAAAGTTGGGCTCGTGTGTTCAGTGTGTATTCGGGTGGCGATCTCAACTTCAATTTCGTGAATAACACGTGGAGTGTACGTCCTGTAATTAATTTACGTAGTGATGTAACTATTTCGTCAGGTGATGGTACTAGTTCTAATCCTTATGTAATTTCTTAAGAGTTTATAGGCTCTTTTTTCTTTTTTTAAAAATTCATACAATTATTAAAGACAAAATAAAAATAATATGTTAAAATATTTTTAGTTATCTAATAATTTATAAAGAGGTGTAGCATAAATGGCAAAGGTAATATCATTAGTAAATCAAAAAGGTGGAGTTGGTAAGACAACCACTAGCATCAATTTGGCTGCTGCTTTGGGTGTTGAGGGTAAAAAAACCCTTTTAATTGACTTAGATCCCCAGAGAAATGCTACGACAGGCTTAGGACTTTCTAATGGCGATTATGAGCATGATGTTTATGAAGTTATGGCTGGAGTTTGCAGTATGAAGGAAGCTATAAAAAAAACTAAATTTAAGAATTTATCTATTTTACCTTCTACTATTAATTTAGCAGGAGTAGATGTAGAATTCGTAAAAAAAATGTTAGAAGATCCTGAATTTAGACAAAATGAACAATTAAGAAGAGCAATTGAAGAAATTAGAGATAGCTATGATTATATTGTAATTGATTGTCAACCAGCTTTAGGATTAGCTACTATGAATGCATTAGTTGCAAGTGATTCAGTAATTATTCCAGTGCAATGTGAGTTTTTTGCACTTGAGGGCATTACACAACTTTTAAATTCTATTATTATGGTTCAATCTAGTATGAATCCTACACTTAGAATTGAAGGAGTATTACTTACAATGCTTGATGGAAGAACGATTATTGGTTTAGAAGTTATAGAAGAAGTTAGAAAGTATTTTAAAGATAAAGTGTTTAATACGATTATACCAAGATTAGTTCGTTTAGTAGAAGCTCCAAGTCATGGTAAACCAATTAATGAATATGATCCAAAAAGTAAAGCGACAATGGCTTATGCCAATTTAGCAAAGGAAGTGATTAGTCGTGACCGAAACTAGAAAAAAAGCTTTAGGAAAGGGATTAGAACAATTATTTTCTAATGAAGTAATTAATTTTGATCATTTTGAAAAAGAAATTGTTGATGAAGGAAAGAATAGTGGCGGAATTACAGAGATATCTTTGGAGGAAATTCGCAGTAATCCATATCAACCTCGTGTTATTTTTGATAGTGATGCATTAGAGGAACTTGCTAATTCTATTAAAGAACATGGGGTTATTCAGCCTATTATTGTAAAAAAAGGTATCAAAGGATATGAGCTCGTTGCTGGAGAGAGACGTACTAGAGCAGCTAGACTTGCGGGTTTAAAGACAATTCCTGCTATTATTAAAGAATTTAATGATGTAGAAATGATGGAAATTGCTCTTATTGAAAATATTGAAAGGGAAAATTTAAATCCTATTGAAGAAGCCAAAGCTTATGAAAATATTTTAAAAATTAATAATATTACTCAAGAAGAGCTAGCTCATAAGTTTTCTAAGAGTAGAAGTTATATTACTAATATGTTAGGATTACTTACTTTACCTGATATGGTGGTTAAATTAGTTGAATCTAAAGAGCTTTCTATGGGACATGCTAGAGCTTTAAGTAAACTAGAAGATGAAAGAAAAATTGAGGAATTAGCTTTAAAAGTTGTACGTGAAGATTTAAGTGTTCGAGATACAGAAAAATTAATTAATTCTTTAGATTTACCTAAGAAGCATACTATTAATCGAACTAGTAATTTTGATATACGCTATAGTATTTATGAGAATTTATGTAGAGAAAAATTAGGAGTTAAAGTAAAGATTAATCATAAAAAGATTGAAATTCCTTATAAGGATGAAGAAGAGCTTGCAAGAATTTTAGAAGAACTCAATATTAATATTGAAGGAGAGTAAGATGGAATTTTTAGAAAAACTTTTAGATATTATTATGACGAAACAAATTTTTGGAACAGCTATGGTTATTTTAGTAACTTTTGTTTTAGTATCTTTATTTAATAAGGGAATTGAAAAGATTTTAATTAAAGGTAAGACAGCCTTTGAAGTTAAGAGAAGGAAAACGATTATTCGCTTGTTTCAAAGCATTTTTAAATATGTTTTAATTATTATAGCATTACTTATAATTTTAGATTTTTATGGTGTAGACACTAAAAGTTTAATAGCTAGTTTAGGAGTTGCTGGAGTTGTTTTAGGACTTGCTTTACAAGATACTGTTAAAGATTTTATTAGTGGTACTATGCTTATTATGGAAAATTATTTAGCTGTTGGAGATATTGTTACTTATAATAATTTTACAGGTGAAGTTATTGAGTTGGGGCTTCGTACGACTAAAATTAAGGGTTTTGATGGAGAAGTAATGATTGTTGCTAATCGTAATATTAATACTATTATTAATGCTTCTCAAAAAAAGTCTAATCTTTATATAAATATTCCTACTTCTTATGAAGAGAAAGTAGAAAAAGTAGAAAAAGTTTTAAAGGAAGTTATTGAAAGTGCTAAACAAGATAAAGTAATACTACAAGATTCAGCTTATTTAGGAGTAAATGGCTTTGAAAGCTCTTTTGTTAATTATCTCATTTGTATTGTTTGTAATCAAGATGATCGCTATAAAGTCAATCGTGAAATGTTGAAACGTGTTAAACTTGCTTATGATAAAAACAAAATAAAAATTCCTTATAATCAAATAGAGGTGCATCATGGAAAAGATATTTAAGTTGAATGATTGTGTTATTATGAAAAAACCACATGCTTGTGGAGAAAATAAATGGAAGATTATTAGGGTTGGGGTTGATATTAAAATTAAGTGTATGAATTGTGGACGGGAAGTTATGATTGATCGTTTGGAATTTATTCGGAAATTGAAAAAAGTTTTGGGTGAAGAAAATGAAGAAAAGAAATCTTAAAGATAGAATTACTTTAGATCCTATTATGACTTTATTAGTCTTAATTGTTTTAACAATTGTTGTTAGTGGTTTTTTATCTTTATTAGGAGTTCAAGTTACTTATAATTCTATTACTGATAATATTACTTTTAATTATACACAAAGTTTAGTATCTATTGAATCTTTATTTAGTTTAAGTGGACTTAAATATATATTTACAACCACTGTTTCTAACTTTGTTTCTTTTAAGCCTTTATCTAGTTTAATTATTATATTAATTGGGATTGGGGTAATGGAAAAGAGTGGATTTTTAAAAACGATCGTTACTCTTTTGACAAAGAAGGCAAAGAAGAAAAATGTTACATTTATTTTAGTTTTAATATGTATATTATCTAGTATTATGGGAGATCTTCCATTTGTGGTTATGATTCCTTTAAGTGCTTTAATTTTTACTTATGGACACCGTAATCCTTATATTGGTATTATTGCTAGTTATGCTGCTTTATCGGCTGGAGCAGGAATTAGTATTTTCTTTACTAGTACTGATTCAGCATTAATGAATTATACTTTGCTTGGTGCTCATGCTTTAGATAAAACTTATATGCTTGGAACAACTGCATTTGTTTTTATTATGATTGTTGCTGTTATATTGGTAGCTTTAGCAATCACTTTTATTACAGAAAATATTATTGCTCCAAAACTTCCTAAATATGAGTTTCCTGAAGAAGAGATGGAAGAAGAATTTACTATTACTAAAAGACAATTGCGAGGTTTAATTATTGCAGGTTTTGCTGGATTATTATATTTATTGTTTTTTATTTATTGCATTATTCCAGGGCTTCCTTTGTCAGGAGCATTGCTTGATTATTCTCAGACATTTTATATTGATAAATTATTTAGTGTAGATTCATTTTTTAGTACTGGATTTGTTTTTGTTGTTACAATGTTTTTTGTTATTTTAGGCTTCTTTTATGGAATTGGGGCTAAAACTATTAAAAATAACAAAGATTTGTGTGATGATTTAGGACACAGTTTAGATGGTATTGGAAAAACGCTAGTTATTATTTTCTTTGCTTCTACTTTTATTAGTATATTTAAGAGTACTAATATTGGAGAAGTTATTACTGCTTTTTTAGCAAACATTTTAACTATAAATGGAATTGGGGCTTTTCCTTTGATTGTTATTTTATTTGTAATTAGTGCTATTGCGACTTTATTTTTACCAGGATCGACATTTAAATGGGCTATTATGGCGGGTATAGCTGTTCCTGCATTCATGAATGTTGAACTTAGTCCAGAATTTGCTCAAACGATCTTTAGGTTTGGAGAATGTGTTACAATGGGACTTACGCCACTTGCAACTTATTATGTTATTTATTTAGCTTATTTAGAAAAATATAATCAAGGTAAAAAGCCTATCAATTTATTTAAGACTTTACGCTATCAAATTCCTTATAGTATAGCAGTTGCTGTTATTCTTTTAGGACTTGTTATTGTATGGTATATAGTTGGTTTTCCTCTTGGTGTGGGAGGAGCAATCACAACTTAGCATCAAGTTTTCTGATGCTTTTTTTAGTATTTCTTTTAATAATCAATTGATATTTGAAAATATATAGGTAGTACTATTAAGAGTTTAAAACATATGAAAAAAAGTTTAAAAGTATGATATAATAGTTTTACTTGAGGTGATTTTATGAGTTTAAAAGCTGGTATTGTAGGACTTCCTAATGTGGGTAAGTCTACTTTATTTAATGCAATTACGAAAAAAAATATTTTAGCTGCTAATTATCCTTTTGCTACTATTGATCCTAATGTAGGAATGGTTACGGTTCCTGATGAAAGACTTACTTTCCTAGAAGAATTATATCTTCCAAAAAGTACAGTTCCAACAACCTTTGAATTTACAGATATTGCAGGATTAGTGAAGGGGGCTAGTAAAGGAGAAGGACTTGGTAATAAATTTTTAAGCCATATTCGTGAAGTAGATGCAATAGTTGAGGTTGTCAGATGTTTTGATGATGAAAATATTACTCATGTTGAAGGAAAGACTGATCCTATTCGAGATATTGAAATTATTAATGTTGAGCTTATTTTGGCTGATTTAGAAGTAGTGGAAAATCGTTTAAATAAAATTATTAAAAAAGCTGAGACAACAAAAGATAAAGAAGCTTTATTAGAAGTGCAAATTCTTACAAAAGCTAAAGAAAATTTAGAGAAAAATATTCCTTTAAGGTTGGTTGATTTTACTGATGATGAAAAATTCCTGATGAAACATTTTAGCTTTCTTACTTTAAAGCCTCTTATTTATGTAGCTAATGTTTTAGAAGATGATGTTGTGTTAGGTGAGAATGAATATACGAAAAGGGTATCTGAATATGCATCTAAAGAGAATGCTAGTGTTATTGTAATGTGTTGTAAAATGGAATCTGAATTATCTGAATTGAGTGATGATGATAAAAAGGCTTTTTTAAAAGAATTAAGTATTCCAAATAGTGGACTTGATCGTTTAATTTTTGCAACTTATTCTTTGCTAGGTTTAGAAACATTTTTTACAGCAGGGACTGATGAGTGTCGAGCATGGACCTTTAAACGAGGAATGAATGCTAAAGCTTGTGCTGGACTTATTCATAGTGATATTGAAAGGGGCTTTATTAAAGCAGAAATCATGAGTTTTGATGATTTACATGAGTATAAAAATGAATTAAAAGTTAAAGAGGCTGGAAAGTTAAGACTTGAAGGAAAAGATTATTTGATGCAAGATGGAGATATTGTTTATTTTAGATTTAATGTTTAGGTGGGTGGAAAATGGAAAATACAATAAATATGATTTTAGAAAATGAAGATAGGGAGACAAATAAAAAAATTAGAGAAATTCCTTTGGAAGAGTTAGCTTCGTTAATGGATTATGTAGTGAAAAATTATGATATTGAAAAAGTAAAAAAGGTATTTTTTAAAATTGGTAATGCACTTGGGTATGAAGATAAAGAATATTTAGGTTACATAATTCATAAATCTGAAAATATAAAATTAAAACTTTGTTTTATTTATTGTATTCACTCTCTTGAAATTTTAGTTAGTGATATTATTAAGAATCTTAAAGATTTAGGAGAGAAAGATAGTGATTTATATGATTTTATGATATCAAATTTTAATTTGCATGGATTAATGGAGGCAGCTAGTTTAAGAGGATTCCAATTACCTAATTGTAAAATGATTACAGCAATAAATAACAAATTTGATAAAAGTAATAATAAGAGACAACTTTTAGATATTCTTCTAACTTATCCTAAACCTAATCAAATGGTTTATGATTTAATTAAAAAGTATTTATTGCAAGCTATGGATATCATGGATTATTATGTAGCTTTAAATAGTATAAATGCACCTTTTGATCTCATTTTTGATTATTTACTTGAAGGTAACTTTTTTCCTAAAGAACTAGATAATTTATACCAATATTGGGTTAAAGAAAAAGATTTTAGAGCGTTTTTATTAGAAGAATATTTATATACACATTGTATTGAAGTTCCTTTAACGGAAGGTAGACCAAGAGTTGGTTTATTAGTTAGTGTTCTAAGAGATTCTAATTCAATTATTATTTGATTTTAAATTCTTGGCATTTATCTTTACCAGATGAGGCAAATGTAGTTCCTATTAGTTATCAGGCTCTTAAAATTTATACTCCTATGGATTTAAATAGTTCTTTAGCTAACTATTTATATGTTGGAAGTGAGTTAGATAATCAATATTTAGAGCTTACTGCGGCAAAAAGAGAAGAAAATTATAAACAACGTTAAATAAATTCTTTTAGTAAATCATATAATTAAGTATGATGCTAAAAGAATTTTTTATTGACGAAAATATTACAATTCCTTTTAAATTATTTGGAAAAACTCATTTGTTTTTGCTGTTTTTTGTATTGCTTTTTTGGAGTATTTTATTTTTTAAGAAGAAAAAAATTTATCAGTTAAAAGATAAGACTAAAAGGAGAATTACAGTATTTTTTGCTATTGTATTATTAATTAACATGTTAGTTCTATATGTATCTAGTTTTTATTATCATTCTTTTGATTATAAGACAATGTTACCTTTACATTTATGTTATATTTCTAATTATTTTTATATTTTTGTAATTTTATTTTATAAAGAAAAGCTGTATCAATATATTTATTTTTTAGCTTTTTTAGGACCTATTCCTGCTATTTTATTTTTTGATGTTCCAAGTGTATGGGAATCTTTTAATTTTTATCTTTATATTATTAGCCATCATGTGCTTGTAATTGCAGGGTTATTTACGTTTTATATGTATCCTAAAAAATTGAGTTTTAAAATTATTTTTCGGCTTGTCGTTATTTTAAATATTTTATATATTTTTATGTCTATATTTAATTATTTTTTTCAGACTAATTACTTTTTTTCTGAGGCAATCCCTGAGTTTATTTTAGAATTGTTTCCTTTTTTAGTACATATTCCTATTGTGGTTATTTTGGAATTTGTAGAAGTTGTAATTATCGTTATTTTATATTTTTTCTTTAAAAGAGAGTATAGTTTACTAAAATCTAACATTATGATATAATATATATTGAGGAGGATGAAATGAATCGATTATTATCAAAAACATTTTTATGGATGTTTTTAGGATTATTTGTAACTTTTATAACTGGTTATATTGTATCAATTAATGAGAATATGTTATTATCTATATTTGGAGGACCTATATTTTGGATTATTATCATTTTAGAATTTGCTTTGGTTATTTTCTTTTCAGCTAGAGTTCATAAAATGAAACCTATGACTGCTAAAATATGTTTCTTATTATATTCATTTGTTAGTGGACTTACTTTTTCAAGTATTTTTGTAGGTTTTGAACTTGGTAGTGTTATGTATGTATTTTTAATATCAGCGGTGATATTTGCAATATTTGGAGCAATAGGTTATTTTACGAATGTTAATTTAAATAAGCTTGGTACTTTCTTGTTAATGGGACTTTTGGCATTAATTATTTGTTGTATTGTCAATTTGTTTGTTGGAAATTCAACGTTTGATCTAATTATTTCTATTATTGCTTTACTTATTTTCTTTGGTTTTACAGCATATGATATTCAAGGTATGAAAATATTAAGTAATATGGGAGTGGATCATGATGTAGTGGCAATTAATGGTGCCTTTCAGTTATATTTAGATTTCATTAACATATTTTTACATTTATTATCAATTATTGGAGATTCTAGAGATTAGAATCTTTTTTTAGAATAAAATTTTTGTTTATTAATTTAATGTTTTGTGTTATAAAACCCCTAATTTATTATTAGGGGTATATCTTTTTATTATAATTTATAATTATTGCCATCTTCTTGTATGTTCTACTTTTTCCCACTTAACTTCTTTTTTTAAAAAAGCTTTTATTGCACAAGGAATATATGTTGAAAAAAATAGGGGACTAAATAAAATAGTTTTTATTTGCATATATTCTGATATATTAATTTTATCTTTGTCTTTTAATATAATATAGGCTGTCATAAATGCAAAAAGAATATAGGCTAGCATAATTATTAAGATGATTTTGGTAAAACATATTTTACTTATGGGATTAGTTAAATCATGGATTTTAAATATGGTAATTATTTGATTTAATAAATATATGATTGCTCCAATAATCATAATAATATATGGTTTCATGCCGCAGATTTCATTTATTAGGGAGCCAAAGTTTGGATTATTTTTAAATAATATCTTTTTAAGGCGGGGAATATATTTTTTTCTGGTTGAAAAATATCCTTTTATCCAGCGAGTCCTTTGGTTAATTGTTCCTTTGTATTTGATAGGTTGTTCATCATAAAAACAAGCATTTTTATTATAGACACTTGTTAGGTTATGTTCAATTGAATAAAGAGTTAGTTCATAATCTTCAGTTAGAGAGTGAAAGGGAAAGCTTTTCCATTGTTTTATTAATTTACCATCAATATATAGTCCTGTTCCAGATAAAGTAATATTTCTAGATTGTTTACTTTTAGTTTCATTTCCATTTGAATTTAAAAAAGCAAAAGTAATCCCTGAACATGCTGATATTATAGAATCATTTCCGTTTTTTAAATTACGATATCCAATTGCAATATCATAGCCTTGTTGATATGATTTTTCCATTTCTTTTAAAAAATCTTTATCTAAAACATTATCTGCATCTAAAATAAAATAAGCATCATAATAAATCTTTTTTTCTTCTAAATCTTTTATTAATTCATCTAAAGCATAGCCTTTTCTTTTTAAATTTAGCTTTTTTCTTATGAATATTGTTGCTCCATATTTTTTGGCAATATTATTGGTGGGATCTTCCTCATTTTCAATAATAATATAAACATCTTTCATGTTGACTTTTTTGGTTTGATTTTTAATACTTATTAATAAATCTTCAATTACCTTTGATTCGTCTCTAGCAGGGATTAGTATACAGAACTTAGAAAGCTCTTTCCTTTTTTCTTTTGGAAAATTATTATTTAATCGTGCCAAAAAGGAGACCGTGAATAACATTAATAAACCAATAATAATAAAAAAAATACTTATAATTTCTAATATCATACTACACCTACTTTACAAATTTCATGTTTGTATATACTGTTTTTAAATATTCATCAGGGTATACTTTATCATAGAACTCACCGATAAATGTAAATGGTTCATATCCTTTATTACGTAGGGTTGATCTAGCTAGCGCGGTCCAAGATACTAACATATTTATGGTCATAAATATAACTAATATTATGACTAGGGGCTTTCCAATTTTATATGGAATTTTTTCAATCCATTTTGATAAAATAGGATAGATGTAATGTACTAGAACCATAACAGCTAATCCCCAAAATATCATGTATAAAATAGTAGTTCTACCCATAATATTCAAAGGCCTTCCTGTATAATCCCATGAAGCAACTCCTAATACTAATTCCATTAGATAACTTATGATAAACTCAATTGCACCTCCTAGTAGGGCACCATATAAAAAAGTTTTAGCTGGATTTCTCTTTTTTCTTCCGAGTAACCATATAATAAAAACTATTGCTGCTCCATACAGGGGATTAAATGGACCATAAATTACACCTTTTCGACATGGCCAGAACCATTCTTTGTAGATATGGTAATGTTTTACAAAACCTATTACTTCTTCATAAATTACACCTAAGAAGCTTCCTAAAACGAATATTAGATACATTTTAGAAAAACTCATTCCTTTAGCAAAAATCCTATTATCACTTTTTAACCATTTTTTAAACTTCTTAATCATATATATCACAACTAAATATATTATATCAATATTTTTATTTGTTGGAAAGCTTTTTCATAAATGTAACAAAATTGTAATAATCGGGTTATTCTCTATTGACAAAACTATTTAAAAGCTTTAAGATAGTTAACTATCAATCAGGGAGGTTTTATAATGAAGAAAATATTTTTGATATTATTTAGTATTTGTTTTTTATTTTTACCTATTCGTGTTTATGCTAAAAGTTTAAGTTTTGAAGGTTATTATTGTGATCCTAAACAAGATCTTGGGGATGGGACTTTTTATATGACTTGTCATATTGTTGCTACAAGTGATTATGATATTAATCAAGTTAAGGGAAAATTAGTATTGAAGAATGTTACATTAGAAAGTATTAAAACTCATGATGATTGGACTAGTAATAATGGACTTTCAACTGATGTTAATTTTACTGCTAAAACAGGACATTCTGGAACATTTACAATTGCTGATTTGGTTTATACTGGTAATTTAAGTGATAAGGAATGTGAAGCAAGTTTTATGCCAGAGGGAGCAGATTATGAAAAACCTCAAGATTTTGTTTGTATGATTGTAGATGATGCTTATTATGGTAAGAACGGTAGTATTGTTAGTAAAGAGGAATATTATGAACAATGTTGTAATTATGTCTGTACAATTGTAGATGGTGAATATTATTTTGATTCTAAAGGACAGTCAGTTAGTTATGATGAGATGATTGAAGATTGCAAAGAGACAGATGTTATTATTGATAATCCTCAAACTGGTATTAATTACGGGTATATTTTACTTCCTATTGGCATAGTTTCTATTATACTAATCATTAGGATTGCGAAAAAAAATACAAAAATTTATAAAATATAGTTGAAATTTCCAGATAATATGGTATAATTTATATTATCTGAGGAAATGCAGGTGTAGTTTAATGGTAGAGCTTCAGCCTTCCAAGCTGATAACGTGGGTTCGATTCCCATCACCTGCTCCAGAGGGAAATCTGCTCGAACCGAAAAGGAAGAGCTTTCGATAAATGTCAATTCATATAGAGTTGGCTTTTTTTATGTAAATTTTTATTTTTAAGGTAAAGCTAAAAACATATAAATATCTTCTTTTTTCATATAATTTAAATGGTTTTAGTTTACATTTTTAAGTTTTTTTGTTATACTATGTAGCGAGTATTAATTTACTCCTTGCTTAAAATTATTTTTAAGCCGAATAGACCATGAGGAGGTGGAAAAATGACTAATTATGAAATTATGTTTATCGTTAAAACTACTATGGAATCTGATAAGATAAAAAATACTATCGATACTATGAAAAAAATTATTACTGATGGTAAGGGAAAAATAGTAGAAGTTAAAGATATGGGCGAGAAAAAATTAGCATATCCAATTAAGAAGGAACTTACTGGATACTATTATGTACTAAAAGTAGAATCTTCAAAAGAAGTTATTGCTGAGTTTGATCGTAGAGCTTCTATTGATGAAGCAATTTTAAGACATTTAATTATTAAGTTAGATGAGGAGTAAGATATGAATAAAGTAATTTTGATTGGAAGATTAGCAAGAGATCCAGAGCTTAGAACAACAGCAGGTAATCTTAGTGTAGCAACATTTACTTTAGCTGTAAGTCGTCCTTATAGTCCTCAAAATGGAGGAGATGCTGGAGCTGATTTTATTAGTTGCGTTGTTTGGAGAAGGCAAGCAGAGAATTTAGCTCGTTATTGCCATAAAGGTAGTCAAATTGCCGTTGAAGGTAGAATTCAAACAAGAAATTATACTGCTCAAGATGGATCTAAGCGTTATGTTACAGAAGTCTTAGTTGATAATCTTACTTTCTTAGGATCAAGAAGTGATAATCAAGGTGGTATGGCTCCTCAAGATAACTTTGGAGGAAATAGTTATCCTGCTAATAATTATGATACAAATAATTATAGTACACCAACTGATGTAGCTAGTATGCCTACTACAGACATTTCAGAAGATCCGTTTAAAGATTTTGGTGAAGAAATTACTTTAAGTGATGATGATTTACCATTCTAGGAAAAGGAGGAGAAATTAATGGCAGAATTTTATCGTAAGAAAAAGAAAATATGTCAAATGTGTGCTGGTAAAAGCGTAGATTATAAAGATGTTATGATTATTAATAAATATATTAATGATAAGGGAAAAATCATGCCAAGACGTATGACTGGTGCTTGTGCAAAACATCAAAGACATATTGCTAAACAAATTAAATATGCAAGATTTATGGCTTTAGTACCATTTGTTAAATAAAAAAGGATACCTAATTTTGGGGTATCCTTTTTATAATAGTAAAGTAACAATACTTACAATTGTATTACTTATGATTAATGATAGAAGTATTAAAGAAAATATTTCTAAGAAATGATATTTTTTTATAGTACTTTTATAAAAGCCAAGGCATATATATAGTTTAGTGTTTTTATTTTCATCAATTAAAATATTTTTGATGTTTACAATAAGAACAATCATAAAAATAATACTTAGTATCGCTAATAAAATTGTAAATATCAAGCAATTAAGTAGCGAATAGTCTAAAATACGCACATTATAATCATATTCGTCTATATTTGAAATAGTCAGAATTTCTTTTTGTAGTTCTTTTTCTACTTTTCCTTTATTAAACCATTTTTCTAAATTTACAATGTATGTATATTTATCCACTTGGGATGCATAATTTTTAAAATCTGTTGGACTAATATTTAAATATTTGTAATTTATTTCTTTTTCTTCTTCTAAAAAATTGTTTATTGTAAATTCTAATTTTGTATTATTTAGATAAATTTGAGATGTGTAAAAATCAAAAATATATTGTAATTCATAATTACCTATGCCTTGTCCTATCTTTACTGAATTATTTTCTATGAGCATTAAATTGTCAGTATCTGTATTTGTTTCATCTGATAACTTTGTATATGATATGGTAGCTTTAATACAAGGAGTTACTTTTTTTATGCCTTTTATATTTTTTATCTTTTCTAATTCTTCTTTGTTTGCTTCAAACATTAAATAGGATTTTCGAAAATTGTAATTGGCTTGATTCATATTGTAATTTCTTAATGTGAATACTGCTAATACAGCTGTAAAAATTAAAGTAATAATTGTTAGATAAATTTTGGTACTTTTTTTGCGATAAAAACTTTTAAATATTAGCATTTTTACTCCTCCTTTAGCATATTGTGAATACTGATGTTTAAATATTTTTTTGTTAAATATTTTGTCGCGATTACCATCATGATAATGCAAATGAAATAGCTTAAAAGAATATAAAAATAATTTATTTTCAAGTCTATTTCGTTGTCATAAATCATTTTATCAAATATTGTTATATTGTTTATTATGAGAGTATAGATTATTATAAATATAAGAACAGAAACAAGAAAGCAGATTGTACTTACAATGATATTTTCTAATAAATCAATTTTAAATATTTCTTTATTTTTATAGCCACTTACTTTTAAAATACCGTAAGTTGTTAAACGATATCTAATTTTCTTTTTGATAAAAATATAGATTAGAGTAAAAGAGATAATGAGTACTACTAGACTAATTAAAAGACTAGTATACATTAAATAATAATTAGTATTATTGTTGTTTCCTTCTATTCTTTTGAACCCTAACTTAAATATTTCCTCTGCTACTTTGGGTTGATTTTCTGTTTTATCTACTTTTACAGTTATTATTTGGGTGTCTATTATGTTTGGTAATTTTTTAAAATCATTTTTACTAATATAGCATTCATTGGCACTATTTCTTATTTTTTTGGCATCATAAGTTCCTACAATCTTAAATGCTTGGTTATTTATCGTGATTATTTTTCCTACTACTTTGTTCCCCTTGATATATTTATTTCGATCTAAAGTATCTGAAAAATCATAAGGATAAAATTCGTTGGGACAAATTGCTTCTAGATTATTTTCAAGTTTCCTTCCTTTTTTTATTTTGATTTCCTTTTCATCTAATAAGGGTTTTAGGGCAATATTTTCTTGGTTTGTGGAATTGAAAACAGCTCGACTTGATATTAGGTTTGTTGCATAAATTACGTGATCAATGCTTTCAATTTCTTTTATTATTTCGTCACTCACTACTTGCTCTTCTACATAAACATGGAGATTAAGATAGGAAGGGGAAGAAAGTTTATTATGTGTTGTATAATTTGTAATGTAAAAAAAAGTTAGAGTGGTTAAAATTGCTAGAAACGTAAAGGAGAGGACAATTAATAAAATGATGTTTCTTTTTTCAAGAAATCTAAACTTTAAAATCCATAATCTATTTTTTAATTTCATGATTCTAATTTTCCTTTATTAATTGTAAGTATTTTATCAGCATATTTTTTTATCTCTTCACTATGGGTTACTACTATTACACATTTTCCTTTTTTAGATAAATCTTTTAGGGTTTCAAATACTAATTTTTCGTTTTCTTCATCTAAGTTACCAGTAGGTTCATCAGCTAGAATAATTTTGGGATCATTGGCTAGGCTTCTTGCAATAGCAACTCGTTGTTGTTCACCACCACTCATTTCTTTTGGAAAGTGATTGATTCTATCTCTTAGGCCTAGATCAATTAATAGTTTACATGCCTTTTCTTTTCTTTCTTCTTTTTTAATTTCTTTATTAATTAACATTGGTAACATGACGTTTTCATAAGCTTTTAAATGTTCATCTAAATAAAAATCTTGAAAAACAAAACCAATATGTTTCATTCTTAAATTAGATAGTTCATCATCTTTTAATTCGCTTATGTCTTTTTGGTCAATTGTTATTTTTCCACTGGTATATGTTTCAATTAGACCTATAATAGATATTAGGGTGGATTTGCCTGAACCACTATGCCCCATGATTGCATACATTTTGCCAGGTTTGAATTCATATGATACATTATCTAAAGCTTTCACTTCATCATTTTTGGTTTTGTAAACCTTACAAACATTTTCAATATTCATAACTCTACTCCTATCTTTACGCTTATTATAACATCTTTATATGCAAAAATATAGAACTTTTGGCAACCTTTGTCGAACGTGTTTAAAAATAAACTCTTTTGTACTATATTAAAATAGCAAGGGTGATTAGATATGTTAAAGGTAGATATGGAGTATGAGAAAGGAATTTTGTATGTTAGATTAAAAGGAATATTAGATAGAAAAGTGTGTTATAAAATTAATAACTATGTAGTACCAGTTATATTAAAGCATAAGATTAAATATTTAGTATTTAATTTATATGATTTAGAAAGTATTGATGAATCAGGAATGGATGCACTTTTGAATGCTAAGTGTGCTATTAGATCAAATAAAGGTAAAATTTGTTTATGTGAAGTTAGCGATTTTTTAAGAGAAAAAATGAAAAGGCTTAGAATGAAAGTAGCTAGTAATGAACTTGCTGCTTATCATTTAATTACTATATAATGACTACTAATGAATTAATTGAAGTGCATATGGGGTTAATAAAAAAAATTGCTAACAAATTTTATAATTGTTCTAAAGAAGATTTGATTCAAATTGGAGTAATTGGATTATTAAAAGCATATCAAAATTTTAAGGATCATGGGGAAGCTAAATTTAGCACATATGCTTATCCTTATATTTTTGGAGAAATGTATCAATTAGTTAATTCTAATCGTGATATTAAAGTAAGTAAAGATATGCTTAAATTATATAAAATGATTGAAAAGACAAGGTATGAACTAGCTCAAAAGTTGAAATATGTACCAACTGATTTAGAGGTTGCTCAATTTCTTGAATTAGATTATCAGACTGTTCAGGAAGCAATTTTGTGTAGTCAATCAATGATTTCGTTGGATGATGAGGCAAATGAACTTAATTTACATGAAGTTATTGCCGATAAGCACTTTGTAAATCCAGATTTAAAAATAGATATAGATGATAGTTTTAAGGTCTTAGATAGTCAGGAAAAAGAAATTATTAAAGCACGTTACTATGATGATTTAACTCAAAGTGAAGTGGCAAAAAAGCTTAATATGACACAAGTAATGGTTAGTCGTTATGAAAAAAAGAGCTTAGAAAAAATGAAAATGGCATTAATGTAATACTTTAGGTTTTCCTAAAGTATTTTTTGTGTTATAATATTTTTAATCGCTGAAATAGCTCAGTCGGTAGAGCAACGCACTCGTAATGCGTAGGTCGAAGGTTCGATTCCTTTTTTCAGCACCAGATTGATAGGAAACTCGAACTTTTAAAGTTTTGAGAGTAATAAATTACTAACAGAAATGTTAGTTTTTTTGTTATTTAAGAAAGTGAGAGTGATTATATGTTAACAATAGAAACTAAAGAAATAGAAATAAGTAAAGACTTATTAAAGAGAGTTGAGATGATATGTAAGTTTGCTTGTGTTAAACCTACTATTACAAATGGAAATATTAAGAATATTAAAGGAACTAATATTGCTTATGTAAAACCACATATTATCAAAATTAATAATATTGATTATTTAATGTTTGATGAATGTGATGACATATTTGTTAATGGTTATGATGAAAAAATAAAGTTTAAAGACTTTGAAACCTATATTAAAAGCCATTTTTAAGACAAAGGTTTGACATTTTTTAAAAAAGTGATAGAATAATCGACTAAGAAGACTTATGTCTATTTAAGGGGGTTAAATAGTATGAGATTCAAGTTTAAAAGCAAACATTATTCTAAATTAGATTTTAAAAGGTGTCAGCAGTATTAGTCACTATAATACTTTTGACACCTTTTTTGTTAGGAAAAGGAGTTGATGATTTATGAATGATGAAAAGAAAATTGCAGGTATTTATAAAAGAGTTTCAACATTAGACCAAAAACGAGAAGGTTTTAGTCTGGGAGAACAAGAAGAAAAATTAAAAGAATTTTGTAAATTTAAAGGTTATGAAATTTATAAAATATATGCTGATGAAGGTATAAGTGCTAAAAATGATAAAAGACCAGCATATCAAGAAATGATGAGAGATGTTAAAGATAAAAAGATTAATGTGATTGTTGCTTTTAAACTAGATAGATTAACAAGAAGTGTTTACGATATTGAAAAACTTATGAAGTTTGTTAACGATAATGATTGTGATATTGATTGTATGGCAGATGAATCTAATACTACTACTTCAAATGGTAGAATGGTTATGAGAATAATGACTAGTGTTTCACAAAACGAAATTGAGAAATGTAGTGAAAGAACTAAATTTGGTATGGTAGGTGCTATAAAAGCGGGTCATATTCCCAACAAGTGTCCTTTAGGTTTTAAAAGAAATAATAAAAAGTTAGTTCCTGATCCACTAACAAAAGATATAGTAATAAGAGTATTTGATTTATATTTAGAGGGTAAAAGTTATCAAGCTATTGCTAATATTTATAATGAAGAAAAAGTATTAGGTAAAACTAATTGGAGAGATTCAACAATTAATCATATAATTACAAATGAACTTTATAAAGGCGATTATCTACATGGTAAAAGGACAAAGAAACCTACTTATTATGAAAATGTTGTTGAATCATTAGTTAGTAAACAAAAATGGGAAGATTGCCAATATCAAAAGCAAAGAAATGCAAGGCACTATGAAAGAACAGCAACTTATCTTTTTACTAATAAACTTAAATGCTCTAAATGTGGTAAATTTCTAGGCGGTTGTGCTACTACTAAAAAGAATGGAACTAAATACTATTACTATAAATGTGAACATTGTAAAACTTATTTTAGTGAAGCAGATATTGAAGAAAGATTAAAAGGTTTCTTAATTGAATTAAATAAACAAGATGAATTAATTAATAATTACTATACACCATTTATTAAATCTAAATTAGATAATAAACAAATTGATTATGAAAAAGATATTAAAGAACTAGATAAACAATTAGATAGAATTAAAATGGCATATATAAAAGGTATTTTAAAAATTGAAGATTTTGAAAATGAGATTAACCAAATAGAGTTTAATAAAAATGAATTAAATAAAAAATGGCAAGAGCAAAAGCAATATGAGAATTTAAGTTTTACAGTTGATGACTTACTTATCTTACAAGATATACAACAAATTGATGACTTTGTTAAACCTGAACTATTCTTTATAAATATAAATAAATGGTTAGAAACACCAAGAGATAAAAAACAAAAATTATTTGCTAAATATATCGACTTTATCGAATTAGAAAAGAATGATAAAGAAATAGATATTACAAATGGTCATTTTAGAGAATCATTTTTAATGGATATGATAAATAATCATGCTATGTATGGAACACCTTATAATTTTAATCTATTTGAAGATGATTATGGTTATCCACTACGAATGAATTGGGAAGCAAAAACTAGAGAAAATGCTAAAAAGTATTTTGATAAACTATGTGCTACTCTAGGAAGTGATTATAAACTTAATTATTATGAAGTAGATACTGATGATGAATTAAAAGATATAACATTTTCAAGCACTTGCGAGATAGAAAAAATAATAAGGCTTATAGCTTTAGAAAGAGATAATTTTGATAAAAGTAAAAATTTAAAATTAGGTATTATAACAATAGACTTAACTAATGTAATTGCACCTAATGGTAAACAAGTTTACAAAGGTTATTTTGAAAAAGTTAGAAAGGTTTTAAAAGATAATGAGTTATGCAATATTTAGAAGTGAATCAATAAATACGATAAAAGATTTAGGACAAATTGGCGCTCATAATAAAAGAGATAAAAAAGCATATAAGTCTAACCCTGATATTGATATTACAAAAACTAAAAATAATATTGATATTGTTCCACTTTCTGAAAAATATTCTCAAGGATTTTATAATCTAGTTAAAGATTATAAAAAGGAATATGAAGAAAAACAACTAACTACAAGAGAAGATCGAAGAAAGTCATTTGATAAAATGTTAGATGATTCAAATAGTGTTGTTGCTGATGAATTAATGTTTACTAGTGATAATGAGTTCTTTAAAAATATGAGTGAAAAAGATATAAAAAAATGGGCTGATACTTGTATGGATTTTGTTTATAAAGATTTAGGTTATACCAAAGAACAAGTATTACATGCAACAGTCCACATGGACGAAAAAACACCACACTTGCATTGTGTAGTTGTCCCTTTAATTAAGAAATTTGATAAAAGAACTAATACTGAAAAATACACTATTTCTAAAAAGCATTATATGAAGTCTGGTGCTTATATTAGTGAACTTCAAGATAAATATTGGCAAAGAATGAATGATAAAGGCTTTAAACTAGAACGAGGTATTAAAAATAGTGATAATGAACATATTTCTATTAAAGAATTTAAAAAGATAACAAGAAAACTAGATAATCGCATGGAAAAGCAAAATTATCTTATGACTAGAGATTATGAAGCACTAGAAGAAAAATTAAAAACTTCTAAACCTACTATTACTGGTAAAGAAGTTAAAATTGATAAAGAAACTTATGATACTTTAAAAGAATTTATGAATACTTCAAAAATGGTTATTAGAGATATGCCTAAAAATCAAGCATTATTTGAAGAATTACAAGAATATACAAATCAATATCGAGAAATGGAACAAGATAAAAGACATTTGCAAGTTGAGATAAGAAAACTTGAAGATAAAAACGAAGAACTTCAAAAAGAAAATAGAAAACTTCATAATTTCTTAAATGTAATGCTTCAAGCAATTAAAAAATTCTTTAATAAATTACTACACATAGGAACTGAAAAAGATAAAGATAATGTTATTGAAGAAATTACTGCATATCACCAATTAAATTATTACAAAGATTCCGATTTACACGATATTGCTGATGGCACTTCCAGAGAAGAAGAAATAAATGACTATATTTATGAACAAAACTATGGAACTGATAAAGATTATGAAGACTATGATATAGACATTTAAAAAGACGAGCAATGCTCGTCCAGCAAGACTCTATTTCCAATAGAGTAACACACTTCCCATTTGACAGAGTCAAAAGAGTGTGTGCAAAGGGAATATTCCCTTTGAAACCATAAAACATAATTAAGCAAGAACTAATCGTCCAAGCAATAATTATGTTTTTTTGAATTGCAATAAATTGCAATTATTTATTTTCAAAACTTTGTAATGAAAATAAATTATAAAAATCTATCGCCACTTACAAAATTACTTTGTAATTTCATAACGTGCCACGATTTTTGTTACAAGCTGTGATGGTTTTTATTTTGTTCAATACCGAAGTGGTCGCTATATTGAGATAAAGCATTATCCCAATTATGAGCAATATCATCTGCTTGTGTTAATTCTTCAAATGATTTGTCTTTTCTACCAACAGCAAAATTATACATACCCATAACACCATTATTTAGTAAAAATTCAATTTGTTGATTATCAAATTGTAATCCAGTAGGATTATGAACTGGAGAATAGTTTGGGTTTTGTATAAATGAATCATTTTCAGCAAAGTAAACACCATATACTAATTCTGGGCTAAGTTGAGATATATCTCCATGTTCACCAGTGCTTGATAAATGTTTCCATATAGGTAGTGGTATTTGTTGTAATTGCCCATTTGATGTTCTAGGCATTAAATAATATTTAGGTATTTTTATTACAAAAACAGCATTACCTTTTGTTCCAGCATATTCTTTCATTTTTTGTCCTAACTCGCCCTCGTTAATTTTCATAGGCCACATTGTAGACAACATATCATTACCACGATAATTTATTAAACCGTTATTAAATATCTCATTAACTAATGAAGAATCACTTATTGTAGTGCCATGAAAGAAGTATGAAAATTCTTCGTTACTCATTATGATCGCTCTCCATATAAATTATTTTGTTAATCGAATTATTTAATATTTCATCAATTTTATTTATTTTAAACAAGTCTTTTATTTCATTTATTGTTATTTCATCATCTTTAATTGATAATTCATAATCAATCCCATTTATTGATATATCTATATAATTATATCTATTGAAATCAAAAGAATCTTTCTTGTAATGACTTTCGTTATATAAATAATTACTATTATTTTGAATGTTATTAGTAATATTGTTTAATTTTCGTATATCATTTTCAGTTAAAACAAATGGAATAGAAACATTTACATTTGATAAAATATTACCACCAAAATCTTCGTTATTACAAAATGATTTAATCGAATTAGAATAACACATATTTTCATCTATTTCGAATGAATATTTTTCTTCAAATATACTTCCTACACCAAAATCACCATTATAGTGTCTATTTGAAATTTCAATTTTTTGCATAATTATTTTTCCTCTTCTAATTTTTGTATTTTCTTATCTATTTGTGAAGTTAATTCTTCTACAGTTGTAGGTTCCTTATTTTCACTTTCAAAATCTTCAATTTTCTTATCAATATAATCAGTTAATTTATCAACTGTATCAATTTCGTTATCCTCAAGTTCTTTAATTTTTTTATCAACATCTTTTGTTAGTTCTTCAACATTATTGTCCATAACTGCATTCTCCCTTCTACCTAATTATAACACATTTATTTTCTTTATTTTATAGTTTTATGTAAAATTATACATTTTTTGGTTTTAAAATGTAAATGATGTGGTATACTTGTATTAGTTAGTAAGTTATTACTACCTATTAATGTTTGTAAGAAAAGTTATTCAACTTCTTCTTCACAGGCACCATAGAGAAATTTACTCGAAATAAAAAGTAGAGATTTTAATAAATTCAATTCTATAAGGAATTGTTTTTTTATTAATCTACAAGGAGAAAATCATAAAAAATCACTAGCTAAGCTAGTGAATAGATCATTGATTTTGTAAACAGTCTGATTTTTTTTGTTATTTATTTAACTTTCTTTAAATCATATATAACATCCGAATTATCACAAACATTTTTGCTGTGAGTTACAATAATTATACATTTATTATTTGTATGTGCTAAAGTTTTAAAAATATCTAAAATTTCATCTTCTGTTTCTCTATCTAAATTACCAGTTGGCTCATCTGCAATAATTATTTGGGGATTATAAGATAGACTTCTAGCTATAGCAACTCTTTGTTGCTCTCCACCAGATAATCTTAAAACTTTTTGATTATAATATTTGTCTTTTAAGCCAACACTTCTCATTAATTTTAGTATAGTTTCTTTTTTATTTTCATATTTTTTGCCACTTACATTCATTGATAACATGATATTTTCTCCTGCTGTCATAAATGGCAATAAATTATAGCTTTGAAAGACGATTCCTATTTCATGATTTCTATATCTGTCAAGGTTTATATCTTTTAAATCCTTTCCATCAAATATTATTTTACCTTCAGTACATCTTTCAAGACCTGTAATTAAAGAAAGTAAAGTAGTTTTTCCCGTACCGCTTCTTCCTTTAATTGCATATACTTTTCCTTTTTCAAAATCGTAATTAATATCTTTTATTGCATATTCATCTATATTAGCATCTGCATATCTATAACTGGCATTTTTGATACTTAAAATGACTTCTTTTTTATTATTTTCCTTTGTTGACATTTTATGACCTCTCTTTCAAAATGGTTAATGGTGAGAATCTTTGAATATTTATCATTGCTGCTAAACTACTTATTAAAACTAGAGTGATTCCTATTCCTAATAATTCTATTATTACTTTTATATTAACTACGGCATCAATAGAATCGTATGCTGATATACTTATAATTCCATTTGATGAGAAATTGTTAAAATCGGGCATAGATCCACCGTTTGGATTAAAGTTATTCATCATATCATTAGATGAGCTTTCAGCAGATTTAATCTCACTTGATAATAAGGCATTACTTACAGATTTAGACATAGATGCTCCAATACAAGCTCCCAAAAGTAAAGCTATAACTGTGACGATTATGAGTTCAGTAACAAATTGAATAGTAAGTTTACATTTACTAATTCCAATTGTTCTTAAAACTCCAATTTCATATTTTCTCTCTCTTATATTTATCATATTTACTATAATGAGAACTACACCACCAATAATAAGCGTAATAATTAAAAATGTTGTAGCAAATGATTTTACGTTATTTACTCCGTTTAAACCAGAATTAGCAAGTTCTTCATTTGTCTGTACTACGTAGCTTTTATCAAGTCCTTTTTCATAAAATTCCTCTTCGATAATTTCAGCATTATCATAGCTATCAATAATAAATGTTGGGCTTATACTTGCATTAATGTCTTCATTAGAATCGGTAATAGATAGTAGGGCATTTGTGTTAGTAATAATTGTATTGGCAGAATTTGAAAACATACTTATTACGTTATTATCACTGATATCGTTATCTTCAAAAATACCTATGATTTCAAATGAGTAAGTATTGTTATCTTCATCTTCTAATTTAATTGTATCTCCTAAAGATAAGTCATTATAAGATGCAAGTTCTTTATTAATAAAAACATAATTTCCGTCGAAAGCTTTATCCCAAGCATCTTCTTCTATATCACTTATTTTGTAAGTTCCGTCTATAAATTCACTCATAGCTTCAAGAGAACTATATCCAGTGATAGTGAAGTCCATATCGTTTTCTATAAAGTTATTGTTACCTGGAAAATTAAAAGGATTAGAAGAATTATTAGTTTCGCTTGTAGTTTCGGCTTTATCAATATTTTTGCCGTTAAGAGAAATGTTGTAAGTATAATAATAACTTTCAATATGTTCACTATTGGCATATTTTTTTATATCTTCAATAGTAAAATTTGATATATTGTTGAAATTTTCTTGCATCTCTTCTATAGCACTTTCATTTGAAAAATCAAAATCTTCCATTACACTATTTCTATCAAAGGAAATAGTTAGCTCCTTTTCATATGCACTTTCATAAGAATTAATTAAATCATTAGCGGTATTATTTATAGCTAAAGTAATTGTACATGCACAAGCAATTACTAAAATAATGATACCAATTAAAATATTCCGTCCTTTATTTCTTGTGATTGATATTATTGCATTATTTAATATAAACATATTTTTCTCCTTTCGTTTTATAAAAGAATTTTAACAAATATACCTTAAATAAAACTTAAAAGAAGAATAATTTTTAAATATTCCATATAATTTTAAAAGTTGTATAACCGTTAGAAGAATGAGCACTTATTTTTCCTTTATGTTTTGTAACAATATTTTTGGCAATTGCTAGTCCTAATCCATAATTATTAGTATTTCTGTTTCTTGATGAGTCTATTTTATAAAATCTTTCAAAAATTTTTTCCTCATTTTCTTTTTTTATAGGAAATCCTTTATTGATTACTTCTAATATAATTTGTTTATTTGTTTTATATAAATTGATGATTATATTTCCCTCTATAAAACTATTCTTAATTGCATTATCAATTAAAATGTTCATTAGTTCCATTATCAAGTCTTCATTACACTTTAAGTTAATATTATTTTCTATTTTATATTTAAAATTTATTTTCTTTTCATATAAAATGCTTTCAAAAGTTAAAACAGATCTTTCTATAATTTCTGATAAATTATTGTATGTCATTTCTATATCTTGCTCTTTTTCGGTTTTTGCTAAATCTAATAATTCTGTTACTAATTTTATCATTCTTTCTGATTCGGTTTTAATATTATAAATCCATTTATCATTTTTATCATTAAAATAGGCATCAGTACTAGCTATTATAACAGAGAGGGGAGTTTTTAATTCGTGAGATGCATCAGCAACAAATATTTTCTGTTTTGAAAAAGCTTTTTTTACAGGTGTTGTTATCCACTTTGTTAAAATGCTTGTTACAATAAAAATAATGATTTCACATATTATCAATATGCTAATATAAAGAATAAGCTGCTTTATGAAATAATCATTGATATTTGTGTTATCCATAATAATTAATGTATTATTATCAGTATATGCATAAGCATATTTGGTAGTATATAAGTTTCCAACAAAAAAATCATTTTGGTGATTATTAATAATATTTTCCGCTATCATTTTTATATTTTCTTCATCAAAAGTATCATCTTCTGTATGGTTAATTATTTCTTTATAGTTACCATTGTTATCTAATATAACTGTATAGATAGTAAAGTCTAAATATATTTTTTTTATGTTTTCATTGTTAGGAATGTCAACATTTGGAGGCTCTTTTATTTCAACAGAAGTGTCTAAAGTTCTTGAAATGTTTCTTAATATATCAGAAATTGAATTTTTTCTTTCTATGTAACTTCCTGTTAGAAGTGTTGTGATAATAATTATGACACAAGAAGTTAAAATTATGAAAATAGTAGCGGATACTTTAATTTTTAGTTTTTTCATTATTCACCTCTAAAACATATCCCATATTTCTGATTGCTTTAATGGTTGTATTGGCTTTTATTAATTTCAGTTTTTTCCTTAGAAAAGAAATATATGCTTCTAATATGTTTATATCACAATCACTATTATATCCCCATATTTTGATAAATATTTGTTCTTTTTTAATTATTTGATTAGGATTATTCATTAATAGTTCTAAAATACTGAATTCTTTTCCAATTATTTTAATATTTAAATTATTATTGTTATTATATAATTTCATATCTTTTAAATTTAATTTTATATCATTAAATGTTAAAAAATCTTTGCTTAAATAGTCTTTTCTTCTTAATTCTTTATTAATTCTAGCTATTAATTCATCAATATGGAATGGTTTGGTTAGATAATCATCAGCTCCATTATTAAAACCTATCATTTTATCTTCTATTTCACTTTTAGCTGTTAGCATAATTATTTTAGAATTGATCATTTCTTTTCTTAAATCTTTCAATATTTCAAAGCCATTTTTATTAGGTAACATTACATCTAAAATAATTAAGTCATAAATTTCTGTTAAAGCTTCTTCATAACCTTTTAAACCATCTGCATAGATTTCTACTAGATAGTTGTTATATTTTAGGGTAGTAGCAATGGCATCTGCTAAATTATATTCATCTTCAATTATTAATATTTTCATAAATGCCTCCTTAAATATTATATTTTATCAAAAAAAACTTAAAATAAACTTAAACTGCTATTATTATATCACTAATTAAAATTATAATTTGTAATAAATTTGGGGGGAGTGAAATGATTATAAAATGTAAAGTAGATATTATTTATGTTAAATGTTCGTCTAGTTTGTGTTAATTTTACTTGTTGTATTGACACTTTCTTTTTTTATATGATATTATGGATTTCCCACACTTGAAAGGAGACCTTTATACATGTTGTTTTTTATTTATTTAATAAGTGTAGCTATTAGTGTAGTTGTTATTTATGAAACAACTATTTCTTTTTCTAAAAAAATGGAGAAAGATGGTTTTTTATTTGTTAATAAGAAATCTTTTTGGATGCAATTTAAAGATTATGTTTCTTTAATATTCAAGGTATGTTTTCCAATTGCTAATATTTTTTATGTTTTTTGTTTGTTGTTTGAAGCTGATAATATTTATCAAAAAATGGTTACATGCTTTTTTATGGATGGTAAAATTACTTTTGATGAGACAAGGTTTAAAAAAAAGTCTATTTCTAAAAAATCATGTCATCTTTATTAGAAGGGTGTAAACTTGGTGTAAAAAGCTGTTTTTAATTTTTTTAAATTGTAGTATTATAATTTTACGGGTTATTTGGTATTATGTATTAATATATAATAGTGATGAATTATTTTTTCAGGAGGGTACAATGAATAATAGTGGAATAATTAAAAGGGTAACAGAATGGATTAATTTGTTTAAACGATTAGATGAGTTAAAGAAGACATACGGTTATTCTTTGTTTAAAGATACTATGTTTTTCCTTAATGGTTTGAAAGAAAATAAGTTAATATCTTTGGGAAATAAAGTAAAATTAATGGATTTGTTGATTGAACATCATATTGATGAAATAGATTTAATGAAAGAGTTTTTGGGGCAAATTATAGAGATTCATGATTTTCATAGTATTGTTATTAAATTAGAAGAGATTCAGAAAGAGTATGGAATTGATTCTGTTTATTTAAGGTTAAATACTTTAGATTCATATAATATTGTACCTGTTTTTCATTCTAATCATCATTTTCAGAGAGCTTTTTTTCCAAAAGATGTTATTCCGTTTTCAAAAATAGATTTTAAATCTGGAGAAATTCAGTTAGCAGTAGCTCCTCATTATGAATACATTATAGATAGAAAAGAAAGAGGAAAGCACGAAAGAATATTTTGCACAAGAGATTTTCGTTTTGCTTCTAGGGCTTTTCCTTCTAAAGATGAAATGAATTTGTATAATTTTAGAGATGAAAAAAAGAAGTGGATGAGCTATATTATTTCTCATTTGGCTTATTTGGATAATATAGATTTAGATTTTGTTTTAGATGATCCTAATTTTCAAATGAAGGATTTCTATTCTAATAATATAGATGTTCATTATACTATTTTAACAGATGGACTATTATTTGATATTAATGAACGTGAGGTGTGGAGTAGAAGTGGATATTTTGAAAGTCTATTTGTTCGAGATGCTAGTGTGTTTATGGTGTGTGAAATAAAACAAGATGTTATTTCTAAAGTTCAATTAATTGTTGATCCTATTTATTTTACGGAATATATGATGGAACTAGATCAAAGTCATGAAAAAGGTCTTTTAGAAAATGTTTCCTTTTTACTTAAAAAGTCTAGAGAAGATCATTTACGTATCAAGTAAAGTTTCAGTTGATTTTTTCTTGGTCCTATAATATAATAGTTCTGTAAGTTTTATCTCAGTTTAAATTTACTCCTTAAATTTTTACTTGGATGGAACCGTTTATAGGAAAAGGAGGATGTTTATGGCAGTTACTAAAGAAGAAAAAGCTAAATTAATTAAGGAATTTGGTAAGAATGAAAAGGATTGTGGTTCAGCAGAAGTACAAATAGCAATTCTTACTCATGAAATTAATGATTTAACTGAACATTTAAAAGTACATAAACATGACTATCATTCTAATCGTGGACTTTTGATGAAAGTTGGTAAAAGAAGAAAGTTACTTGCTTACTTAAAAGAAAATGATGTTGTTAGTTATCGTGATGTAATTAAAAAATTAAATTTAAGAAAATAGAGGCACTAAAATTTTTAGTGTCTTTTTTTATAAATAGAAGGAGCATATATGAAGAAAGTATTTAAGTTAGATTTTTTAGGCAGAGATTTAATTGTTGAAACTGGTGAACTTGCAAAACAAACTGATGGAGCAGTACTTGTTCGATATGGTGATACGGTTGTATTATCTGTTTGTGTGATGGGAAAAGAAGTAACAGGTCAAGATTTTTTTCCATTACAAGTTTTATATCAAGAAAAGTTATATTCAGTTGGTAAAATACCTGGTGGATTTATTAAAAGGGAAGGAAGACCTAGTGATGCTGCTACTTTAGCCGCTAGATTAATAGACCGTCCAATTAGGCCTATGTTTGATGAAAATTTGAGACAAGAAATTCAAGTTATTAATACAGTTTTATCTGTTGATCCAGATAATTCTCCAGAAATGGCTGCTTTATTTGGTACTAGTTTATGTCTTGGTATTTCAAAAATTCCTTTTGATGGACCAGTAAGTGGAGTAATTGTTGGAAAAGTTGACGGTAAACTTGTTATTAATCCAACAGCTAAAGAAGTAGAAGATAGTACACTTTCGTTGACTGTTGCTGGAACTAGTGATGCTATTTGTATGGTTGAAGCTGGTGCTCAAGAATTAAGCGAAAAAGAAATGCTTGAAGCTTTGATGTTTGGACATGAAAATTTGAAAACATTATGTAAGTTTCAACAAGAAATTATTGAGGAAATTGGTGTAGAAAAAGTAGAGCTTCCAAAAGCAGAGTTAGATGGAGATATTGTGTCTGCTGTTCGAGAATTTGCTACAAAAGATATGTTAGAAGCTATTCAAATTAAAGATAAGTTGGAAAAATATGCCGCTATTGATGCTGTAAAGGAACGGACAATTGAGAATTTTACAGAAGTTTATGCAGAAGATGAAGATGCATCAGAAAAGTTAAAACAAGTAGAAAAAATAGTAAATCTTATTGAAGCAGAAGAAGTAAGAAAGTTAATAACTGATAAAAAGATACGTCCAGATGGAAGAGCTATGGATGAGATTCGTCCTTTATCTTGTGAGATAGATTTACTTCCGCGTACTCATGGTTCAGCTGTTTTTACAAGAGGAGAGACTCAATCACTTGCAACAACAACTTTAGGAGCAATTGGAGAACATCAAATTTTAGATGGACTTGGTTTAGAAGATTCAAAAAGATTTATGTTACATTATAATTTCCCAGCTTTTTCAGTTGGTGAAACAGGAAGATATGGTGCTCCTGGTAGAAGAGAAATTGGCCATGGAGCTTTAGGAGAAAGAGCACTTGCTCAAGTAATACCTAGTGAAGAAGAATTTCCTTATACCATTCGTGTTGTTAGTGAAATCTTAGAATCAAATGGAAGTAGTAGTCAAGCAACTATTTGTGCTGGTTGTTTAAGCTTAATGGCTGCAGGTGTTCCTATTAAAGCTCCAGTTGCAGGTATTGCCATGGGACTTATTGAGTCTGAAGATAAAAAGAAACATACTATTTTAACTGATATTCAGGGGCTTGAAGATCATATGGGAGATATGGATTTTAAAGTAGCTGGTACACGTACAGGTATTACGGCTTTGCAAATGGATATTAAAATTAAGGGTGTTACGGAAAAAATATTGAAAGAAGCACTTGCTCAAGCTAAAAAAGCACGTTTACAAATCTTAGATGTTATGGCTGAATGTATTCCAGAACCTCGTAAGAGTTTATCAAAATATGCTCCTAAAATTGATACTTTTAAAATTAATCCTGAAAAGATTAAAGATGTTATTGGTCGTGGTGGAGATATGATTACTAAAATTATATTAGAGGCTAGTAATGTTAAGAGTGTTAATGATAAAGATGCAGTAAAAGTTGACTTAGAAGATGATGGAAGAGTTATTATTTATCATACAGATGCTGCTATTATTGCGAAGACAAGAGCAATGATTGAAGAAGTAATTCGAGAAGTAGAAGAGGGAGCTATTTATACTGGAAAAGTTGTTAAAGTAGAAGATTTTGGCTGCTTTGTTGAATTATGGCCAGGATGTGAAGGCCTTGTTCATGTTTCGGAGCTGGATTATAAAAGAATAGAAAAGCCAAAAGATTTGGTTTCAGTTGGCGATAAAATTTTAGTAAAAGCTTTGGGATATGATAATCGTGGTAGACTTAATTTATCTAGAAAGCAAGCTTTACCTAAACCTGATAAAAAAGATGAAAAGAAAAAAGCTAAGTAAGAGGTTACCTTTTAGTAATCTTAGTAGTACTTGCTTTTTTTCTTTTTGGTGTTATAATATTTTTTTAGAAAAGAAAGGGGATGGTTTAAATAAAAAAGCCTTATTCGTTAGAACAATCTTATGAATTACTTGATGATATATCTAAAGTGTTTTTAAAGTTTATGATTCATTTAATGGATTCTTTACAAGTTAATCAAGTTTGTATGATGGGAATTGGAAATTCTATTAGTGCTGGTTGGACTGCTATTAATAATAATGTTTGTCCTTGGTTAGAAAAGTTTAAACCATTTGTAGATGCTAATAATAATTTAGGCGTGAATATAAATTTTAAGACTTTCTCTATTGCAGGAGAAAATTCTAATCAACAAATTTATGAATTTTTATGTCAAAATCCTAGTTTAAATGATGTAAAAAAGCATTTTTCTATTGTTTTTGATGGTTGGAAAAAGACATATCAAGGAACATGTTTGGAAAATTATGTAGATAAAGAACAAGCTATGTCTTTTTATCCAAGTGGAACAGAACATTTTCAAGATTTTTATAATAATCAGACTTTCACTATTACTAGTTTTTTTGGATGTACAGGTGAATTACTAAATCATTTACGTCAAATTCCTAATAAAACGGGAAGAGAGTTAATTTTTGAAAAAGAAATTTTGTATTTGCAAAAAATTATTACTTATGTTTTAAGTTTATCTAATAATTCTTATATGACAGTTGGTAATTTTCCTATTATAACTAGATATATTCCATTTGTTACTTCTTGGATTCAAAGTGTTAATCAAGATATTCAAAATTGTGTTTCACAATATTCTAATACTTTTTATTTTGAAGGTATTTATTTAGATTTATTAAATCATTATCAAGGTAAATTCAAATTAGATAATCATCCTAGTTTAGAATGGCAATATTATTCTTTATATCAGTATATTTATTTCTTGATGCAACAAATTTCTTTCTTGTTAAAAAATAAAGAAAATGCTTACTTTTTAGCAGATGATTTATTAAATATACAGAAAAAAGCATTAGTTCTTCGTGATTAATGCTTTTTTATATACCTCTAAAACCTTTTTGCCAAAGTTTTCTTTCGAATATTCTTGAACACTTAATAGTGCATTTTCAGATATTTTTTTATATAATGAATGATTTTCTTTTAATTCGGTAATTTGTTTTATATATTCATTTCCATCTTTAAATAAGTAGCCATTATATCCATTTTTTATCATTTTTTGAAAGCTTTTATCATTAATACATAGTACTGGTTTTTTAGCTGCTAAACCTTCAATTATTGTTAATCCTTGTGTTTCAGTAGTTGAAAAAGAAACTAATACATGAAATAAATTGTAGTAAGCAGGCATTAGTTCATATTTGACTTTTCCTGTAAAAATAATATTTTTATTAACTTTTAAATCTTTACTTAACTTTTTAAGATTTTCTATTTCAGGACCATCCCCGACAATCATTAATTTTATTTTTTTATTTTTTTCTATTAACTTTTTGGTATTTTTAATTAATATATCAAAACTTTTTTCAGTTGCTATTCTACCAACCGCTCCAATAATAAAATCATCATTTTTTAAATTCCATTCTTTTTTGATATGTTCCATTTCTTTTTTTATTTTAGGAGTTAGTTTGAATTTTTCGATATCTATGCCAGTTGGAATTACATTGATTTCTTTTTTTATATGGTATTTTTGAGTGAAAAGTTCTTTTATTTTTTCAGTAGGAACAATTAGACCATCACATTTCTTTTCACAAAAATATTTTGTTAGTTTTTTTACTACTTTTTTTCCTAAACTATTAAAATGATTATGTGTTACATAATAGACATAATCTTCATATAAAGTATGATATGTATGAATGACTGGTATATGTAATTTTTTGCTTACAATTCTAGAAAACATACCAATTCCAAATTCGGTTTGACTATGAATTATATCTAAATTCCATGTTTTAATTATTTTGAATGCTTTTTTAGAATAAATTCCACTTAATCTAGCATCATATATTTTAGTTTTTATTCCTGGAATATAAATAATTTTATTTTTTTTATCATAATAAAAACGATAGTTCTTTAAATTTACAGTTACAATATATACTTTATGATGCATTTTTTCTAGAGCTTCTTTTAGCATTTTAATACTTGTTGTAACACCAGAGACGTATGGTTCGTATGTTTCTGTAAAGATTGCTATTTTCATAAATATCTCCCTTATCTATTATATAATAAAATAAAGAGATTTAAAGATTTTTTTATTAAAAATTGAAATTTTTATTCATTATAGATTTTTTTATTATTATTTTATCGTTTATTTTTCCTAATAAATAATCTGCGGATATATTAAATATTTTGGTATATTCTATTAGAAAACTGGTTAAAATTAGTGTTTTACCACTTTCATAGCGAGATATTACTCCATTATCTGTATTTAGTATTTTAGCTATTTTGGCTTGTGTATATTTATGTTCTTTTCTTATTTCTTTTAATCGCTTTTGATGTAAATTAAAATCAATATCTTCTTTCATATGAGGATATCTTTTTGTTTCATTAAGTTTTAAAATATAATCAATTGAACAGTGATATATTTTACATAGTTCTATTAGTCTTGGTAGAGGAATTATATTGATTTCTAGTTCCCATAAAGAATAGGTACTTCTTGATACGCCTAATTTTTTAGCTATTTCTTTTTGGGGAATTCCTTCTTCTTCTCTCATGAATTTAATATTAAATTTTAATGAGTTTAAGTTTTCTCTTTCAATATCTATTACATTCATTTTAGTTTCTCCATACTTATGAGTTTATTATGACATAGATATTGATAAGCAAAAATTTATTGCTGCATAATAACATAAAATCGTTGACTAATACTCAATAATAATGTATATTAGAAATATAACATA
>ULRR01002455.1_pt1 | contig 33378 bp, 47 predicted proteins | sample 1955651 | NCBI WGS metagenome assembly ULRR01 (sample SAMEA4835688, study PRJEB28245) | human gut metagenome | biome: gut microbiome; material: fecal sample | place: Denmark | collected 2008
GCTATTACAATATTTCTTTTTAAATGGCTTCTCTTTAAAGTTTGAAACTCCATAATATTTCCTCTTTTCTTGTGAATCATAACACACTTTTAATTAAGTTACATGGTATTCGACAAAAGTTTTCAAAACTTGTCAATATTATTATCATATAATTATCTATGTTATATTTCTAATATACATTATTGTTGAGTATTAGTCAATATTTTTGTGAACATTTACAGCAAAAGAAACTGAATGAGTATATTTATTTAAGTGAATATGTACAGCTTTTAATCTTTTAAAACTATAATCATAATAAAATACATATAAATAACCAAAAGAGAGTGATTATATGAGATTAAAAGATATAAGAGAAGAAAGTGAATTAAAACAATTTACTGTCGGAAAACTTATAGGTGTTACTAGAGGAACATATTCATTATGGGAATTAGAATTAGATATTATTCCTCTAAAAAGATTAAACAGTTTTTGTAATGCTTTTAATTGTAGTATTGACTATGCTTTAGGATTTACTAACACTAAAAATTATAAGCATAGTAAAAAAGAAATAAATATTAATTTATCAGCTAAAAGATTAAAAGAAATTAGAAAAGAACATAAACATACTCAAGAATATATAGGTCGTAAATTATCATTAAATCGTAGTTTAATTAGCAAATATGAAAAAGGTCATACTTTAATTAGTACAACCTTTTTAATGGAATATGTAAAATTATATCATATATCTAGTGATTATTTATTAGGTAAAATAGATACAAAAATAATAATAGAAGATTCAAATATTCAATTCTTTAATAATAAAATCTAAGCAATATCCGCACTACTACTAACATTTAAAGAATAATCACTAAATTCTTTTTTTAAGTATTTAGGATAAGCAGCAGCCCCAATCATAGCGGCATTATCTGTACAGTAAAGAAGTCTTGGAATCATTAATGTAGCATCATATTTACTACATAACTTTTCCATCTCGCTTTTTAAATACTTGTTTGCTGATACCCCACCTGCAATAACGAGTCTTTTAATACCAGTTTTTTTAAAAGCAAGCTCTACTTTTCGGACTAACTCATCAATAGCTACATCTTGAAAAGACTTTGCCAAATCTTCTTTTCTAATAGCATTACCTCTTTGTTCTTCATTATGAACCAAATTAATCACAGCACTTTTAAGCCCACTGTAACTAAATTGATAAGTATCATCCATAACAGGATTTGGTAAATGATAAGTATGTTTTCCCTCTTTAGCTAACCTTTCTATATTAGGGCCACCTGGATAAGGAAGACCTATTACTCTAGCCACTTTATCATAAGCCTCACCAATCGCATCATCCATTGTTTCTCCAAGCTTTTTAAATTGATAATCATCTTCCATTATAAGTAACTCTGTATGTCCCCCACTAACAATTAAAGCAAGCAGTGGATATTCCATTTTATTTTCTAAATTATTTGCATAAATATGACCAATTAAATGATTAACTGCAATTAAAGGTTTATGATACATTAAAGAGATTATTTTAGCAGCTTCCACTCCAACCATTAAAGAGCCAGTAAGACCAGGAGCATAAGTTACGGCAATGGCATCCATATCTTCTATTTTCATATGTGCTTTTTCTAAACAATCTTCTAACACCAAAGTAATTGCTTCGGTATGCATACGACTAGCTATTTCGGGAACTACACCCCCATATTTAGCATGCGTATCCATTTGTGTTGTGATAGATAGTGATATCACTTCACTTCCATTTTTAACAACAGCCATACTAGTTTCATCACAACTAGATTCAATTGCAAGTATATAAGTATCCATATCATCACTACTTTCTTTTAACAAAATTATGATTTATTTTATATCCAATTTTGTTGTTTCCTCTTTTTCAATTTGCCGAATAGATTTTTCAGGAGTTGGTAATTTTTCAGGAGTAGTTCCACCAACCTTAATAATTGTTTGTCTTATTGCTTGACCAACCATATGATGAGTATTACAGGCATTTTCCTCACCTATTATATCATTGTTTTTTAAAACTTCATCTGTTTGGGTAATACGAAATAAATTTGCCGCTAATTCTGTACTACCCATATAATCTAAAATTTCTTGATTATTTGAATCAATACCTTTCCTTTTAGCAATATCTTTCGCCGTTTCGCCACCATATAAACCCATATAACCATAGTCATTAAATTTTCCATAATTTTTCACACCGACGTTTTTAGCTGTATCAAACAAAATTTTATTTTTGTTTTTAATATTGATTCTAGTATATAAACGTTTTTCATCTTCAGATAATTTATTATACTCCTCTTCTGTTATTTCCATCTTTCTAGTTTGAACAGCAAAATAAGTTTGACCTAGAGCAACAGATTGATGTCTTGCAGGATTAGCATTTTGTACAATTAAATAACAAGCATAACGAGATAACTTATAATCAATGACTTCTTTACTTGCACCTTTTGGCATTGCTATCGTTTTCCCTTTAACGGGAAAATGTTCTTCTACATTCATTCCACTTAAATTACAACTTATTTTTGCCTTATTAATAACCTTAGCAAAATGTTCCCATTTGGAATATTCCAAAGCAATCATCAATTCTCTAGCTTCCCAATATTCATTTCCCGCCTCATCAATATGCTTAATATCTTCAAATGTTTTTTCTTTATAAATTTCTAAATCATTCTTCATTGTCTTCCAACCCCCTCATATTTACCATTTTGGTATTTACTAATTACTCACTTTTTCTTGCCATTAAATAAGCATCATCACCATTAGAATAATATCTTTTTCGTACATTCACTACTTCAAAGCCAAACTTATCATATAAATGAATCGCAGCCTTATTATTCGCTCTAACTTCTAAAGTAATAAGCTTCAAATTCTCATCTAATTCACTAATTAAATAATCAATTAAATTAGTAGCAATTAACATCCGCCTATAATCTGGATCAACAATTAAACACAAAATATCACAAGTTTCAGTTAGATCAGTAGCAATAATAAATCCAACAATCTCTTCATCTTTTTCATAAACGTATACTTTAGAAACACCATCATCCAACATTTCTCTAATAGAATAGACTCTACTAAAGTTTTCCTCAAGTAAACTTCCTAATTCATTTATTCTAGGAATATCATAAATACAAGCTTCTCTAATCATGAATCCACCTCAATTTTCTTAACATAAACAGGTTTAACAAAATGGGGATGAATATCTTTTTTTGTTTGTAAATATTGATAAACCATATCTAAATTAATCTCTTCATCTTCTATAATATTTTCTGGATAACCCTCTAATTCTTGATTATGTAAATAAAAATAATCACCAATTAATTCATGCTGTGCATTAAACTTACCGACAAACATACCATTTTTATCCTTAAAACCAATCAAACATTCTTGATCATATTTCAAAGCTAAAGCTTGTAAATAAGAAATGGCTTTTAGAGGAACACTTTTACAATAACTAATTAATTTAGAAACAACTATACCAATTCGCACCCCTGTAAAAGATCCAGGACCATTAATTACTATTATACCACTTAAATCATCAAAAGTAATACAATTTTTTTCTAATAATTCTTGTATTAAAGGGACAAGAATTTCTGAATGTTTTCCCTCTTTCCTAAGAATTTGCTCAATCAAAACATGATCTTTAAATAAAGCAAGTCTTAGTTCCAAATAATGAGTATCAATAAAAAGTATATACATAAAACCCTCCTTTAGAGCACAAAATCTCACCATTACGTGAGATTATAAAACAGCATTACATAATTCCTCGTATTGTTCACCATGAGGAACAAATACAAGTACTCTAGTATTTTCATCAACAATCTTAAAATTGATATCTAATCTCTCACTAGGAAGTCTATCTTCAATCAATTCAGACCATTCAATAATACAGATTCCATCCTTATTAAAATAATCTTCAACTCCAAAATCTTCATTATCACTAATTCGATAAACATCCATATGATACAATGGCATTTCTCCACCTAAATATTCTTTTACTATCGTAAATGTAGGTGAAGTAATATTATCAGTGATACCTAATGATGCTGCAAAACCTTTAACAAAAACAGTTTTTCCACTTCCAAGATCACCATTTAAGCAAATAACCATTCCTAAAAATTTTTCACTTTCAATATTCTCTGCTAACGTTAAAGTATCTTGAACACTTTTTGATGTAAATTTATAATCCATGTCTCTCACCTATCGTTATTATAGCAAAAGTAAAACCTAATATACAACCCATTTTTTTAAATTTGACAAAAAAAACATATCATACAAAAATATATTAGAAAAATCTATTCTTTAATATATTTTGAAAACATATTAAAATATATATGAGGTGTGAAAATGGATTTTGTTGTAAGACAAACAAGGCAAAAAGATCCAGCTAGTTACAAGTCTTTATATATTAAGGATTCGCTGTTAAAAGAAGTAGAGAAAATAGCAAAAGAAAACAGCACCTCTTTTAACAATGTAGTAATTAGTATGATCGAAGCCTGTATCTATGGTAATGGTGAGGGCCAAGAAAAAAATAAAGTAAGAAATTAATTTATTTTTATAGATACAAACCTCCTTGAAGTTTCACAACTCAAAAAAGAGCTTTAAAGGCTCTTTTTTAGTTTACAGAAACATATCCCATATTTTTATATCTTTGTACTTGACTACTAGTAATATTTTTACAATCACTATAATCAATAGAAACAATATCAAAATATAATGGCAAATAATACAATTTTAAAGAATTAGTAACACGATATGGACTTACATATTGAATATTCTTCAAATTTTTTAAATTACGTTCAATATTAAAATAATAAGTATTTCCAACTCTTTTAACATAATGAACTTTAACAGCATAATTATTCTCTTTTAATGAACTATCTCTTAATTCTCCATAATTATTAGGATATACTCCATATTCTCCTAAGGCTAATAAAGAATTACCATTTTTCATATAATTATAAATAGTCAAATACTCATTATTAACAGTTATAATATCATAATCAATATCAACAATATCTAAATCTTTATTAATAGTATAAGAAACTTGATAACTATCCCGATAGCTACTAGCACCTAAAATAGTATTAGTTGAAACAAATCCCATTGAATAAGCACGTGTTTTATTAGTACTACAATAACGATAAGTCTCTTCTTCATTTACATAAACTTTAACAGAAGAAGACACTCCTCCTGCACTAGCTGTAATAGTAACACTACCACTTTTTTTAGCCGTTACTTTTCCACTAGTAGAAACCGTTGCAACCCTACTATTACTACTTGTCCAGGTAATATTTTTATTAGTTGCATTACTTGGATTAATAGTAGCTTTAAGTGTATAAGTATCTCCAACATCTAAAGATAAGCTACTGCGATTAAGAGAAATACTCTTAACTTTGATAGTAGAACTACCTGTATTAGAATTTCCTTTTAAATTATTTCGAGTATCTACTATTACTTTTCGATTACCATTCTGATCTAAATAGTAAGAATAAATAGTTTGAGCAGAATAAGTAGATTTTTGTTTCACACTAAAGTAAATTTGATATCCCACATAACCCGTATTCGCTTTATTTGCAATTTTAGAATACTGTGGAGTACTAACAGTTAAATTTGCCCCTGTACTTTTTTCAAGTTCATTTACTTCCTTGACTAATTTCATATATTCTGTATTTCCAACTTTTGTCGCAGCATTAGAATGCAAATTATTAAGTGTAGATAAACTTACTGCGCAATTACCACTTACAACATAAGCAAGTGGATAGGTAGTATAATATTCTTTCGCTCCATAACTACAAGTAGTAGTATGATTTGTATTATTATTATTTGTATTAGTACTATGATTTGGCTTTGAACTACTAGAAGTACTACCTGTATTACTAGATGGTCGATTAGAACTATGAACAGATCCACTTCCACTAGAATTATTAGAAGCTAAATCATCAGAAGAAGGACTTTCCTCATCTATTTTCTCTTCTTCCTCTTCTTCATCAATAGGCTCATTGTCATTTTGTTCAGTAACATTTCTTTTAACTGTATTAATAATTGTATCACTATCATGATCACAAACTAATTTAACTTCAATACGATAATTTGTTTCAGTTAATTTTGTTGCTTCTGCATAACTATTTGCAGTATCACAAGAATTTCCTTCTTCATCTTGAAATTCTACTAATAAATTACGATCAAACATTTCTTTAAGTGTAATTTTTTTTGAATCATTAATTTCACTTGGAAGTCTTGATCCGGTAAAATATTCTGTAGCAGCATCTCTCATAGCTTGTAAGTTAACCCCAAAATTAGATACATTTTCCTCTTTCTTATTAAATAAAGAAATAATCCAAATAATTAAAAATACAACAACTAATAAAATTCCTAACTTAATAAGTAAAGACTTCCAATCAATTTCAATTGATTTTTTAGACTTATCCTCATACATACAAAATCCCCCTTATAACCCTACTGGTTTTAGCTGCTATACTACCACAATTCTCTCTATTTGTCAAACTAAGTTAAAAAAAAAGGGAATTACTTTTCCCTTTTACTTACGTTTTAAATGATCATCAAATAAATCTTGAGCAAGATAAGAATCTAATATTTGTACTAAAAATTTATTATCAGTCATAGATTGAGTAATTTTTTCCTCTTTGTTTAATAAACGTTTACGATTAAATTCAACATATTCTAACACACTACAATAAGCCATAGTATGATATTCTGAATAATTTAAAAAATAATTTTTCTCATAATCTTCATAATCACGGAAAACAGGTCCATTCATAAATTGATTATATTCATTTTCCTCTATTTTTGATGAAAATTCAATACTATAATCTTCACATACATGACAAGGTATTAATACTGTTCTACTAACTAATCCTCCCACAGTAAAATATTGTTTACCATTAATTAAATCAAAGCCTTCTTGTGTATATAAAAGATGTAAAAAATACTCAGATTCCCTAAAATTTTCTAACATTGTTAATTTCTCAGCATTAGGACGAGCTAAAATAAGTTGATTTAATTTCTTTAACCATTCAAAAAAGCGATCTCTATCAATTAAAAAACCATCTTTAAATACACCAATAACTGCATAATTAGGAAGTCCATTATTAGTAAAACGATATAATAATAATCTTTTTTCTACATTATGATAATAAGCTGAAATAATAGGAAATGTTTGTATAATACTATCTTGATCATCAATATTAGCGCAAGCTAAAATTCGTTGTATAAATTTATCCATATAATCCTCCAAGTAAAAGTAATTATAGCATTTCCCCTAAAAAAAAGCAAACATCTTATAAATTCTTCCATTCCACCAAACATATTTGACTAACATTTGTTCGTGTGTTATAATAAAATAACTTTAAGTTATAAATTTTAAAAAGACAAGACAAAATAAATAAAAAGGAGCATGAAAATGGATAAAATAATTGTAAAAGGTGCTAGAGAAAATAATCTCAAGAACATTAATATTGAATTACCAAAAAACAAATTAATTGTTATGACAGGAGTATCTGGAAGTGGAAAATCATCTTTAGCTTTCGATACAATTTTTGCCGAAGGTCAAAGAAGATATGTAGAAAGCCTTAGTGCATATGCAAGGCAATTTATCGGTATAAGTGAAAAACCTGATGTAGATTCTATTGAAGGATTAAGTCCTAGTATTTCAATTGATCAAAAAACAACCAATAAAAATCCCCGTAGTACAGTTGGTACCATAACAGAAATATATGATTATCTAAGATTATTATATGCCAGAATAGGAATTCCTTATTGTCCAAAACACCATATTCCTATTACAAGACAATCTATTGAAGAAATGACCAATCGAATTATGGAGCTAGAAAAAGGAAATAAATTAGAAATTATGGCTCCAGTCGTTCATGGAGAAAAAGGAACTCACAAGGATTTATTTGATGATTTAAGAAAAAATGGTTTTTCTCGTGTTCGTGTAAACGGAGAGATTCGTTCATTAGATGAAGAAATCATTCTAGAAAAAAATATCAAAGACAACATTGAAGTAATTGTAGATCGTATTGTATTAAGTGATGAAGAAAGAGGAAGAATATTTGAAGCAATTGAAACTAGTTGTAAACTAGCAAATGGCAAAGTATTAATTAATGTCATAGGGAAAGAAGAAATGTTAATGAGTGAATCATATGCTTGCCCTCATTGTAATTTTTCTATTCCTGAATTAGAGCCGAGATTATTTTCTTTTAATGCTCCACATGGAGCCTGTCCTGAATGTAAAGGATTAGGAACAAAGCTAAAAATTGGAGAAGCTCTATTAATGCCAGATAAAAATTTGACAATTTTAAATGGGGGAATTAAGACAATTAATAATGATCAAAGTATTGAAACAATTCAATTACTAGCCGTTTGTGCTTACTATAATATTGATATAAAAAAGCCCCTAAAAGATTTTACAAGAAAAGAATTAGATATTATTCTCTATGGTTCAAGTGATAAAATAGATTTTAAATATGTATCAAAAAATGGCAACGTTCGTTACGTAACTGATTATTATGAAGGAATTATCAATAAATTAGAAAGGCTTCATTTAGAAACTACCAGCAATTGGCGAAGAGAATGGATTGAAATGTATATGGTAGAATCCCCATGTCCAAAATGTCTTGGTGCACGATTAAATGATATGGTTTTATCTGTCAAAATAAATAATAAAAATATTTATGAAGTAACCAATTTTAGTATTTTAGAACTAAGAGATTTCATAGCCAAATTAAAATTAACCAACGAACAATTAGAAATCAGTGGTCTAGTAACAAAAGAAATATTAAACAGATTGGACTTTTTAATCAACGTCGGACTAGGTTATCTAACCCTTTCAAGAAGTGCTGGAACTTTATCAGGAGGAGAAGCACAACGAATCCGTTTAGCTACCCAAATTGGTTCTAAACTATCAGGAGTATTATATGTCTTAGATGAACCAAGCATTGGTCTACATCAAAAAGATAATGAAAAACTAATTAAAGCTATGCAAGAAATGCGAGATCTAGGGAATACCTTAATTGTTGTAGAACATGATACAGATACTATGCTTGCTGCTGATTATTTAGTTGATATAGGACCAGGAGCTGGTGAATTTGGTGGACATATTATTGCAGCAGGAACTCCAAAAGAAGTTATGGAAAATGAAAATTCTCTTACAGGTCGATATTTGTCAGGCAAAGAAAAAATTGAAGTACCAAAAAAACGTCGTAAAGGAAATGGAAAATCTCTAAAAATAATAAAAGCCAAAGAACATAATTTAAAAAATATTAATGTAGAAATACCCCTTAATAAATTCATATGCGTAACAGGTGTTTCAGGAAGTGGAAAATCATCCCTCATCAATGAAGTCCTTTATAAAACCTTAGCTGTTAAAATCAATGGATCCAAACAAATTCCAGGGGCTTGCAAAGAAATAAAAGGAATAGAAAATATAGATAAAGTTGTTCATATAACTCAAGATGCAATTGGTAGAACGCCAAGAAGTAATCCAGCTACTTATGTAGGTGTATTTGATGATATTCGTGATGTATTTACTAATACCAAAGAAGCTAAAATGCGCGGATATGATAAAGGAAGATTCTCCTTTAATGTAAAAGGTGGAAGATGTGAAGCATGTTGGGGAGATGGTGTAAAGAAAATTGAAATGCATTTCTTGCCAGATGTTTATGTACCATGTGATGTATGTGGTGGTAAAAGATACAATAAAGAGACTTTAGGAATTAAATTTAAGGACAAAAATATTGCTGATGTTCTTGATATGCGAGTATCAGAGGCTTTACCATTCTTTGAAAATATTCCCAAAGTATATAATAAATTAAAAGTCATGGAAGAGGTAGGATTATCTTATATTAAATTAGGACAACCAGCCCCTACTTTATCAGGTGGAGAAGCAGGAAGAATAAAACTTGCCAAGGAACTTCAAAAAAAACCTACTGGTAAAAGTATTTTTATATTAGATGAACCAACAACAGGATTACATAGTGAAGATATAAAAAAACTATTACAAATTTTAAATAGAATTGTTGATAATGGTGATACTGTTATCGTAATTGAACATAATCTTGACGTGATAAAAGTAGCAGATTACATTATCGATCTAGGTCCAGATGGAGGAAATTTAGGAGGAGAAATTGTTGCTACAGGAACACCCGAACAAGTAGCTAAAAATCCTAATTCTTATACTGGCTTATTCTTAAAGAAAATGCTTAAATAAAAATAGCTATCAGGCTATTTTTTTATTTTACTTGCTTAAATATTTTAAACATTATATAATATATTTGAGGTGAAATATGAAAGCAGAAGTTATTAAACCAAAGAAGGAAATGAAAGAAGCTAGAAGTTTACTAAATCCAATTATTTATCTAGTTTTAGGAATACTTTTAATATTTAAAAGTAATGAAGTCGTAGAATTATTATTTTATGTATTAGGAATTATTGTAATAATCTATGGTATTAAATCTTTTGTGTTATATTATCAAAATAAAGAAGTTGTTCAATATAAAAATATCAACTTAACAATCGCTATTGCTTCTGTTATTATAGGAGTTTTACTAATTATTCTTAGTGGCATTTTAGAAGCTAGTATTCGGTATGTTCTAGGTTTTTTCTTCATATTTATGGGTATTAGTAGATTGCTTACTTCTATTAGCTTTAATAATTATAAAAACTTTTCAACTATTAGTAATATTGTTTTAATTGCTCTTGGTATTTATAGTATATTTTTCTCTAATGCTGTATTAGTAATTATTGGTGTTATTTTAGTTATAAATGCAATTATTTTATTTATTGAATACTTTAAATAAAGGGAAACTAGTTATAATATCTAGTTTCCCTTTTTAAATCTCTTTCTTTAATAGAAGCACGTTTATCATATAATTTTTTACCTTTACATATTCCTACTAAAACTTTAATATAATTCTTTTTGAAATAAAGTTTAAGAGGTATTAAAGTTAGTCCTTCTATTTTTACTTTTTCTTTTAATTTCTTTATTTCTTTTTTATGTAATAATAATTTTCTAGTTCTTCGTTCCTCATGATTAAATATATTACCTTCTTCGTATTTAGCTATATACATATTTAAAATAAACGCCTCATTATTTTTTATTGTAATAAAAGAATCTTTTAAATCCACACTTCCTTTTCTTACTGCTTTAATCTCTGTTCCTACTAAAGATATTCCAGCTTCTACTTCCTCTAAAATAGTATAATCAAAATAAGCCTTTTTATTTTTTATTTCGATCATTTTTCTCACCTTCTATTATATCAAAATCAATTTGAGCAGTTTCTTTAGAAGCATTAGCAACTCTTATTTTGATTTGATCACCTATACGATAAGCCTTCTTTGTACTTTTACCAATTAGTGATAGTAATTTTGGTACATACTCATAATAATCTCCAGGAATATTGCTAATATGAACTAAGCCCTCTACTAAGTTTGGCAATTCTACAAAAAAACCAAAACTCGTTACACTACTAATAATTCCCTCATAAACTTCTCCTATATGGCTTTCCATATATTCCGCCATCTTCATATCATTTACATCTCTTTCAGCATTCGTCGCTGCTACTTCTCTTTCACTAGAGTGTTCAGCAATTTCCACTAAAGAATGTTCTAAAAAATTAATCGTAGAAATACTAAAATCTTTTTCAATTAAATATTTTTTTAGTAATCTATGAACAGTTAAATCTGGAAATCTTCTGATTGGAGAAGTAAAATGAGTATAATTTGTACTAGCAAGGCCAAAATGTCCAATATTTGTTTTAGAGTATTCAGCTTTTTTCATACTTCTTAATAAAAGACTAGATAAAATAGGAAATTCTGGTTTATCTTTTAATTCTTCTAGTAATTTTTGCATAGTTTTAGGAGTAATTTCTTTTATATTTGTTTTGATTTGATATCCTAATGCTTTTACTAAATTTAAAAAATCATCTATTTTTTCACTATTAGGTAAATCATGAACACGATATATAAAAGGAAGATCCATATTACTAATATGAGTTGCTACTGTTTCATTAGCTGCAATCATAAAATCTTCAATTAAACTTTCTCCCGATCTTTGTTCTCTTTTTTTAATACCGATTGCTTTTCCGTTTTCATCTTGAATAATTTTAGCTTCTGGAATATCAAATTCAATATATCCTCGATTTACTTTCTTTTTTCTCAAAATTTTAGCTAATTCATTCATCTTTTTTAAAGTATCAGCATAATCTTCATAACCATAAGGAATATGATTATCTTCTAATATCTCATTAACAGAATCATAAGTCATTTTTTTACTAGACTTAATATAACTTGGAAATATATCATAATTAATAATATCTCCCTTTTGATTAATATCCATCACACAACTCATAGTTAAACGAATAACCCCTTCATTTAATGAACAAATTCCATTTGATAATTGATGAGGAATCATAGGTATTACGGTATCTGCAAGATAAGAAGAAGTTCCTCTCTCATAAGCATCATCTCCTAAAGCCGTATTTTCTTGAACATAATAAGAAACATCAGCAATATGCACACCCAAAGTATAAATATTATCTTTCACTTCTAAACTTATAGCGTCATCTATATCTTTAGTATCTGCTCCATCTATAGTAAATATCATTTGATCTGTCAAATCAGTTCTACCCACTAAATCTTTTTCATTTACTTGATCAGGAATATGATTTAATTCTTCTAAAGTATCACGACTAAATTCATCATATATACCATATTTATAAGCTATACTTAAAATATCGATCCCAGCATCATCTTTATGACCTAATATTTTAAGACAATCAGCCATATATGTTTTATTATCAATTTTCTTCGATAGTTTTGCTAAAACTTTATGTCCTTCTACACAATTCCTACTTGTTTCAGCCGTTAAATAAATTTTTAAATTAACTTTATCATCATCTGGCTCTAATATTTTCTTCTTATTAATTACTTTTACCTCACCAACAATATTTTCTAATTCTCTTTTAATGATCTTTAATACTTTTCCTGCTGGCTCTAATCCTTTTTCTGTTATTTCAACTAAAACAATATCATTATTAATTGCACCATTTAAATCATTTTTCCCAATATAAATATCATCTTCTTTTTCCAAAAGTAAAAATCCAAACCCTTTTTTATTAACTGCTAATTTTCCAATTTTTAATCCAGGACAATTTTTCATTAATAAATATTTGTCTTTCTTTGTTCTAAAAATCTGATATTCACTCACTAATTCTTCTATATTTTTTTGTAATTCTTGATATTCCTCTACAGTTGTTAAATTAAGTAAATCATTAATTTCAATTAAAGTTTTTGCCTCATGAACATTTTTAAGGCTATCTAATATTTTTTCTTTCATTCTTTTTTCCTTTCTCTTTTCATTACTTTTTCTTGTTGCTCTTGCCATTTTAAATAATACTCGATATAACACTCTCCACATACTGATTCATAAGTAACATTTTGTTCACCATCTATAGCTACCTGTTGACCTAAAAAGGTTGGAACACCATCTATAAATCGCAAATTTTGTGTTGCTTTTCTTTTTTTACATTTACACATAGTTTTTAACTCTTCAATAGAATCAGCAATAGCCAAAAGTCTTGCGGATCCTGGAAATGGTCTCATTTGAAAATCACAACGTAAACCATAACATAACACTGTAATATTAAACCTTTTACTAATATAGTATAATTCATTCACTTGATTTTCTGTTAAAAATTGAGCTTCATCCACAATAATAGCATCAATCTTAGAATATTTAATTAATTCTTGCTTTAGTATTTGTATAGGTGAATCTTCTTCTTTTAACATCTGATCTACTTTTCTTTTAATCCCAATTCTACTTACAATTGTATCATCACCCTTAGTATCAACAAAAGGTTTCCAAACTAATACTTTCCCCTCTAATTCTTCATAATTATGTGCCACTTGCATAGCCATAGTTGACTTTCCTGCATTCATTGCACTATAACGATACCATAATTTTGCCATAATATCCCTCCTCAATTAATTTCTACTTTTTGTATTTGATTTTCGTAATATATGTGAATAACTTGATTCTTATCCACATCTTCTTCATTTAATAAACCTGCATAAATTAAAGTTTTAACAGGAATTTTACACCCATGTGTTTTACACGTTTCTTTTAAATCTTTATTTTCATTTAATTCTAAATACACACTAGCCGCACTCATCATAATACGATCTTTATTTTCATCAGCAACTTTTTTTTGATGATCAAAAATATTTAAAACATTAAATGTTAAAATAGTTGCAATTAAAGTCATAATAGCTATGGTTACTAAAAGTTCTATCAAAGTAAATCCTTTTTTATCCATATCATCACCATATTCATTATAAACTATTTCTATCAATAATGAAAGAAATAGAAGCTTTTTATGTAAAGAAAAAGCAATTTTTAAATGAATGAAAAAGCTATAGAAAATTGCAAGTAAGAAGGGAATATGATATAATAAATTAGAATAAGGAGGAGTATAATGTTAACGATTAATGAAACTTTAGAAGTACTACAAACTTACAATATCCACTCTCATAAATATGAACCAACAGTATATCAAAATAAAAATCAAATAGGAATATGTTTAGATATTAAAGATTCATTATTTGGATATTTAACACGTGCCTTTACCTTTAATACTAAAGAAGAATTAAATGATTTTTTAAAAGGTTTCTTTTGGTATAAAAATAATCATCAAAAATATGACATAAAATTAACATTAGATTCCTATGATACTTATAATCCAAAACTGATATATAAATATCAAAATTCTTTAATTACTTTACAAGAAATGTTAAATATCAATAATTTTTTAGAAAAAGAAAAAGAAGAAAACATAGAAGAAGAAAAAAAAGCAATTTATTTAATCAATATTGAAATATTAACAAATTATTTAATAGATTTAAAAAAATTAAAAGAAAACATCAAAGAGGAAAAAAATACACTAAAAACTACCGAAAATGATTTAAAATTTGAACTTTTAATAGCTCTATCAACTTACTATGGAAGAGAAAAAAAATTCTTAAAAAAAGAAATCACTTTAGATCCTATTTCTAATGTAGAAGAAAATCTTCTATTAGAAAATAAAAAAAATATCCAAGATAAACCATTAAAAGATATAGAAAATTACTTAATCACCTTAATAAATATTATAAAAAATGAAGAAATAGATGAACAAAATCTCATAAATATATATTCAAATAATGTTTATAAATATAATATAGAAATCTTAAAAAAACAAATTGAATTTGTAAAAAGTAAAATAAAAGCCGAAAAAAACTTTAATCTAAAAGGAAGTAAAATTCACAATATAGATGAAGAATTAAAATCATTTTTAAAAACAAATATAGCACCTGTTCAAATTAATACATTTTTAATAGACAATAAAAGCAAAATAGAAGAAAAATATCAAAAAATCACAGATATAAAAGATGCAGCAAGTATCATTACAGAAAAAAAAGAATTAATACCCCCTATTGATCATTCAAATAAACCAACAATAAAGATGAATACCTTTATAGAAGAACAATTAAATAAGCTTTCAAAAACAGCAAAAAATAGTCTTATTCTCTATCACTCTCTATATAAACCAATATGTAATTTTATTATAGAGAATAATTATCCTGATATAAACACGATTAAAGCAAATTTTGATTTTAATCACTACTATCATGAACTAGAAAATATAATTTTAAATGAAAATAATAACCATTATTTAATCCAATATTTTACCGAAATGGACTTTAAGAACATAGATAATTATATAAATTCAATTATAAATCTATGTAAAAATATAGAAGAATCATTTTTTGATCTACCCGATTTTATAGAACTATTTGCAAGTGAACAAAATAGTAAATGGAAACAATTAACCAAATATCCTAATAATAATACAAAATACTTAGTAAAAGTAGCAAATATAGCCTATATACCTGAAAAATTAGAGATTGACTGGAATAATAATGAAATAACTTCTATTAATGAAGATATCTATTATATTAAAAAGAACATAATGAAAGAAGAAGAAATCATAAATCTTGCTAAATATAATAAGAAAGATATTGAAAAAAATGGTATAATATTAACAACAGATTTAGTTTTAGAAGATGAAATCAAAATAAATAAGAGTCATTTAGAGGGAGAAATATCATGAAAAAAGAAGAATTTATAAAAGAGTTAAAATATCAATTAAGATATCTAAATAAAGATATCCAAGAAGAAGAATTAAAAAACTATGAAAATATAGAAAATACTAATTTAAAACCAGAAGAAGTTGCTAATACCATTTATCAAAGAAGAGGATTAAATATTAAAGTAACTAAAAAAACTTCTTTATTTGATTCCCTATCAACTATTATTAATGCTGTAAAAAGTAAAAATAAAAAAGTATTATTAGATTTATTATTTTTCTTTTTATATATGTTTATATTAATCATATTAATAAAAATTCCTTTTATATATGTTAGAGATATTATAAGTACTTTCTTTAATGTATTAGTAAATAATGATACACTTTATATCATTTGGAACTTATTATTTGAATTACTATATGCTATAACAGCTATTTTAATCTTTATCAAATTTATTAAAAATAAAGCGAAAGATTATGAAAATGCAGGAATATAAACCTGTTTTTTTTACGTAAAATAAAAAAGATATATTAATTTAATAAACTAAGACATGATATAATATAATTAGATAGGAGATAAAATATGAATAAAAAATTAAAAATATGTCTAATAATTCTCTTAATTATTTTAATTATAACTACAATAATAATTACTATTTTTAAATTACTAGAACCCAAAAATGAAACGGTAGTAAATAACCAGTATAGTAAAGAGGCTATAAGTGTTATGAAAGATAAGAATCTTTATGAAGAAATTAATAATAAAGAGTATTCTAAAACAATAGAAGTACTATTAGAAGATAATAATATAAAAAAAGAGTATTTAAATGATTATTATAAAATAACATATCAAGATATCCCTAATTTTAGTACAAAGATAAATAAATTATTAGAAAAAAACTACAATAGTGAAGAAATAAACTATATAATCCAAAATATGGAAGATATAGATATATTATTAAACATGAATTATATAGATATTCTAGCATTTAAAGATATCCATAACTTTGATCAAAATAACTTAGAAAGATATGTAAATTATCAAAAACAAAATACAGAATATGATTTAAAAACAATTGTTACCTATGTAAATATAGGATTAGATCAAGAAGGATATTCTATCTACACAGAATATACAAAAGAAGAAGCCGAAAATGATCTAACAATTCTTGTAAACAAATATCATAAATTACCAGATGATTATGAACCAAGTGATTTAGTTCCATTATCTTATAATAGCAATTATTATTTACGAAAAGAAGCCGCTGATGCTTTTGAAAATCTTTCAGATGCTGCCTTACTAGAAGGAGTAATATTCTATCCATTTAGTCCATATCGTTCTTATGAAACGCAAAAAAAATTATACAATAACTACAAGAATCGTGATGGCGAACAAAAAGCAGATACTTATTCTGCTAGACCAGGATTTTCTGAACATCAATTAGGATTAGCTGTAGATGTAAGAAGTAATACATTATCAGATAATCTAACCCCAGAACACTATGAATGGATGCTTAATAATTCTTACAAATATGGTTTTATTGTTAGATACCCAAAAGGAAAACAACACATCACTCAATTCATGGAAGAACCTTGGCATTTAAGATATTTAGGCGTTGAATTAGCCACTAAAGTACATTCTACAGGCTTAACATATGATGAATATTATGATTTATATATGAAAGAAACTCAAGATAATAACTCTTGAGTTTCTTTTAGTATTAAACAAGTTCAAGTCTAACTTGTAATGCATCATCACCATGACGCTCATTAAGTTTAATAATTCTTGTATAACCGCCATTTCTAGTTTCATAACGCTTAGCAAGTTCATTAAATACCTTATTAACAACTTCACTATCATTATAAAGATAAGCTAAAGCTTTTCTTCTACTAACTAAAGTACCTTTCTTACCATAAGTAATCATCTTATCAACAAATTTTCTAACTTCTTTAGCACGAGCTTCAGTAGTAACAACATATTCATTCATTAAACAATCACGTGTAATATTAGCAAGGATACTTCTTCTATGTCTAGATTCTCTACTTAATTTTCTATATTGCATATCCTAAGTCCTCCTTAATCTCTAAATTTAAGTCCCATTTCTGCTACTTTATCTAAAACTTCTTTAAGAGATTTCTTACCTAAATTACGTATTTTTGTAACTTCCACTTCTCTTTTAGAAATAAGATCTTGAACTGTATGAATACCAGCTCTTTTAAGACAATTATACGCTCTAACAGAGAATTCAATCTCTTCAATTGGAGTTTCCAAAGTTTTAGTAATTGTATCCACTTTCTTCTCTTGCATTAAACCAGTAACATCACTAATACTATTTAAATCTGCAACGATATTAAAGTGTTCAATTAAAATTCTAGCAGCAAGTGCCATAGCTTCCTCAGGCATCATAGAACCATCTGTATTAATTTCCATTGTTAATTTATCATAATTTTCATTTTGTCCAACACGAGTAGATTCTACTTCATATTTAACAAGTTCAATAGGAGAATAATTAGAATCAATAGCTATAACTCCCACTTTATTTTCTGCAAATAATTTTTTATTTTCTTTTGCATCAACATAACCTGTACCATTAGAAATTGTAACTTCCATGTCAATTTTACCACCCTCAACTAAGTTACAAATAACTAATTCAGGATTAATAATTTCAACATCAGCATTTTTCTCAAAATCACCAGCAGTAACAGGACCTTCAGTATCTTTAAATAATCTTAAAGTCTTAACTTCCTCCGTATGATTCTTCACAACTACGTTTTTAAGAGCTAAAACAATACTAGTTACATCTTCAACAATACCATCAATCTTTTGAAATTCATGAAGTACACCTTCAATTTTTACAGAAGTAATTGCACTTCCAGGTAAGCTTGATAGCATTACTCTTCTTAAAGCATTTCCAATAGTTGTTCCAAAACCTCTTTCAAGGGGTTCTAATTCAAATTTTCCATAGTGATTACTTTCTTGATATTCACTAATTTTATATTCTGGTTTTTCAAAACTAATCATATCTTCTACCCTTTCTTTACATCATTAATTTCTTGGACGTTTTGGTGGACGACAACCATTATGTGGAACTGGAGTCTCATCTGTAATTGAAGTAATCTCAAGTCCAGCAGCTTGTAATGAACGAATAGCTGTTTCTCTACCACTACCTAAACCTTTAACTACAACATCAACTTTTTTAACACCTTGCTCCATAGCTGCCTTAGCTGCTGCATCAGCGGCAATACCTGCTGCAAAAGGAGTCTTTTTCTTACTTCCTTTATATCCAATAGTACCACTTGATGCCCAAGCTATAACACTACCATCCTTTTCTGTAATAGTAACAATTGTATTATTATAAGTAGAATGAATATGAGCTACAGCTTCTGGAATATTCTTCTTAACTTTTCTTTTTCTTCTATTATATGCCATTATACTACCCTCCTACTTTCCTGCTTTTTTCTTGTTAGCTACTACTTTACCTCTACCCTTACGAGTATGAGCATTACGGTTAGTTCTTTGTCCTCTTACTGGAAGACCTTTTTTATGTCTAATCCCTTGGTAGCAATTAATTTCCATTTTATTTTTAATACTCATTTGAACATTACGACGTAGATCACCTTCAACTACATGATTATCTACTTCTTTACGTAAACGAGTAATTTCATCATCTGTTAAATCCTTAACTTTTGTCTCAGGATTAACGTCTGCATTTAAACAAATAGTTTTACCTAAGCTCTTACCTATACCATAAATAGCAGTTAAGCCAATCCAAATTTGCTTTTCGCTAGGTAATTCAATATTTTTAATACGTGCCATATTTCCTCCTTATTAACCTTGGGTTTGTTTGTGTTTTGGATTTTCACAAATAACCATAACTTTTCCTTTTCTTCTAATAATTTTGCACTTTTTACAAATCTTCTTTACTGATGGTCTAACTTTCATTATAATACCTCCATTATCTTTTATTCCATGTTATACGCCCACGTGTTAAATCATAAGGCGAGAGTTCAATAGTTACCGTATCACCTGGTAGAATACGAATCATATTTACTCGCATTTTACCAGAAACGTAGGCTTTTACAGCAAATCCATTTTGAAGTTCAACTAAATAATCGCTTCCTTTAAGGACTTCAATTACTTTACCTTCAACTTCTATTTTTTCTTCTTTTGTTTTCTCTCTAACATCATTCTTAAAATTTTTCTTCATTTATAGGCTCTCCTGTTAAAATTTTATATCCATCCTTTGTTACTACAACTGTATGTTCAAAATGAGCACTTGGCAATCCATCATCAGTTGAAATTGTCCAATCATCATCATGAAGATAAACATAACGTTCTCCAAGATTAAGCATTGGTTCTACCGCAAGTACCATACCCGCACGAAGAGTAACACCCGTTCCCGCTTGTCCATAATTAGGAACATCTGGATCTTCATGAATATTAGTACCTACCCCATGACCAACAAGTTCTTCAACAACGCTAAGTCCATGACTGTGAGCATAAGCTTCAATAGCCGCTCCAATATCTCCTATTTTAGCACCTTCATGAATTTTTTGCAAGCCAGCGTTTAATGCAAGTTCCGTATTTTTAACTAAATCTCGAACTTCCTTCTTCGCTTCACCAACAACATACGTTCTAGCAGCATCACTATGATATCCATATATTTCTACACCAACATCAATAGATACAACATCTCCATCTTTAATTCTTCTTTCTCCTGGTATTCCGTGAACAACTTCATCATTAATTGAAACACAAATACTAGCAGGATATCCTTCATAATTCAAGAAAGATGGTTTAGCATGATGACGAGTAATAAATAGATAAGCAATTTTATCCAACTCTTTTGTCTTAACACCAACTTTAATATGTTTTTTTATTTCTTCATGAGTTAAATAGTTAAGTTTCCCAGCTTCTCTCATCAACTTAATTTCTCGATCACTCTTAATACTAATCATTTTTCGCCTCATTTAAAATAGTCTCATAAATAACATCTAATGGAAGTGTTGCATCTACTTCTTTAAATAATCCCTTTTGCATATAATAATCTAAAATCGGTTTGGTCTCATTCATAAAAGATTCATAACGTACTTTAAAAGTAATTTCATTATCATCATCTCTTTTAATAAGAGTAGTACCACACTGATCACAAATGTTATCATGAATTGGTTTTAATTTTTCATTATATAAATTATAAGTTTTCTTACACTTTGGACAAATAATTCTTCCCACTACTCTTTTTAAAATGGTATCCAAATCCACTTTTAAATAAACGACCATATAATTAAAAATATGTTGTTCTTCAAACATTAGAGCTAACTCTTGAGCTTGATGAAGTGTTCTTGGAAATCCATCTAAAATAAAAGGATGAGAATCTAATTTTTCAAATTTATTCTTAACAAGTTGAATCACTTCCTCATCATCAACTAAAGAACCACTTTGAATAATTTTTTCAATCTTTTGTCCAAATAAACTACCACTAGCAATTTCATCACGAAGCAAATCACCAGTAGAAATATGAACATAATCATAATTTTTTACCAAAAAATCACTAATAGTTCCCTTGCCTGCAGCAGGAGGAGCAATAAAGATAATATTCTTCATTATCTAAGTCTCCTCTTACGTTCAGCATAACTTCTAGCTGTTAAACTAGATTCAATTTGTTTATATGTTTCAATAACAACACCAACAACAATCAAAATACCTGTTCCACCTAAACTTACACTAGAAGGTAAACTGGTAAAACTAGAAATCAAAATTGGAAGACCTGCTAAAATTACAAGGAAAACAGATCCAACTAAAGTAACTCTAGATAAAGTCTTACTAATATATCCACTTGTATCAGCTCCTGGTCTTACTCCTGGAATATATCCACCATTTTTATTCAAATTTTTACTCATCTCTTCAGGATTCATACTTAAAAAAGTATAAAAATAAGAAAAAGCAAAAATCAAAATAATATATAGTAAAAAACCAGTAGGAGATGTATTAGCAATATAATTATTAACAAAATTAATCGCTGCATCATTTTTCGTTAAAGCAACAATTGTTCCTGGTATTGTTGTTAGGACTGATGCAAATATAACGGGGATAACACCTGCACTATTAAGTTTAATAGGTAGGAAAGATTGCTGTGCCCCATAAGCACTAGTCGTTCGATTAGAGTATTGAATAGGAATTCTTCTTTCTGCAAGTTGAACCCAAATAATACCCACAATAATTAAAATATAACAGATGATATACAAAACAAATAAAGTAACACCAAGTCCAATCTCCATATTACCATGAATAAAAGTATTATAAACATTGGTAAATACATTAGGCATACTTATTAAAATACCTGCCATAATAAGTAAAGATTGACCGTTTCCAATACCTTTTTGTGTAATTTGATCACCCATCCATAGTAAGAATGCTGTACCAGCAGTCATTACTAAACTTGTTTTAAGCATAACCATAGCATCATTTGTACCTAAATAAAATACACTAATAGCATATGCTTGTATAAAGGCAATGATAATACCCAAATATCTAGTAATTTTATTGATCTTTTGTCGACCAACATATCCTTGTTCTTTTAACTCTTTAAAATAAGGGATAATATCCATTTGTAAAAGTTGTGTAATAATACTTGCTGTAATATATGGACTAACACCTAATCCAAAAATAGAAAAGCTTTGAAGTCCACCACCACTCATTAAATTGAATATTTCTAAAAACCCTAATTCTTCATAAATCGTATTAGCCCAAGGAATGGTAATATTAATTCCTAAAGCAAAGAATCCTAAGCAAAAAAGAGTAAAATAAATTCTTTTTCTTAAATCTTTATTTCCTTTACTAAATATTTTGGTAATCCCTTTAAACATCTAAATCACCTCAGCTTTACCGCCAGCATTTTCGATTTTAGTAACAGAGGCAGATGAGAATCTTTGAGCTTTAACTGTTAATTTTTTAGTCAATTCACCATTAGCTAAAACTTTAACACCGTTAAGTTGCTTTTTAATAATTCCTCTTTCTTTCAAAATTTCAGGAGTTACAACATCTCCATCATTAAAGAAACGTTCAAGATCATTTAGATTAATGGTTGCAAATTTTGTCTCGAAACGAGCATTATTGAATCCTCTTTTAGGTATTCTTCTATAAATAGGAGTTTGACCACCTTGGAACCAAGCACTAATACTTGCTCCACTTCTAGATTTTTGACCTTTCTGACCACGAGTAGAAGTCTTACCCATTCCAGAACCAGGGCCACGTCCAACTCTTTTACGTGCTTTTGTTTCGTTTGATCTTGGTAATGATTCTAACTTCATATTATAACTCCTCCACTTTCTTACCACGTAAAGCTGCAATTTTTGCAGGACTCTTTTGTGATTTTAAAGCTTCTAGTGTTGCTTTAGCGACATTTATTTTTGTATTAGATCCAAGAGATTTAGAAACAATATCTTTTACTCCTGCAAGCTCTAATACCGCACGAGCAGCACCACCAGCAATGATTCCCGTACCTTCTATAGCAGGTTTAACCATAACTACTGCTCTACCAACTTTACAAGTTGCTTCATGAGGAATTGTTCTATTATCAATTAAAGATACCTTAACGACATTTTTATTAGCTGCTTGTAATGCTTTTTTAATAGCCTCAGGTACTTCATTAGCTTTTCCTGTACCAATTCCAACTAGTCCTCTACGATTACCAACTACAACAGTTGCTGAGAATCTAAAGTGTCTACCACCTTTAGTAACTTTTGTTACTCTACCAATAGAGATAACTTTTTCTTCTAATAAATTTTTCTTATTATCCATTTTCTTTGGCATATTCGTCCTCCACTCTAGAATTTGAGACCGTTTTCACGTGCAGCTAAAGCTAAAGCAGCTACACGTCCATGATAAAGATATCCACCTCTATCAAAAACAACAGTTTTAATTTTCTTTTCTAAACATTTTTTAGCAATATCTTCACCTACAGCACGAGCTGCTTCGATATTACCACCATTTTTAATTTTAAGTTCAGCAGTTGATGAACTAACTAAGGTAGTAGAAGTATCATCATCAATTACTTGAACATAAATTCCATTATTTGAACGAAAAACGTTTAATCTAGGAACTTCTTTAGTACCATGAATAGATTTACGTACTCTCTCATGTCTTCTTAAACGAGCTACGTTCTTATTTTCTTTCTTAATCATAATTTCCGACCTTTCTAACCTTATTTAGCAGCCTTTTTACCTTCTTTACGACGTACATATTCACCTTTATAACGAATACCTTTACCTTTATAAGGCTCTGGTTTTCTTATTTTACGAATATTAGCCGCAAATTCAGATACTTTTTGTTTATCAATTCCACTAATTGTAATTTCTGTATTACTTACTTGTTCTACTTTTAATTCACTAGGAACATCCACAACAACAGGATGAGAGAACCCAGCAGAAATATTAATTTTATTACCATTTACTTGGAAACGATATCCAACACCAACTGCTTCTAAGCCTTTACTAAAGCCAGTACTAACTCCTTCAATCATATTAGCAATTAAAGAATTCATAGTACCAACATTAATATTAGCTTCTTTACTATTATCTTTAGCTTTTGTAATAATTTCAGTATCATTAACTTCAACACTTACTAACTTATGAATACTTAAATCTAAAGATCCTTTAGCACCTTTAATAATTAGAGTATTTCCTTCTAAGTTAGCAGTTACACCTGTTGGAAGCACAAGTTTTCTATTACCAATTCTACTCATAATATTTCCTTACCAAATATAGGCAAGTACTTCGCCTCCTAACCCTGCATTTCTAGCTTCTTTATCAGTCATTAAACCTTTTGAAGTAGAAATAATTGCTATTCCAAGACCATTAAGAACACGAGGAATTTCTTGAGCTTTAGCATATACTCTTAAACCAGATTTACTAATTCTTTTAAGACCAGTAATAACTCTTTCTTTTCTATCTCCATATTTTAAAGTTAAAGTAAGTTTATCACCAGTAATATTTTTTTCATAAACATAATCAGCAATATAACCTTCTCTTTTAAGAATTTCTGCTATACCTAAAGTCATTTTAGTCCCGATTACTTCTACAGTCTCGTATTTCATTTGATTTGCATTACGAATTCTTGTAAGCATATCTGCTATTTTATCTTGAACCATCAAAAATTCCTCCTTTCCTACCAACTAGATTTCTTTACGCCAGGAATCTTACCTTCATTTGCAAGTTCTCTAAAACAAATACGGCAAATTCCAAATTTACGCATTACACCATGTGGTCTTCCACAGCGCTCACATCTTGTATATTGACGAACTTTATATTTAGGTGTTCTTTTATTTTTAACAATCATACTTTTCTTAGCCATAATATCCTCCTAATTCTTAAAAGGCATACCAAATGCCTTTAATAAAGCAAATGCTTCTTCATTTGTATGAGCAGTAGTTACGAACACGATATCCATACCTCTTACTTTAACAACATTATCATACTCTATTTCTGGGAATATTAATTGTTCTTTAATACCCAAAGTATAATTACCTTTACCATCAAATGCGGTTTTAGAAACACCTCTAAAATCTCTAACACGAGGGAGTCCAACACGAATTAATTTTTCCATAAATTCATACATTTTCTCACCACGTAAAGTTACTTTAACACCTATAGCTTGACCTTCTCTAAGTTTAAAACCAGCTATAGAATGACGAGCTTTAGTAACAACAGCTTTTTGACCAGTAATTGTCTCTAAGTCTTTTAAAGCGGCTTCAATAAATTTATGATCACGAGCACCATCACCACAACCCATATTAATAACAATCTTCTCTAATTTAGGTACTTGCATAATACTTGAATATTTAAATTCATCTTTTAAACTGTTAATGATCTTCTCATCATATAATTTTTTGTAATTACTCATAAATATTCACCTACTTACTTTTACTTTCTTTTTTTGATTTGCGAGCATCTTTATTTTCCACTTTTTTAACGTTTGATACATGAATAGGAGCTTCAATATCAAATATTCCACCCTTATCATTACCATTTCTTGGTTTAACGTGTTTTTTTACAATATTAATTCCTTCAACAACAACTTTATCTTGATCTTTCAAAGTCTTAATAACTTTACCATTTTTGCCTTTATCCTTACCAGCAATTACTAATACTTCGTCTCCTACTTTAATTTTCATCATAAGTATCCTCCTAAATAACTTCCTTAGCTAAAGATACAATTTTCATGTAATCTTTTTCTCTAAGTTCTCTAGCTACAGGTCCTAAAACTCTAGTACCTACTGGAGATTTATCATCTTTAATAATAACACAAGCGTTGTCATCAAATTTAATATAACTGCCATCATTTCTTCTAATACCTTCTTTAGTACGTACAATAACAGCTTTTACTACTTTACCCTTTTTTATATTACCATTAGGCATAGCCTTTTTTACTGTACCAACTACAACATCACCGATATTAGCATATTTTACTTTAGATCCTCCGAGTACACGAATTACAAGTAACTCACGAGCACCTGTATTATCCGCAACCTTTAATCTACTTTCTTGTTGAACCATAAGTACCTCCTATAAAATAACAGCCTGAGAAACGATTTCTACAAGTTCATATCTCTTTGTTTTTGAAAGAGGTCTTGTAGCTCTGATTCTCACTGTATCGCCAACTTGAGCACTGTTATTTTCATCATGAGCAGTATATTTTTTTGAATATTTAACACGTTTTTTATATAGAGGATGAGTTTTATAAGTTTCAATTAAAACTGTAATAGTTTTATCATTTTTATTACTTACAACTCTACCTACTAATTCTTGCTTTCTACTTTCCATCCGTATTACCTCCTGCAAGTTCTCTTTCTCTTAAAATAGTTTTCATTCTCGCAACATCTTTTCTAAGTTCTCTAATTTTAGAAGGTTTTTCTAGAGTACCTGTAGATTGTTTCATTCTTAAACTAAATAATTCTTTTTTAGTCTCAATAATCTTACTTTCTAAATCTTTATCTGAAAGTTCACGTAAATCCTTAATTTTCATGAGACTCACCTTCCTTTTTTACAAATTTAGTTTTCACTGGTAACTTATGAGAAGCAAGTCTTAAAGCTTCACGAGCAATATCTTCACTTACGCCACCAATTTCAAACATAATTTTGCCTTCCTTAACAACTGCTACCCAATCTTCAACATTACCTTTACCTTTACCTTGACGAGTTTCAAGAGGTTTACGAGTTAATGCTAAATGAGGGAAGATGTTAATATAAACTTTACCTCCACGTTTCATATAACGAGTCATTGCAATACGAGCAGCTTCAATTTGACGAGCACTAATCCATGCTCCTTCTTTTGCTTGAAGTCCGTATTCTCCAAAATGAAGAGAAGTATTTCCTCTTGCATGACCATCATAAGAAACACGGTGTGGTTTTCTGTATTTAGTCTTTTTTGGCATTAACATGAGATCCATCTCCTCTCAAAGTTTTCTTAGCGGGAAGAATTTCATCTTTGTAAATCCAAACCTTAACGCCGATTTTACCATAAGTAGTATCAGCCTCAGCTTGAGCATAATCAACATCAGCACGGATTGTATGAAGTGGCACAGTTCCTTCAGTATAACCCTCAGTTCTAGCCATTTCTGCTCCACCAAGTCTACCAGATACAGCAGTCTTAATACCTTTAGCTCCAGCTTTCATTGTATTTCTAATTGCACGTTTTTGAACACTTCTAAATGGTGCTCTAGCTTCAATTTGTGCCGCAATATTTTGAGCTACCAATTTAGCATTCAAATCAGGATTTTTTACTTCCACAATATTAATATAAACGTCTTCACCAACTAATTTTTTAATTTCACTTCTAAGTTTTTCAATATCTTCACCACCGCGACCAATAATTACACCTGGTTTAGCAGTATGAATTGTAACATCAACTCTTGCTTTTTTACGAGCAATTTGAATAGAAGAAACAGCAGCGTCTTTTAACTTCTTTTCTAAATATTCTCTTATTTTAATATCCTTATTTAAAGTTTTAGCATAGTCTTTTTTAGCATACCAACTAGATTCCCAGTCTTTATTAACACCAAGTCTAAAACCAATAGGATTTACTTTTTGACCCATTATGCTTCCTCCTTAACTTTACCATCACTTACTTTAATTGTAATATGACTTGTTCTTTTATCTCTACGATCAACATTTCCACGACTAGCAAATTTAATTCTCTTATAAATTGGTCCTGGATTGATAAAACATTCACTTATCACTAAATCACTCTCTAAAGCACCTTGATTATTAACAGCATTTGCAACAGCGCTTTTAAGTACTTTAAGAATTAAACGACTAGCTTTAGTATTTGTATTCACTAAAATACCTTCTGCTGTTGCAACGTCTTTACCACGTACTAAATCAAGAGTCATTCTAGCTTTTCTAGGGGCAATCATAGCTCCCTTATGTATTGCATAAGCTTCCATATACTACCCTCCTACTTTTGACCTGCATGTCCGCCAAACTTACGAGTTTGACTAAACTCACCAAGCTTGTGCCCAACCATATCTTCGGTTACATATACAGGAATAAATTCTTTACCATTATGAACTGCAAATGTATGTCCTACGAAATCAGGATAAATAGTTGAACTACGAGACCAAGTTTTAATAACTTCTTTTTTATTATTTTTATTTAATTCCTGAACCTTTTTAAGTAATCGCTCAAAAACATAAGGTCCTTTCTTTAAACTTCTTGCCATAGCTTCCTCCTATTTTTTCTTTCTACTAACAATTAACTTGCTAGATGCTTTTTTATTTTTTCTTGTTTTATATCCAAGGGCTGGTTTACCCCAAGGAGTCATTGGGCTCTTACGTCCAATAGGTGTTCTACCTTCACCGCCACCATGAGGGTGATCGTTAGGATTCATAACACTACCACGGTTAGTAGGACGAATTCCCATGTGTCTTTTTCTTCCTGCTTTTCCTAAATTAACAAGTTCATAATCTTCATTACCAACTACACCTATAGTAGCCATACAAGTGCCAAGAACTTTTCTAGTCTCTCCAGATTGTAAACGTAAAATTACATATTTACCATCACGTCCTAAAATTTGAGCACTAGCTCCAGCTGAACGAGCAATCTCAGCACCCTTACCAGGTTTAAGTTCGATTGCATGTACAACAGTACCTACAGGAATAGCTTCAAGTGGTAGAGCATTACCCACTTTAATATCAGCATCTCTACCATTTTCAATTATCATGCCAACTTCCAATCCTTTAGGAGCGATAATATATCTTTTTTCACCATCACGATAATTAATCAAAGCGATATTAGCACTTCTATTTGGATCGTACTCAATAGTAGCTACTTTACCAGTAATACCAATTTTTTCTCTTTTATAATCAATTAAACGGTATTTTCTTTTAGCTCCGCCACCAATATGACGAACTGTCATTTTACCTTGATTATTTCTTCCACCAGTTTTAACTTTAATTTTAGTTAAACTTTTTGTAGGAGTACTAGTCGTAATTTCTTCGTTTGCTAAAGTAGTCATACCTCTACGTCCATTAGTCGTAGGTTTATATTTCTTAATTGCCATAAATTACATTCCCTCCTATAACTCAATTTTAGAGTCAGCATCAAGTGTAACAATTGCTTTTTTATAAGTTTTTGTCATACCAGAATATCTTCCAACTCTTTTTTTCTTAGGCTTTGTATTAAGTGTATTAACACTCTTTACATGAACCCCAAAAGCTCTTTCAATTGCTTTCTTTATTTGTGTTTTTGTTGCACTTTTAGCAACTTTAAATGTATAAACATTATCATTTTGCATTTTTAATGCACTTTTTTCAGTAATAACTGGTGAATAAATAATATCTGTATAATCCTTCATTATTTAAGCACCTCCTCTATTGTTTTTACAGCTGCCTCATCACATACAACTACATCAGCATTTACTAAATCAAAAGCATTGATTTCACTTGCTAAAATAGCATATACATAACCAAGATTTCTAGTAGCCATATATAAATTCTCATTATCATCATTAGTAATAAATAATACTTTACCATTTAATTTTAAATCACGGATTAAATTTTTAACATCCTTTGTTTTTAAACTATCAAGATTCATATTATCAATTACAACTAACTCTTTGTTTTGAGCCTTTAAAGATAATGCACTTTTTAAAGCTAAAGCTCTTTCTTTACGGTTAATTTTAAAAGTGTAAAGGCGAGGAGTAACACCTCCAGCAATTCCGCCTCCACGCCATTGTGTAGCACGAATGCTTCCTTGACGAGCTCTACCAGTACCTTTTTGTCTCCACGGTTTTCTTCCGCCACCAGAAACTTCACTACGAGTTTTTGTCTTATGAGTACCTTGTCTCATAGAATCAAGTTGTAATTTAATCATTTTCTTTAGAACTAAATCATTAGATTCAATATTCCAAACAGCATCATTCAAAGTTAAATCTTTAACCTTTTCTCCTGCTTTTGTTTTAACACTTATTTTCATAGCTAATCCTTTCTAGAAAACTAATTGTTTTCGCTTTCTAAATTTTCTGTTGCTACTGTAGCTTCGGCAGGACTTTCTGTTGATTCAGTTTGTACATGATCCAAATAAGAAATAATTTCTTTTGGATTTTTCTTTCTTGAATTTTTAACTGCTGACTTAATAAGTACAACTGAATTTTTTGCTCCTGGAACATTTCCGCTAACTAAAATGTAGCCTTCATTTTCATTTACTTCAATAACTTCCAAATTTTGAATCGTTACTGTTTCAACTCCCATATGACCAGACAATTTTTTACCTTTAAGTACTCTTTTTGGTAACATAGTACCCATTGATCCTGGTCTTCTATGATATCTAGAACCATGAGTTTCAGGTCCTCTAGATTGATTATGACGTTTAATAACACCAGTAAATCCATGTCCTTTACTAGTACCTGTAACATCAACGATATCACCACACTCAAATACGCTAGCTGTTAAGATATCACCGATATTATAAGTTCCTTCATAATCTCTGATTTCTTTTAAGAAGCGCTTAGGAGTAGTGTTTGCTTTTTTTGCTCTTCCCATTTCTGGTTTTGTAGCACGAGCTTCTTTTTTATCAACAATTCCTACTTGAATAGCTGAATAACCGTCAGACTCATTTGTTTTAACTTGCATTACTGTATTAGGTTTTACTTCAATAACAGTAACAGGAATAAGTTTTCCTTCTTTAGTAAAAACTTGAGTCATTCCGAGCTTACGCCCTAAGATTCCTTTCATTTTTCTCTTTCCTTTCTAAATTTATAATTTTATATCAATGTCTACTCCACTTGGTAAATCCAAATGAGTTAAAGCATCAATAGTCTCTTTACTTGGGTTTTTAATATCAACAAGTCTTTTATGTGTACGCATTTCAAATTGTTCACGTGCATCTTTATACTTGTGAACCGCTCTTAAAACAGTATACTTTTGTATTTCTGTTGGAAGAGGTACAGGTCCAGATACTTCCCCACCTGTTCTTTTAACAGTCTCAACAATCTTTAATGCAGCTTGATCAAGTAATCTATGATCATAAGCTCTAAGATTGATTCTAACTTTTGTATTTGACATATCCATGTCCTCCTTTCGCCTATATCTAGTACAGACTCGCTCCGTCCAAATTCCCTGATACTAAAGGTATATGGAACAACCTCGCCAAGTGTATCAGCAACCTTGCACATCTAAGCAGTCATACGCCTTAGATTATAACAGTATATCTTATGTTCGTCAAGTACTAAATTTCACAAAAACTTCAAAAAAAAGAAGATTAATTCAACAATTAGAACTAATCCTTTATTTTTCTAATCCTTTGATAATCCCAACCTTCAAATTTCATCTCATGAAAAGGATGTAAAACCTCTTTTTCCATTATCTTTTTATTAATCCAATATCGTTTTTCATAGATATCTTTTTCCTTTTCAGAAAAAAGTAATGTTAATAATATTTCTAATTTTTGTTTCTCAGGTATAGATTGTTTCAATTGTTCTTTTAACTGCCACTTTTTTGTACTTTCTTTTTCTTGATAATCATGAGCGAGCATTTTACTAACCATCATCAACCTACCAAATAAACGAATATTACATACCCAATCTTGAAAAGATACCACACCATTAGCAATACGAAATTCAATCGTATGTGTACCATTTCCAACATGAGTTAAATTTAAACCATTATGCTTATCTTCTTGCCATAAATAAAGATGACTAATAAAATCATGATCATTTTCTTCTAAATACTTAGAAATCGAAACAGGATCATATAAACTTTGAACAAATGGTTTAGCAAATCCCGAAATATCTTTTCGAGGAATTTCATAAATAGGATTACTAATTAAACATAAAATATTTTCTGTATAACTCCATATTTCAAATAAAACTAAATAAGCTTCTTTAGAATCAAAATAAGCCTCATCAAAATGAATATGTCCACCTGTTCTTAAAGAAGGCTGTAATCCAGCATAATGAAGCATATTACAAACATAATATAATTCTCTAAGATCTAAAGAGCGATTCGTTAACTTAGGCGTTTTAATCTCAATCCCTTGTATCAAAGTTCCATCAAGAGTACCACGATAGTGATGGATATTATCATCAGAATAATTAAAATACTGAGCATTAACACCTTCAAGTTCAATCTCTAATCCAAAAATCAAATTAGAATCTATTCCAAGATCAAACCGAAACATCTCCTCATACTTCATTCGATAGTAATCCCTCCGCTCTAAATTTTGCAAAGAATAAATAAGAGCCATATTTTCTTCATATGTATCAAAAGAGCCAATATATCTTTCTTTTATCTCATCAGACATACCAAATAACAAAGTAAGCCTATCAGTGGAAACAAGAATATTAAGCCATTGAAGTTTAGTCTCATCTGATTTCAAAGAGCAAATCAAATCTAACTGTAATTTCCCTTTCGTTTTAGAAATTAACTTACATATAACCTCTTCATCAACATAATCAATAATACTAATCTTAATAATATAATCTTGAATTTCATTTAACCCTTGAATCATAAAATCTATATCTTGCATACTAGCAATTACTAAAATACGATATTCTTCATCTGAAATAAGATTCAAATATCGATACTTTAACTCATCACTCTTTAAACTACATAAAACTTTTTGAATATGCTCAGACTCCTGAAGTAAAGATAAATAAGGAAGTTTATCTAAATCATTTGAAAAAGAAATAACAACCGTTACTATTCCACCTTTTCTAGCCAAAGGAATATACTTCTTT
>ULRR01034404.1_pt1 | contig 33339 bp, 26 predicted proteins | sample 1955651 | NCBI WGS metagenome assembly ULRR01 (sample SAMEA4835688, study PRJEB28245) | human gut metagenome | biome: gut microbiome; material: fecal sample | place: Denmark | collected 2008
AACGCGCTATTCCGTCGCGCTCTGCGCTCCTTACGGGGGTTCGTGTCCGCGGGCAGGCGCCAGAAAAGAAGCCGAACGGCTTCTTTTTTATTTTTTTATTTCTGTTATTATCTCGAACCCCCTACGCTGTTTTCGGCCTGCACGACTCCCGCGTGCAGAACAGATGCCGAAAATGCGCTATTCCGTCGCGCTCTGCGCTCCTTACGGGGGTTCGAGTCCCTCAACAGGCGCCAAACCAAAAAAGAAACCTTAGCAGGTTTCTTTTTTATTTTGTTGTTTCTCTTTACTGTTTCTTTTCTCGAACTTTTGATTTTTCGGTTTCTTTCGGGTCAGATGTTCAGCGTGCCGAAGGAAAAGGCGGCGGAGAGGATGTAGGCGAACGCAAGGGATACGGCGAACATTGTGCCGAAAATCGCGAGGTTTTCCTTCCACGCCTTGCGGTTGCGGAAGAGCACGGCAAAACCTATGCCGGCGTTCATAAGCAATCCCCCGACGGTCGCGCCGAAACCAAGCCCGCCCATAAGATAAAGATTGCTGATGACGACGGAAGACGCACAGTTCGGAATTGCGCCGACTATCACGGCAAAAAGCGGGGCGACATACCTGTTGGCGGACAGGAAATCCATAAGGGTGTCCTCCCCGACAAAATGTATTATCAACCCGAAAATCACGTTGATGACGAAGATGTAGACGAAAATTTTCGCGCTGTGTTCGAGAGGGTGCAGAAGATATTGCTTGATTTTGTGTTTTCTGTTTTTGGCGGCGAGTTCCTTTTCCTCTCCGCAAGGCTCGTCGCAGTGCGCGTGGTCGTGCTCGCTCTTTTCCTCGTCGTCCTCTATCGAGTGTCCGCAGCAGCCGAGGTGCACTTCCGGCTCGTGTTCGCACTCCGCGTTGTGCGCCTCCACCCGTGCTCTGCTCTTTGAAAACACGAGGTCCGCCGTGTAGCCCACCAAAAGCCCTATGGCGAATTTCAGCGCAAGAATGGGGAGTATGTCAATCGCCCGTTCTCCCGCCGCGAGGAAGATGGGCAGAGCCTCGTCAGACGTCGCGAGATACACACCGAGCAAAGTGCCGACTGTGATATGCCTTTTCTGATAAAGGTCGGTTGCGACCACGCTGAAACCGCATTGAGGGAAAAGTCCGACCGTGACCCCGACGAGGGGCGCGGCCTTGCCTTTGAGTTTTATTTTCCCCGCAAGGTGCGGTTCGGCGAGCGCGATGATGAAATTTATGGGCAGCAAAAACGCCAGCACGATAAGGCTGTCTATGAGCGCGTCGAGAAAAACTTCTCCAATCATTTCACCGCCTCCGCGCGTCCGGCGTCCACTTTCACTATCCTTTCCGCCTCGTCCGCCATATCGAATTCCGTGCAGGTGATGAAAGACTGCGCGCCCGCGGTGAGTTTTATCAGCGTACGCCGCCTGTCTTCGTCAAGCTCGCTGAGCACGTCGTCGAGAAGCAGCACGGGTTTTTCTCCGCTCTCTTTTTCGTATATGCCGACCTCTCCGAGTTTCATTGCAAGCGCTATGGTCCTCTGCTGTCCCTGCGAGGCAAATTTTCTGCCGTCAAGCCCGTTTATATCAATCGATATATCGTCGCGGTGTGGACCGACGGTGCAGAAACCGAGCTGTTTGTCCTTTTCCCTGGACTGTTCGAGTTTTGAAAGAAGCTCCGCTCTCAGCGCGTCCCTGCCTTCCGTTGACATCGGGGTTTCGTATCCCAGACGGAGAATTTCCCTCCCTCCGCTTATTTCCCCGTGAGCCGCGGACGCGAGCGCGTCGAGTTCCGCTACATACCTGCGCCTGCGCTCGATTATCACCGAGCCGTACTCGGCAAGCTGCGTGTCCCACACGGACAGAATGTCGTCGGCAGAACTGTTTTTGAACGCTTCTTTCAACAGATTGTTTTTCTGTTTCAACACTTTATTGTAGCGGGAAAGCGCGATAAAATACGTTTTTTGTTGTTGAGAAAGTCCTACATCCAGAAATCTCCGTCTTTCGGCAGGAGTTTCTTTCACCAGTTTCATCTCGTCGGGAGAGAAGAACACGACTCCGAGTATCCCGATAAGTTCCGCCGCGCGTTTTACGGGAATGCCGTCCACCAGCACTTTCTTTTTCCCGTTCGCCTCTATCTGCATCGCAAGCGTATGCCTGCGGAATTTTTTTTCGATTGCAAGGCGCACCCTCGCGTACTCCGCGCCGAATTTTACGAGTTCTTTGTCTTTTGTCGTTCGGGGAGAAGTGAAAAGCGACATAAGATAAAGGCTTTCGAGAATGTTCGTCTTCCCGGCTCCGTTCTTTCCGCAGAGCACGTTCATACCTCCCGCGAATTCAAGTTCGCAGGAAGCGTAATTGCGGAAATTCTCGAGAGAAAGCGAAATTATTTTCATTCGTCTTATACACTTTTCCGACCCCGCGTCCCATATGTTGGGGTCGTGTTTTATTTTGCCTTTTCCGCTTGAAAAAATCAAGCCTTTTACTTATAATATCCCCTATGATAGGTAAAGAAGAATTCTGGGACGACGTGAAGAACGAACTCTCAAAGACTATGCAGACGATAAGCTACGAAATCTGGATTGAGAAGCTCGAACCCGTCTGTTTCGTCGACAGCACTTTCGTGCTCGCCGCAAATACCGCAATGGCGAAAAAGACGATTGACAGAAGCTATCTCGACCAGATACGCGAAGTCGTGAATTCTCTCGACTCCTTCGTCACGGACGTCGAAATCATCGTCAAGGACCAGGAGGGGGAATATCTCGAAAAACAGAGCGTTTCCCTCCCCGACAAAGGGCTCATCGTCGACGAAAAATATTCCCACAAAAACAAAGGCGAAAAGGCAAGCCCTTTCCTTGAAAAATACACCTTCGAAACCTTCGTGCAGGGAAAGTCCAACGAATACGCGCTTGCCGCGGCAAAGACCGTGGCGGAAAACCCGGGCGGAAAATACAATCCCCTCTTTATTTACAGCGGGGTCGGTCTCGGAAAGACCCACCTGCTCCACGCAATCGGGAATTATCTTCGCAAAAAATCACCGAAAACGAAAGTCGTCTACGCCAACTGCGAAACGATGATAAACGAGCTCATCAGCGTCATCCGCGGCGGCAACAACGAGGACAGCAACCGTTTCCGCGAGAAATACCGCGCCTGCGACGTTCTGATGATTGACGACATACAGTTCCTCAGCGGAAAAGAGGCGACGCAGGAAGCGTTCTTCCACATCTTCAACGACCTTTATCAGTCCAACAAACAAATCATCATCACGTCGGACCGTGCGCCCAAGGATTTGCCCACTCTCGAAGACCGTCTCCGCACGCGCTTTTCCTGGGGGCTTTCGGTGGACATCCAGCCACCCAATATGGAAACGCGCGTCGCCATCCTCAAAATGAAAGCCGCGCACGAGAACTTCAAACTTTCCGACGAAGTGGCGGAATTCATTGCCGAAAACGCAACGACCAACATCCGCGAAATGGAAGGTCTTCTCAACAAGATTATCTTTTTCAGTTCGCTTGCAAACCGCGTCATCGACACCAAGGAACTTGCCTACGACGCATTGCAGGATTTCATCGACGAAAAAAAGGAAACCCTGGACGCGGAGGACATCGTATCCACCGTTTGCAGATATTTCAACATCACCACCGCGGATATCTTTTCCAAGAAAAAGACGAAAAACATCGTAGAGCCGCGAATGATTGCGATTTATCTCATCACGGATTTGCTTTCTATGCCCTTGATTTCGATAGGTCAGCTCTTCGGCGGCCGCGACCACACCACCGTCATCCACGCCCGCGACAAAATCAGCGAGGAAATCAAAACCAATCCCAGAATCAAAATCATCGTCGCCGACCTGAAAAATATGCTGCTGAATAGATGAAATTTTCGGGAAAACCGATTCCTTATCCTCTCTCTTCCCGACAGTATAAACAACATTTTCCGAAACAAAAAAAATCACCGCAACCGCGGTGATTTTCTCTTGTTTTCGTCTTTACACAATGACTCTCAACGGAAGAATGAGATAGAGCCATCTGTCCGTCGAACCTTTGATAATGACGGGCGCCGTGGACGTCGTGAAATTGAAAGTGACGTACTCGTCGTCGATGGCCTTCATACAATCCATCACGAACTTACTGTTGAACCCGGCGGTCAGGTCCTTTCCTTTGAGGGAAATCGGCACTTTTTCGTTGACGGTTCCTTCCTCGCTCTCCGCACTGAGGTTCATACTGCCCTCTTTTATGTCGAATTTGACGCAGTAGCGCTTGGAATTGCGGTTGATGAGCGAAACTCTGTCAATCGCATTCTCGAAGATTTTCTTGTCGACCACGATTTCGGTGTCGAAAACGGTCTGGATGATTTTGGAATAACTGATGTAGCTCTCCGCAATCAGTCTGGTGACTATCTTGGTGTGGAAGAGGTCGACCATCACATAGTTTTTGTCGACGTAGACGGTCATACTCTCGTCTTCGTCGTCGATAAGGCGGCTGAGCTCCATCATACTCTTTGCGGGCACGACGATGCTCTCGACCAAGCCGTTGTTTTTTATCGGCATTTTGGCGAGCGCGAGACGGTAGCCGTCGGATGCGACTCCTTCCACTTCGTTTTCTTTGATGTTGAGACAGCAGCCGCGCAGCGCGGGACGCGCCTCGTCCGTCGCGACGTTGAAAATAATCTTGTTTATGAGTTCTTTGAGGTCCTTTTTCAGGATGATGAAAGACCTCTCTTTCGCAACGTCCTTGAAAACGGGATAATCTTCTGAGTCGTACCCTTTGATTTTGACTTCGCTGTCGAGATATCTGATGACGAGGGAGTGGTCGCCCGTGGCGTCGAGTTCGAGCTGTTCTTCCTCAATCTTTTTCGCGTAATCGGCAAAAAGTTTGCCCGGAACGACGCATTCGCCTTCGATGAGGACTTCCGCGTTGATTTTCTTTTCGATGGCAAGTTCCAGGTCCGTGGCAAACAGCGTGAGAGTGTCCCCTTCCGCGGTGAGTTTTACGCCGTCCAAAATGGGATTGCTGCGCTTTACGGGAAGCGCTTTCGTTACTTTTGCAAGAGCGTCCGACAGCTCTGTTCCTTGACAAATGACTTTCATAATCCGCCCGATATTGTTTTGGTTTTTGTTTTTAATAATAATAGCATAAATAAGGGGTGTTGACAAGTGGAAAAAACTTCGCTGCCACAACGGGTGGAGAGAAAAAGGGGAAAGAAAAACAAGATGTTGAAAAAAGAGAGAAAAACGTGTGTTGACAAACCGTCGCAAAAACAAACATTCCGTAAACAATTTCCCGATTTGTCCACAGTGCGGGAGTGATAGAGTCCGCGCTTCCGCGAAGCGTGGAACTTTTTGTGAAACAACTTGTTTTTTGACGGAGCATATTGTATACTTTCGGTATGGCGGAAATTATTGCGTTTTCCAATCAGAAGGGCGGCGTCGGGAAGACCACGACCTGCGTCAATCTTGCGGCTTTCGTTGCCGAAAAAGGGAAGAAAGTGCTGGTCGTGGATATGGACCCGCAGGGCAACGCGTCGAGTTCGCTGGGCTTTTTCGAAAGAAACGACAAAAATTCGGTTTACGAAGTTCTGTGCGGAAACAAGAGAGCGGAAGACGCCGTGAAAAACACGGAAATAAGCGGGCTTGACGTCATTACGTCGTCGGGAGACCTCGCGGGAGCGGAGCTGGAACTGGCTCAGGTTATGATAGGGCGCGAAAGAGTGCTCGAAGAAAAACTTGCGGAAGTGAAAGGAAAATACGACTTCGTGTTTGTGGACTGCCCTCCCTCTCTCGGTCTGCTGACGGTCAACTCTCTTGCCGCAAGCGACGGGGTCATCGTGCCGATACAGTGTGAATATTTCGCGCTCGAAGGGCTTTCTCAAATGATGAACACGATAAAACTCGTCAAAAAATTTCTCAATCCCGACATAGAGGTGCAGGGCGTGGTCATAACCCTGTACGACGGCAGGGCGAAACTGTCAAAAGGCGTCATTGCCGAGATAGACAAAGTGTTCGGCGACAAGGTGTATTCCACTCGCATTCCGCGCAACGTGAGACTTGCGGAGGCTCCGAGTTACGGAAAACCCGTTGCCGTTTACGACGCAAGATGCGCGGGAGCGCTCGCATATGCGAAACTCGCGGAAGAATTTCTGGAAAGAATAAACAAGTGAGGTAGTTATGGCAGCCAAAGGAGGACTCGGAGGAAAAGGGCTCACCGCACTTTTCACCGACAACGAAACCAATGTGAAAGTCGACGTCAAGGATATGCCGACCGTCGAGATTGCCGTGTCGGAAATCGACCGCAATCCCAATCAGCCGCGCAAAACTTTCAACGAAGACAGCCTGAAAGAGATGGCGGCGTCCATTGCTGCGTACGGCGTCTTGCAGCCGCTGCTGCTCGTTAAAGAGGACAACGGAAGATATCTCATAATCGCGGGCGAAAGAAGGTTCAGAGCCGCGACGATGGCGGGGTTGAAAAAAGTGCCTGCCATAATCCGCGAATTCACGGACCAGCAGATACAGGAAATATCTCTCATCGAAAACCTTCACCGCGAAGACCTGAATGCGATAGAAGCGGCGGAAGGGATGAGAGAGCTTATGGAAAACCACGGGCTCACCCAGGAAGAAGTCGCGGTGAGGATAGGCAAATCCCGTCCGTATGTCACCAACACACTCAGACTTTTGCAGCTGCCTTCCGAGGTGACGGAGATGGTGAGAAGCGGAGCGCTCTCCCCCGGACACGCCCGCGCCATAATTTCCATCGACGACAAGGATTATCTCATCAATCTCGCAAAACAGGCGTGTGACAACAAACTCACCGTGCGCGAGATAGAAAACAGAGTCCGCCTTTATTTCACACGCAAAGCAATCCCCGGCGGACCGAGAAAAGAGAGGGAAGTTTCGGTCGAGCTCAAAGAAATGGTCAACGATATGAAACGCATCTTTGCGACAAAGGTCAAACTGCTCGGAAACGACAAAAAAGGCAGAATAATAATAGACTATTTCAACGAGGACGACATAGACCGCATCCACGCGCTGATACAGATACTGAAACTCAACGAAAAACTCTGAAAAGAGGGTTTATTCTGTAAAAACAGCACAATAAAATCTAAAAAACAACAAAATCCCGAAAAATCGGGATTTTTTGTTTTCGTAACGATTTCAGAAAAGAGGCGATTTTTTGATTTTGCCGAACTGCCGCGGAAAGTCTGCGTCGGTACGTTTTGTTTTGCGGAAAACGAAAAGGCAGCGTCTGTCGCCGGACGGCAGAGAGTAGACGAATTTTTCCGGAAGAGAGCCTCCAAGCAAGTCCAATGCCGATAAAGAAACAGGTTCGTCCGGGTCGGTTTTGTATGCGATAAAAATGCCGCCGGGTTTTACGAGAGGCAGCGCGATTTCGGAAAGAATGCCGAGAGGAGCGACTGCCCGTGCCGTCACGACGTCGAAACTTTCCCTTTCGTGGACGCACTCCTCTGCTCTTGCCGTGAGAACGGAAAGATTTGAAATCCCGAACGCGTTTGCGGCGCGTAAAATGAAAGACGTCTTTTTCGAAGTGGAGTCCAAAGCCGTGACATTTACGTCGCGTCTGACCGCCGCAATCGGAAAAGACGGAAAACCCGCTCCCGCTCCTATGTCGCAAAGAGTGCTGTTTTCGGGGATGAATTGCACGGCAGACAGGCTGTCTATGAGATGTTTTTCCGTGAATTCCCTCCCCTCCGTAATCGCCGTGAGATTAAACAATTTGTTTTGTTCGGACACATAGACGGAAAAAGAGTCCAGGATATCGACGGTTGCGGAAGAAAGCGACACACCGAAAGATTTTGCCTCTTTTGCGAGAAGTTCTTTGTCAATCAAAACTTATCACCTCCGTGGCACCCGTTTTCTTTTCCTTGTGCTTGTTTTTTATCACCGCCGTAAGGATAAACGCGAGCACGAGGAACAGAATGCTGTACGGGAACAGAATCCTGAACCCTGCGTTTTCTCCGCCGCCGAACCATCCCCCGGTCACGGAAATGAGAGCGCCCGAAAGAATGGGGGTTATGACCATCGCGACCGTCATCGCCATAGAGAATATGCCGGTGTCTTGCCCTAGTTTCGTATTCTGAGAGGTTTCGAGGAAGAACGGATAGATGTTGACCATCACAAGTCCGAAACTCATTCCGAGCAGGAAGAAAAGGACGTACAGCGCTGGATGCGGCGACGAAAACGCGATGCTTCCGGAAAACGCGGCAATCATAATGGCAAAACCTATCAACATAGTGTTTCTTCTGCCGATTTTGTTCGAAAGAAAACTTGCGGCAGGGAACGCTATCATTGCCGCCGCCTGGGCGAGGATAAGAGGAATAATCGCTTCGTTTTGCTTGAAGCCGAGTATATATTCCGCATATTTGACGAAGTTTGACGTCAGCGCGTTGTAGGTCATATAAAAACAGAAGACGACGGCAAGAATGCAGAAACGTGTGAATGCGGCTTTGTTTCTGACGGATTTGCGGCGCTTGCCGCTCGCTTTTGCCTCTTTTCTTTCCGCTTTTCTTTTGGACAGGAACTGGTGGCTGAGCGCGGTGTCGATGCTCGGAAGGTGAAGAAGTGAGTCTTCCGTGAAAGCCTGCACGTCCAGCGCGTGATTTTTGGAGGACAAAATGAGCTCCTCGTCGGAGGATGAATAAGTGTCCTGCATCTCGCTGTTCAGACGGCGGAGCTCCGCTTCTATCTTGTCGTGTTCGAGCGCTTCGGCTTCCTCTGTCTGCATATCGGACTTGAACTTCTTTTCGTGAACGGTTGCGCAGAAGAAAACCAGCATTATGAGCGTCGTCGCCGAGAAAGCCGCGCCGATGGCGTAGTAGCCGTCGAAAAGCATAAAGACGTAGAAGTAAAGCATAGCGACGACGGTCAGCACGACGGAAACCACATTGCTCACCGCGTTTGCCATACTGCGGAAACGGTCGGGATTGACATCGGGCACAAGCGCGAGAGCCGGGCTTCGGTACGAGGCCATTGCGGCGAGAGTAACAATGAGGCAGATTATAAACGGAAGGAAATAATCTTTCCCGAGGGATGCAAACACGCACACCCCCATAAAGCCTATCATCGAAATCACCGTCCCGACGACGATGATGGGTTTGCGGTTTCCGAACGGGGTGTCGATTTTGTCCGATATTCTGCCGAACAAAGGCAGAAGAATGAGCCCCAGAATGTTGTCGAGAGCAATAATCAAACCGTGCAGGACGGAGTCCAGCCCGAACACGTCGTAATCTATCGATTGCATTATCGCGTCGTACGAGCCCCAAAACAGCGATATCCACCCGAACGCCAGCGAACACAGCAAAGTTCTTTTCAAGTTGAACTTCATAAAAGAATCATATCATCAAAACCGCATTAAATCAACAAATCGGCGCCGAATGACGTCAAGTCCGCTTTTCGAGAGCGAAAAACAGCGTCGTTTTGACAAAATACGGTGTTGAAACAGCAAACAAAAACATTAAACAGTGTGTTTTGTCAGTCACGCTCAAAAATAAAAAACAAAACGCGCTCTTATTGAATACGCCCCGAAAAAAGAGTATAATCGAAGCGGAGGCGAAAAATGAGAATAGCGATAATCACCGCTATGGCGGAAGAAACAACTCCCATACTCGAAAAACTCGGAAACGTCGTCGCCGAGGACGTCGTTTCGGGCGTCAAAATAAAACAGATAGAAACGGGAAAACACACCGTTTATCTCGCAACGTCCGGCATCGGAGAAATACGCGCCGCGCTCGCCGTTCAACTGCTGGTTGACTTGTTTGACGTCGAAGCGGTGCTCAATTTCGGTTTTGTCGGGTCGCTGAACAGGGAAATCCCCGTAGGGGAGCTTGTCTTGGTAGAACGCGCGGTGCATCATCAGTTTGACATCAGTGCAGTCAACGGAGTTCCTCTCGGGTTCTATGACGACAAAGACACTCCGTATTTTTACACCGACGGGACTTTGCTCGAAAAGGTGCAAAGCGCCCTTCCCCGCCGTCTTCGCACGGTCACCGCGGCAAGCGGCGACAAATTCGTCGCCGACGGCGAAACCAAAGAGTTTTTGAGGGAAACGTTTTTTGCCGACATCTGCGAAATGGAAATAGCGGGGATATGCCTTGCCTCCGAAAGAAACGGGCTGCCCGTGTTTTCAATGAAGGTCGTGTCCGACGGAGCGGACGAAAGCGCGACGGTAAGTTTCGGCGAAGTGTTGGAAAAGGGTCTTTCCAAATACGAGCATCTGCTGCCGTATGTGTTGGACGCTCTTTCCGACGACAAAAAGAGACCCGACCCTCCCGCAAAGATATAAAATGTCGAAAAACAGGGTTTTATAGAAAAAATGTACAGATAAACCGCATAAAATGAAAAAGAGCCGTTGTCGGCTCTTTTTTTGTCATCCGCACACGATTATTTTATCGGAGGTTTGATGCCGTGCTTTTCGAACATTCTGTCGTTGTCGGTAATCGGGCGTATGACCTTGCACGGCACTCCGCCCGCGAGCACGCCGGACGGAATGTCACGCGTCACGACGCTTCCTGCGGCAATGACCGTGTCGTCGCCTATCGTCACTCCGCCGCATATCGTCACACAAGATGCAACCCAGACGTTGTTGCCTATTTTTACGGGTTTTGCGTATTCCCAGTCGTGTTCGCCGTCCTCGTAAACGTGAGATATTCTCTCTTCCGCAATGAGAGGATGGCAGGGTGTCGCCACGACGACGCGCGGGCCGAACATTACGTTGTCGCCGATTTCGATGGAAGCGACGTCCAGCAGCTGACAGTCGAAATTCATATAAAAATTCTTCCCGAATTTCACATTGAACCCGTATTCCGTTCTGATTGACGGCTCGAAGAACGCGCCGTCCGCTCCGTTGGGAAACAGTTTTTTGATGAGGTGCGTCCTGTAAGGCAGATTCCAGGCGCGCGAGCGGTTGAATTTGTCGGCAATATAACGTGCGCGCGTGCGCGCCAGGACAAGCTCTTTGTCCGTCGGATTATAAAACTCCCCTGCCGACATCCTTTTTTTCTGTTCGCCTTTGCTCATATATTCTCCTTTCCGCCACAGGTGACTGTTGCGGGATAAATCCGTGTACGAAACGACCGTGTACGCCTCCAAACACAAAATACCTGCGCCAAAAACACCCTGTGTCCGAAAAGCGCGCAAACGGCACACAGTCCGCAAAGCGCAAACGGTCCATTCACGTTCGGCTTCCGAAGCGTCTTGTCCGCACAAAGCGTTTTGCCGCATATCGTCAGAAACGGCAAACGGCGTATCGTCGCAGATATGATACTCTATTTTCAAGAAGATGTCCACGGTTAATAATACGCCGTTAAAAACACGTCCGGATGCGGGCAAAAGGCCGCCGCTTCGCAAGGATAAATGCCGTTTGTGCGCACAATATGCAGTCAACACAAGACGGCTGTAAAAAGGAGTTTTGCACAAACGGCGGACGCCGTTTTGTCCGCCGTCAAAAGGCGCTGTCGGATTGATTTGCGGTGATAGTGCGAAAGAAATCGGTCTTTTCTTTGCCGAAAACCGACAAAGAAGCGAGTTGATAGCAAACCGAAAAATCTGCCCGTCCGAAACAGTCTTTTTTGTCAAACACAATGCCGAGACGCCGCCACGGGCCTCGCCCGATGACGACAGCAATATAACGCTTGATGAAGAGCTTCGCGGCAAAACCCCGATTGCATAATAATCCCTCCTCCAAAAACGAACCACGGAGCAAGTTCGCAACAAGCACCCCTGTATAATATAAATTTAAAACAACAAAACACACTCTCTTTTTTACATAAATAGATTCTATTCGATATAATCTTGTTTTATTGTCTTTCTTTTTTGTATGGATATTTGCGAAACAAACGGAAAAGCTCCATTGCTTTTCGAGCGCAGAGCGTTGGGAAAAGGAATAAAAGTATATATGTCGCAAACATATGCGTTGTGCGAAGTGCCGACATAATGCGCAAAAGCGCACTTCGGGATGTCGGGCGAGCGGCCGGCACATATCTATACCGATTCATCGCATCTCTTTTGTCGACACCCAAGAGCGCGTTCGGATACGCCGCTTTACTCTTACAATGTATGCGCAGAAAAATTCAAGGACAAACGGCGGAGAAACATTCCGTCGCAGAATGAACTTTTCGAAAAACAGGAATCTGACGGCAACGCGCGCGTTTCGCTTCCCGCTTTTCGCGCAGCGATTTCAACGCGCACAGGACAAGGCTTCAAACAAAACAGCCCGTTTTTTGAAAAAATGCGGATACGCTTCTGAAAAACGGCAAAAACGATTTCTTTTCGCTACGCTTTCACTCCCGCTCCGCCTGCGATGGGGAAAACCGACCTCTTTCACCCCCTTTTGCCGCCGTTTGGGGATATCTGAGGCGAAGTTTGGCGAAAATTCAGCGAAAAACAAGAAAAAATCACGCGTAGAGGCCGTAAAACGCGCTGAGCTGCGTTTTCCCCGAAACCCGACCGTCCATTCGGGTGGAACGCCGTTTCGGAAACAGAAAAAATGCCGACAAAATGCGGCGGCATCCGAAAATCGCGTTTGCGGCTCGTTCGTCCGTCCGTTCGCCCCATTGTCCGCTTCTCGTCCACGCGACCCAATGCGCATTGCCTTATGTCTGCTGCGGCATCGTATGTCGTCCGATACGGTTTACGCCGACGAATTATTAATCCATCCCTGAAAAAATCACCGCAAGGCCGTGTCGCATATTATCTTTGCGCATATTATCCTTGCGCGACAGCGAAGAATTCTTTCAAAAACAGCAGCCATATTTGTACGGCGGTGATTCTGACTCCTGACAATTCACCCCGCTCGTACATTGCAACAAAATCATTCCGACAAAAATCTTATAAAAGTTTCCGTTTGTTTGGACGGTCGGCAAAATATGCCACCATCTTACGCACATATTCTGACAACTCCGTAATTATCCCTTGGGTTATGCTGAGTCCTCCTCGTCCGGTGTGTTTCCCGTCGTTTTATTGCCTGCACAATGCCGTCGGATTCAATCGGCGTCGTTGAGCCTGATGCGCCGCCGCAAAATCCGCCGACACGCCGTTTGCCGCATTCCCTTTCAACAATGCCGCAGCCACCGAAATCGGCGAGCTGCAACTACAAACCCGTTAATAATTTGCGGCAAACACCGTCGGTCAGGGCCGCAAGCTGCCGAAACGCCGCTGAACCTACATCCGCATTCGCATCAAACAAAGCGATGCAGCCGCTTGCCCATTTTAATGCTGCGCGCGAAGACACTTACAAGCAAAACAAAACATTTCGGTGCGCGCAAACCGCAGGACAAACCCAACAACCGCCACCCGTATTCGGACAATTAAACCTAATCGTCGCTCCTAAACCTAACCGTTGCTCCACGCCGCACAAGAAGGCAAATCTTTCACCGATAAGCGCGCCGAAAATTGAAATATCGTCGCAACAAAAAGTTCGACGGTCGGTTTCGCCGAACAGAGGGTTAATCGTTCGCACAAGCTTGCGTACTCTGCGTCCGGGCACGCAAAGAGAGGTAACACAGACACAAATAGAAACATCGCAGCCGAACATATACGACAACAAACAGCTAGGTGCGCACGGTTATTTCGCCGTGCAAAAGAGGTTTCAACATCTGTTGCAAAACAAAACAGCAAAAGTCCATAGGTTTATTGCCGCCGCAAAACGACATTGATAGCCCCGCCCACATCAAACAGCCGACACCGCAAAAGAAAGAGGACTGCCTGCCGACAAAACCGGAAGCAACATTCCTGCAAAGCCGCAAAAATAACAAAAACAAACAAAGCGCTTAATCAAACACACCCGACAATTCAACAAAACAAAACAAAGCAAAGAAAACCAGCAAAATGCGCAATAATAAGAAAAGCAGTATTCCGACGGAAAAACAATAGAAAAACCTGTGTTTCACGTGAAACACGCTGTTTGACAGAGCAAATATTCTATCGAATCTGGCAGACAAAGCCGATGTATCGGCGGACTGTTTTAATGGCAATACAAACAGAGGTGGGGCTGGCGAGTGTGTTCGTCGATATTCTTGAAGGCGGAGCGAACAGCAACAAAAACAGTGTGTCGCAACAATTGTTCTGTTTGTTTTCGGTTTAATCTGCGTCATCGAGCAGAAAAGCAGCTTCCATAGGGTGTGAGCACGTCACTCTGTTGTGGTTTTCTTGTTTGCAATGCACCAAAATCGCAAAAAATATGCGAGCTGCGGTGTAAAACTGTCAATAATTCGCCGACAAATCCTGTCGAGCTCGGATAGGAGGAGGGGGTTTGCGGACGCAAAATGCAGCAATCGGGCAACAAACCAAAAAAAAGGAGCACGCTGTTTTCGGGCGAATCCAAACGGAAAAAAGAAAGTGACGACCCGATGTTTGATTGTGGCATCTTGTATGTTGTGTCGAGTATCAATGATGCGCGGAGCGAAAAGCGGATCGTCCGCAATACAAAAATTAACTAAAAAGAATAAGTTTCACGTGAAACAAAACATTCGGGGCGGTCGTTTCACGTGAAACCGCAATATGGGCAAAATTGCTTAAAATCCCACTAAATAGTGGAGTTTCGAGGTGTTGGTTTGCGACGTAGACAGCCCAAAATACTGTGTTTACGGAATTTTCGGGTCTTTCTACCAAAAAATTTTACAGAAAAAATTTCTGCCTTCCTACCAAATTTTTTGTGGTAAATTGTTACACAAAATTTCTGTAATTATCGCTGCGTTTCACACAGTTATTATGTTTTCTGCTTCGGTTGCTTCGATTTTGTTGTTTTTTTGCTGTGTGACGGCTTTTTTTGAGTGATTCCGATGGCGTTATTCTGTTTTTTTTTGCGTTCTTCGACGGCTGTTTCGCCGAGGTCGATGTGTTTTTTTTCGAAATGTTCGGAGGCTTTTTGTCTTGATGACGGCTGCGCATAATCGTGCAATAGTTGTGGTAACTAGTTTTTGGGCGTTTTTTGCCGTGATTTCGGTGCGATTTCGGCGTGCCGTGACTGTGTTATGAAAATTCTGCGCTCGGTTTTGTGTTGTCGGTATGGGAATAACTGATTTTTGTGGCGTTTGTTTTGCCGTAGGACGGAGTTGATGTCCTTATCGGGCGGGCGGTGAGTCGGCGGGCTTCTTCCCGACGTGATTTCCGTGCCGTAATCGGTGCGACTTTTTGCACAGTGAAGTTTTGCCGTTGGATTTTTCGATAAATGTTGAACAACGTGCCTTTTTACGACGGTTTTGCCGCAAAATCAACGCTTTTTGCTGTCACTCGGGAAGAAGCCCGCCGAGGCTTGTCGGCATATGCGTCCGAAAGTGCCCGTTCTGACGTTGTTTTTGCGCTTGATTTATCCCGAAAATGATTTTCTGCCGTGCAAAGACGGCAAAAGTCAGTAAGAGATTTATCGGACGAGGGGGACAGCCATTTTCCGTTCCGCAGTTCGGATAATATTGACATTGCGCGGTCGGATTTTGCCGTGTGCGTTGTGAAGGAGTGGGAGAACGGGCGGCAGACAGACACCGGGATGATGGTGCAATAATTGTAATAGATTAGACTTATTGTTATGTTTTAATCAATGCCGTTTCGGTTGGAGGGAGAACAACGTGGAGGAGTGTGTGCCGAATGCATACGCGTGTTTTTAGGGTTTGCGCTTTTGAGCGGTATGCACGCGTTACATGCGCGGGACGCGCGAAGCGCGCGAAAAGAAATTTATTGCAAGTGAAACACTTCTGTGTTAAACTAACCGAGAGGTGGCATTATGAGATTCGCAATAGTAAAGAACGCAAAGGAACTCGCAGAGAGGGCATTTCTCGAAATCAAGAAGGTGCTGGACGAAAAGCCGGACGCGGTGATAGGGTTTGCTACGGGCTCCACGCCCATTCCGCTTTACGACAAGATGGCGGACGACCACAAGCGCAACGGCACGAGCTATAAAGACGTCCGAGCGTTCAATCTCGACGAATACGTAGGCGTCGACTCAGGCGATAAAGCGAGCTTTGCGCGGTTTATGCAGGACAGACTCTTTTCCAGAATCGACATAGACCCCGCCAACACGGACATCCCGAACGGTATGGCGGAGGACCTTTCCGCGGAGTGCGAGAGATATTCCGTCGCGGTGAAGGAGCATCCTGCGGACATCCAGATACTCGGAATAGGCGCGAACGGGCACATTGCTTTCAACGAACCTTACACCAAACCCGAAGAGCCGACGCACATAGCGTTGCTCACCGCGCGGACGAGAGCGGACAATGCCGCCGCGTTCAAGGACCCGTCCCTTGTGCCTCAGTACGCGCTCACGATGGGGATTGACGAAATCCTGACCGCAAAGCGCATTCTTCTGCTCGCTATGGGTGAGAATAAAGCGCAGGCGATATACGATATGGTTATGGGGCGCGACGATACGTCCTGTCCCGCGGCTGCGCTGAGAAGACATCCCGACGTGACCGTAGTGCTCGACCGCGAAGCGGCGGGACTGCTGACTTTCGGCGAATGGGAGAGGGCAGCGGAAGAGCGCGAAGCCAGACAGGCGGCGGAAAGAGCGGAAGAGGAGCTCGAAGCGAACGAATCGGACGAAGCAGTCGACGGCGAAACCGCCGAAGCGGCCGCCGACGAAGCCTCCGAAGCAGACGAGGATGCCGCGGAGGAGAACGCGGAAGACGAAGATGCGGCGGATGAAGATGCCGAAGAGGAAGACGTTGACTCGGACGGGGAGGAGTCCGAAGACGGAGAAGACGGAGAGGAAGCCGATACGTCCGAAGCCGAGGACGACGAGGCTGAGAACGGCGAAGACGCGGCGGACGAAGAAGCGGACGAACAAGATGACGACGCGGACGCGTCCGAAGAAAAATGACGTCTTTCGACCTGAAATAAAAGTCGGGCAGATGCCCGACTTTTTCTTTTCCGTTCGACTTTTACCATATTGGTTTAGGCGGGGATAATTGCAAATCAAAGAGATAATGCGTCGAAATCGCCGATATAAACCTCGTTTTTCGGCGTTGTGACGGAAACGGACAATGCGTTTCCGAACTCCGCCGCGTCGCCGTCCACGTCGAATACGGCGGGAGAGGAAAGGGAGATGTCCAGCTTTTTCACGGCGCGGAAGGTAATGTCTTTGCCGTGCTTTTCTTTGCCGAAGCCGATGAAGAATGCGCGGAACAGCGGGAAGAATATTCTGACTCTGTTCACGAAGTTATCCTTGCCGGGGCTTCTTACGAGCAGGAGGTGGACTTTTCCGTCGTCGGGTTCGTAAAGTCTGTTGAAACGGAAGCCGAAACAGCGCATCGAGTCTATTGCCATAATGAGCGTGTAGTTGCCCGTGTAAACGTCGCCGTCCGCGGTGACGCGCGCGCCTATGTTCCAGACCTTGTATTCCCTTACGACGCGGAGAAGGTAGGCAAGCACGCCCATTTTTTGTTTTGAGGAGGAGTCCACCACATATCCGAGGGGGGTGAACGACCCCGTCGCGGCGACGTAGCCGAAATATCTGCCGGACACGGAGGCGTATTCGTAAAGCCGTATGAACTCCCGCCCTTCGCGGGATTTGCCTTTCGCCTTGGCACATTCGTTGAATGTCCCGAAGCCGTAATAAATCAGATTTACGTTTTCCTCGGCGCAGAGGTTGAGCGCGCGGTTGAACGTGCCGTCACCGCCGCACGCGACGACAAGGTCGTATCCTTTCGGCGACCATTCGTCCGTGTCGCAGGTTATTTCCGTCACCGTGACGTCATAAGCCGTGCCGAATTTGGCAAGGAGTTTATCCCTGTCGATTTTTGCGGAGCGGCCGCTCATTCTGTTGATGACGATAAGACATTTTTTCATTGCGCCTGCGCTCGATTATAAAGCAAAGCGGCGCGGTTTTCAACCGCTCGCCGCGGCTCGCTTATTATTATGCGCAGCATTTTCGTTTGTGTGCACGGCATTTTGCGGCGTGTCGGCGCGGAGGGAGATGGGACTTCGGGGTGCGCCGCCGCCCGCATATGCGCGCACGGGGCAAATTCGTATTGCAAAAAGCCGCCGAAATGTATAGAATATAAGTAGTAAGCGCTCGGAGGGGCAGATGAAAAAAGTCAGAAAAGCCGTAATACCCGCGGCGGGGCACGGAACGAGGTTTCTTCCCGTGACGAAGGCGCTGCCCAAAGAGATGCTGGCGCTCATAGACACGCCCGCGCTGCAATATGTGGCGCAGGAGGCGGCGGACAGCGGGATAGAAGAAATCCTCGTCGTCATCAACAGGGAAAAGGAACTCATCCGCCGTTATTTCTGCAAGGAGGAAGCGACCTGCGCCGCGGAAAGGGAGCTTGACGACCTGCTGGAAAGGGTGCGTTTCGAGTTCGTTTATCAGGACGAGGCGGACGGGACCGCGGGGGCGGTGCTGCTTGCGAGGGAATTTACCGCCGACGAACCTTTTGCCGTGATGTACGGCGACGACGTGATTGTCAACGACGGCGGCGAACCGTGTCTGAAACAGCTCATCCGCGCCTACGGCCGCACGGGCAAAACGGTGCTCGGAGTGCAGGAAAGGCCGCGGCAGGAAGCGGCGAAATATGCGGTGATAAGGAAGGGCAGGACGGAAGGGCGGCTTACGGAAGTGCTGGGCATCGTGGAAAAACCTTCCCCCGACGATATGCCTTCCACTCTCAGCAGCCTGGGGAGATATGTTCTCACGCCCGACATCTACGGGGCGATAGAGCGCGCGCCCGTGTTCCGCGGAGAGAAATATCTGACGCACGCGATAGACCTGCTGACGGACAAAGGCGTGTACGCTTACGACTTCGAAGGGGTGCGCTACGACATAGGCGACAAGTTCGGTTTCTTGCAGGCCAACGTGGAAATGGGGTTGAGGCGTTACGGCGCCCGAATGACGGATTATCTGCGCGGATTGCTCGACGGCGAATGAGCGGAAAAGACGTTTAACAAGTCAAAACAGCCGTTAAAACGGCTGTTTTTGTTATATGTGCGCTTTGGTGTCAAATGCCCGCATTAAGGAAAAGCCGACTTTTCCCGACCGCGGATGCGGTGCGGCGGTGACGCGGTCAGAGCAGCTCGAACTGCGTCCGTATGAAGAGTTCGATGCTCCGTGCGGCGAAGTCCGCAAGGAAAGCGTCGCGGCTTTCCGCCATAATACGGAGCTTTTTCTCCGTGCCGCTCGGCCGCAGCATAATCCTGCCGCTGTCGCCCAGCATATCTTCTATTGCCGCCACGTAGCGCAGCAGCGTTTTGTCCCGCGCTATCTTTTCCTTGTGACGGGTGGCTACTTCCGCATTGCGCTGCGGAAAGACCTGACAGTCGGCAAGCTCGGAGAGTTTTTTTCCGCTTTCTTTGAGGACGCGCGCGAGCCTTGCGCCCGCGAATACGCCGTCGCCCGTGGGCAGAAATTCGCTGAGAATGATGTGCCCGGACTGCTCCCCTCCGAGCGCAAGCCCCGCCTCGCACATACACCTGATGACGTTATGGTCTCCGATGTCCGTGCGGACGAGGTCGATGCCGAGCTTTGCAAGCCCCGCTTCCACGCCCATATTCGTATGCAGGGTGCCGACGGCGGCGGAGCAGGGCAGGCGTCCCTCCGCTTTCATTTTGCGGGCGAGAATGTATATCGTCATATCCCCGTCGACGGTTTTTCCGTTTTCGTCCGCGGCGATTACCCTGTCCGCGTCGCCGTCGAAGCACAGCCCGATGTCGGCGCCGCGCCGCACGACTTCTTCCGCCACGGCATCGGGGTGAAGCGCGCCGCAGCCTTCGTTTATGAGGGCGCCGTCGTGAGAGGTGAAGACGGGGAAGACTTCCGCCCCCAGCCGCGAAAAGATTTCGGGCGCGGTATATGCCGCGGCGCCGTTCGCGCAGTCCAGCACGACGCGCAGCCCGTCAAGGCTTCCCGCGGCGGCGCAGACGGCGGATTTGTAACTTTCGGTCAGTCCTGCCGCGCTCCGCACCTCGCCGCGGTACTCCGCGTAACACAATTTCGCGTCCGCGATGTGCTTTTCCACGAGCACTTCCCTTTCCCTTGCGAGCTTTCTGCCGTCGGGCCCGAAAACTTTGATGCCGTTGTAGCGCGGAGGATTGTGCGACGCGCTCACCATCACACCCGCGGACGCCCCCGTTTCTTTTGTCACGAAGGACACGCACGGGGTGGTCACAACGCCGAGGTCAACTACGTTGCCCGCGGCGGCGAGAACGCCTTCCGCAAGCGCACGCGCGAGATTTTCGCCGCCGGTGCGGTTGTCGCGCCCTATGACGACGGTGCCGCCCGCGGCGGCAAGGCCGAGGCTGTTTCCGACAAGCATTGCAAGCCCGTCCGTCAGGTCTTCGCCGTAGACGCCGCGAATGCCGTCCGTCCCGAAATATTTTCTGGTTTCCGTAAGGTTTTGCATAGCGCAGTATATTCCGTACGGGCGCAAGGTGTGCAAAAAGAGCGGAGGAAGCGGTTTTTTCAGGCAAATCGGGGGAGAGTAAATTTTTTGAAAATTTTTTGCAAAAACTATTGACAAGGGGAAAGAGTGTGCTACAATGTTAGCAGTCGGAGCGATAGAGTGCTAACAGGCAAAGACGGCGAGTGCCAAAAGGGGCTGACGCCGTCACCCGTTCCGAAAATAAACATAAAGGAGCTTGTGACTTATGAAGAATTATCTTACCAACTATAACAGAAACAATCACGCGTTCGATTTCTTCGACGACGCATTCGACAATTTCTTCCGTCCGCTGTTTTACGACGAAAAGCTGGACGCGATGAAGACGGACATCAGGGAAACCAAGGACTCCTACATCCTGGATGTCGAAATGCCCGGCTTTGACAAAGAGGACATCTCTATCGACCTCGACAACGGCTATCTCACCATCCGTGCCGAGAAGAAGGAAAAGGACGAAAGCGGCAAGGAAGAGCACCGCTACGTCAGGAAAGAGAGGAGCGTTTCCTGCCAGAGAAGCTACTATGTCGGCGACACCGAGGAAGAGTCCATCAAGGCGAAATACGACAAAGGCGTCCTGACGGTCACTCTGCCCAAGAAAGAAGAGAAGAAACCCGACACCAAGAAGAACATCGTAATCGAATAACATCATCCCGAAAGGGAAAATCCTCCTTTTATCCCCCTTGTGAAAACGGCACGCGAGAGCGTGCCGTTTTTTCGTACCGCCGTCGCGGAAGTCGGCAAAAGACGAAGTTTGTTTCGGAAAAACCGCCGATTAACCTGCCTTTGTGCAAAAATCACATCGTTTCGCCGAAGACGATTTCTTCCGAGACCGCAACCGCCGAGCCGTCCTTTTCGGCGGCGACGCGGAGCGTTGCGCCGTCGGGGAGAGCGAAGGGCAGGTCGGCTAAGTCTGCTTCCTCGGCAGCAGTTTCGTACACCCTCAGTCCGTTGACGATTACGGCGAAAGTGCACCCTTCGGGAAGGTGTTCGGTGTGCCACGAAAGTGTGCCGTCTTGCAGGGTCAGACCGTACACCCGCGGCTCTCCCGCAGCGAAGGAACATACAAAGGGTTCCGACACGCCGTCCTTCATGTTTTCCGCCGAAGCGGTCACGGTGACGGTGAAAGTCCCGCCGAAGAAGGAGACCGCGTCCGTGACGTCCATCAGGACGGAAAGCCCGTCTTCGCTTTCGGAGCCGACATAGACGGGGAGAGAGAACTCTCCGAAATCCGCTTCGCTCTCTTTGTCTTCCGTCGCCGCGCATTCGGCGGAAAGGGTGGTGTCCCCGCAGGACAGCGTGAAGGAAAACGACTGCGCGGCGCCGTCGGCGGAGAAGTTAAGGACTATGTTTCCGTCGTCCGTGTACGCCGCGAAAAATCCGTGCGGAGAGTCAAACTCATCAGGCTCGGTCGGCTCATCTGGCTCGGACGGTTCGTCGGGTTCGGAAGGTTCGTCGGGCTCGGTGGGCTCGTCGGGTTCGGACGGTTCGTCGGTGTCGCCGTCGTCCGGCGTTTCCTTGAACGCGAGCACGTTGAGGTCGTACGCGTTTTCCCGTACGGTGTAGCTTTCGGGCGAGAACGTGTAGCCGTCCGCAACGAAAGCGATGACCGTGCCGTATTCCAGACCCGTGAGGGAATAAATGCCGTAAGAATTCGTTTTGCCGGCTTCCTGTCCGTCGGCGAGCACGCTGACGCCTTCCAAAGGTTCTCCGTCCGCGGTTATGCTGCCCGAAACGGCATAGCCGTCTTCGGCGGGAAGAGTCGGGAGGTCCTCCGAACACGCCGCAAGCAACACGGCGCATACGCAGAGCAGGAACAAAGCGGGCAGGATTTTCTTTTTCATAAAACTATCTCTCCGCCCGTCACCGTAAACGAGCGGGAAAAGAAGGCGCCGCGGATTCCGTCGCGGACGCAGGCGACGGACAGAACGTAGACTCCGTCCTCCGCGACATATGCGGTGACGTCGGCGTGATTTTCCTCCGTAGTGCCGTAAAACAATGTTTCACCGTCGGTTTCGACTTTATAAACATATCCTTCGGGCGATTCGTCCGTCATGGGCGGCCAACTTGCGATATAGCTTTCCCCGCTTTTTCCGAGCGCTATGTCATACGGAGAAAGGGGCGGCGCGGAGAACGCGAACGACAGCTCCGCCGCAGGGGAATCGAGGTTGAAAGCGCCGTCGCCGAGCGTCGTCACGGCGGCGGTATATTCTCCCGTCACGGCGAGTATCCCGGACAAGTCGAACTCCGTTTCGTCCGCCGCGGTGCTGCCGAGAGGTATGTCGTTTACGGTGACGGAATAGCCTGTCGCACCGGGCACGGCGGTCCAGCGGAGCGCTCCGTCCGAATACCGCAGGTCGGCGGGAGAGGACAGGGTGACGACATAACCGTAAACCGCAGTGTCGGCGGCAAGCGCCTCTCCGTCGGAAAACGCGGTGACCGTGACGGAGTATTCGCCGCCCAGAGTGAACAGGTCTCCGATTTCGGTCGGGGAAGCGTCGGCGGTTTGTCTGGACGCCGAACCGTATTCCGAAACGGCTTCGATTTCGTACGAATCCGCGCCGTCGACGGCGTCCCATTGCAGGAAAATCCTGCCGTTTTGCTCAATTATCTCCGCATTCAGCGGGGCTGCGGCAAAAGCGGCGGACGACACGGGAAACAGTGCCGCCGCAATCAGCACGATAAGCACGGCAAGCGCCGCCGCGGGATAAAGTTTCGTTTTTCCGAGCGTTTTCACGACAAGAAGATAAAACAATTTACATCAAATGTCAATTTCGCGTTCGACAAACGTCGATTTTCACCGTTTCCGCCGCGAATGAGCGGGGTTCGGGGGCTTGTTTTCATATGCGCGCGCACGGCGCGCAAAACGCTTGCTTTGCGCGCGTGCGTGTGATATAATACAATAAATATTCGTTATTATTAGCTATCACAGTTAACCTATACGAACACAAGGAGGAAGCATGGAAGAAGTCAAACACAGCTATAATGCGACCGACATACAGGTGCTGGAAGGGCTGGACCCCGTCCGCAAACGCCCCGGTATGTATATCGGTTCGACGGACGCGAGAGGGCTTCATCATCTCGTGACGGAAGTCGTCGACAATTCCATCGACGAGGCTCTTGCCGGCTACTGCACGCACATCACGGTCGAGATTCTTTCCGACGGCGCGGTGCGCGTGGCGGACAACGGGAGAGGCATTCCCGTCGGCATCATCGAAAAAGAAGGCAAATCCGCGGTGGAAGTCGTGCTCACCAAGCTGCACGCGGGCGGCAAGTTCGGCAGCGGCGGATATAAGATTTCGGGCGGTCTGCACGGCGTGGGCGTGTCCTGCGTCAACGCGCTTTCGGAATGGCTGGTGGCGGAAGTCAGGCAGGGCGGCAAGCTCTACCGCATCCGTTTCAACCGCGGTATAGCGGAAAGACCTCTTGCGGAAATCGGGCCTGCGGAAGGCACGGGGACGACCATTACGTTCTATCCCGACGGCGACATTTTCGAAACGCTGGATTTCAATTACGACACGATGAAATCCCGTCTGCGCGAGCTTGCCTACCTCAACAAGGGGCTGACAATCGAGATTGCGGACGAGCGCGTCGAACCCGCGCGCAGGGAAGTTTTCTGCTACGAGGGCGGCATAGTGTCCTTTGTCGAGAGCCTCAACCGCAACAAGGAAACCATATTCGAAAACGTGGTCTACTTCGACGCGCAGTATGTGGACAGCGAGATTGAGGTGGCGATGCAGTACAACGACTCTTACACCGACACCATTCTCGCTTTTGCCAACAACATCAACACGGAAGAGGGCGGCACGCATCTCGAAGGCTTCAAGGCGGCCATCACCAAGGTCATCAACGACTACGGCAAGAAGGCGGGCATTCTGAAAGAAGCGGACAAACTTTCCGGCGAGGACGTGCGCGAAGGTCTGACGGCGGTCATTTCCGTCAAGCTCGCGGAGCCCCAGTTCGAAGGGCAGACCAAGACCAAGCTCGGCAACAGCAGTATGAGAGCCGCCGTGGCGAAGAGCGTGACGGAAGGGCTGGGGACTTATCTCGAAGAACATCCCCGCGAAGCCAAGGAACTCATCCTCAAAACCATCACCGCACAGAGGGCGCGCGAAGCGGCGAGAGCGGCGCGCGAAACCGCAAGGCGCAAATCCGCCCTCGAAAGCACGACGCTGCCCGGCAAACTCGCCGACTGCACGGACAAGGACCCCAAGGCGTGCGAGATTTATCTCGTCGAGGGCGACTCCGCAGGCGGCAGCGCGAAACAGGGCAGGGACCGTCGTTTCCAGGCCATACTTCCCCTCAGGGGCAAGATACTGAACGTCGAAAAGGCAAGGCTGCACAAGGTGCTCGAAAACGAGGAAATCAAGGCGATGATTACCGCGTTCGGCTGCGGCATCAACGCGGATTACGACGAGAGCAAGCTGCGCTACGACCGCATCATCTGTATGACGGACGCGGACGTGGACGGCTCGCACATCCGCATACTGATGCTCACCTTCTTCTTCCGTTTTATGCGTCCGCTCATCGAGAACGGTCACGTTTACATCGCGCAGCCCCCGCTTTACAAGCTCGCGCGCGGCAAGCAGGAATGGTATTTTTACGACGACGACGCGCTGAACGCTTTCTATGAGGAAAACGGCAGGAAGGGCTTCGATTTGCAGCGCTACAAAGGCCTCGGCGAAATGAACCCCGAACAGCTTTGGGAAACCACGATGGACCCCAAGAGCCGCACTCTTCTCCGCGTAAGTATGGAAGACGCCATCTCTGCGGACGAAATGTTCTCGGTGCTTATGGGCGAACAGCCCGAACTCAGGCGCGCGTTCATCGAAGAGAACGCAAAACTTGTCGAAGACCTTGACATCTGACGGAGGGACGCATGAGCAAAGATACGCAGAAAGACAAAGAATATCTCGAACATCTTGCCGACAGCAAGATAGTCAACGTCGAGGTGGAGAACGAGCTGAAAAAGTCCTTCATCTCCTATGCGATGGCGGTCAACGTGTCCAGAGCGATACCCGACGTCCGCGACGGTCTGAAACCCGTGCACAGGCGCATTCTTTACGCCATGAGCGAGCTCAACCTCACGCCCGACAAGCCTTACCGCAAGAGCGCGATGGTGGTCGGCGAAGTGCTGGGCAAATACCATCCCCACGGCGACAGTTCCGTTTACGACGCGATGGTGCGTCTGGCGCAGGACTTTTCCATACGCTGCCCGCTGGTGGACGGTCACGGCAACTTCGGTTCCGTGGACGGCGACCCTCCCGCGGCATACCGTTACACCGAAGCGCGTCTTTCCAAGATAGCGCTTGAAATGATACGCGACATCGACAAGCGCACCGTCGACTTCTATCCCAACTTCGATGACACGCGCGAACAGCCCGTCGTGCTGCCTTCGCGTTTTCCCAACCTGCTCGTCAACGGTTCCGACGGTATAGCGGTCGGTATGGCGACGTCCATTCCTCCCCACAACCTCGGCGAGGTCATCGACGCCGTCGTCGCGCTCATCCGCAACCCCGAGCTCGAAGTGGACGACCTTATGGAATACATCCCCGCGCCCGACTATCCCACCGCGGGTCTGGTGCTGGGCAGAGCGGCGATACGTCAGGCGTACCGCACGGGCCGCGGCGGCGCGGTCATCCGCTCCCGCACGGAGATAGAGGAGCTCCCCAACGGCAAGAGCCGCATCATCATCACGGAGATACCCTATCAGGTCAACAAGGCGCGCCTCATCGAAAACATCGCGGACCAGGTCAAGGACAAGAGGCTGGAAGGCATTTCCGACATCAGCGAGGAGACCGACCGCACGGGTATGCGCATCGTCATCGACGTCAAAAAGGACCACAACCCGCAGGTGGTGCTCAATACGCTGTTCAAGCAGACGAGTTTGCAGGTCAACAACTCCATCATCCTGCTCGCGCTCGTGGACGGTGTGCCCCGCATCCTCAACCTCAAACAAATCCTCGAATATTACATCGCGCATCAGGAGGACGTCATCATCCGCCGTACGAAGTTCGACCTCGAAAAGGCGGAGGAGAGAGAGCACATCCTGAACGGTCTCGCCATCGCGCTCGCCAACATCGACGAAGTGGTGGAACTGCTCAAAAAGAGCGCGGACAGACAAGCCGCCATCGACAATCTGACGGAGCGTTTCCTGCTCAGCGAGAAACAGGCCGTGGCGATACTCGAAATGCGCTTGCAGCGCCTTACGGGGCTCGAAGTGGAGAAAATCAACGAGGAGCTGGAACAGAAGCGCGCCGAAATCGTGGAATACAAGCGCATCCTCGGTTCGGAAGAGGCGGTCAAGGAAATCATCGTCACCGAGCTCACCGAAATCAAGGAACGCTACGGCACGCCCAGACGCTCCGAGCTCAGCTACGATTATTCCGAAATCAACATTGCCGACCTCATCGACAAAGAGGACATCGTGGTGTCTATGACGCACGGCGGATACGTCAAGCGTCTGCCCGTGGCGGAATACCGCTCCCAGAGAAGAGGAGGGATGGGCGTCACCGCGCACAAGGCGAAGGATGACGACTTCATCGAGCACATTTTCGTGAGCAACACGCACCAGGATATGCTCTTCTTCACCAACCTCGGCAAAGTGTTCACAATGAAGGGTTACGAGATACCCGAAGCGAGCAAAACTTCCCGCGGCCGCGCGATAATCAATCTGTTGCAGCTCTCGCCCGGCGAAAAGGTGCAGACGGTGCTCCCGCTGCCCGAGGAGAGGGAGGGCAAATTCCTTATGCTCGCCACCAAACGCGGGCTCATCAAGAAGACTCCGCTCGAAGAGTTTGCGTCCATCAAGCGCAACGGCAAGATAGCCATCAAGTTTATGGAAGAGGACGAGCTCATCGAAGCGGTGCTGACAAGCGGCGACGACCAGCTCATTATGGCGTCCAGCGAAGGCTACTGCATCCGCTTCCACGAGAAAGACGTGCGTCCCACGGGCAGGACGGCAATGGGCGTCAAGAGTATGCGCATACCCGAAGGCGCGCATATGGTGGACCTCGCCGTGGTGCACGACGGATGCGAGATTCTCACCATCACCACCCAGGGCTACGGCAAGCGCAGCAACGTGGCGGATTATCCGTTGCAGGGCAGAGCGGGCAAAGGCGTCAAAGCGGGCGTGTTCAACGACAAGACGGGCGACCTTGCGGGGATGAAAGTCATCCCCGCCGATATGGACGTGATGATGATTACGGACGGCGGCATCATCATCCGCGTGCAGGCGGACGAGATATCCAAGATAGGCAGGGCGACGCAGGGCGTGCGGATTATGAAACTCAAAGGCGAAGAGGCGAAAGTCGTCAGCATCGCGCTCACTCCCCACGAGGAGGAAGAGGAACTTCCCGCGGAAGAAAACGCCGCGGCGGAAGAGAATGCGGAAGGCGCGTCCGCGGCTTCGGAACAGCCGTCCGCGGAAGCGGAAGCCGAAACGCCCGCCGAAGAATGACGGAGCATAAATCGCATAAAACGGCACTTAAAAACACAAAACGCGGAGTTTAACTCCGCGTTTTGTTATGTTGTGCCGCCGTTTGTTTTGCGCAAAACACTTGCTTTGCGCCTGGCGTCGCACCGCCTCCGCCCCGCCGCGAAGGGAAACGAAGTCCGTCGTCGCTTTCCGAAACGGGAAAAATGCGAAGGTAAGCGCGTGCGGTTTTCAACAGACGCCGTCAAACAAATCGTTGGGCGAGATGTCGAACAGGCGGCAGAGGAAAACTATTTTTTCATAGTCAAGCTCTATTATGCCGCGTTCGTATTGGCTGTAATCGGGTTGATATTTTCCCATAAGAGAAGCAACGTATTGTTGCGAAAACCCTTTTGCCTTGCGCGCGTTTTTTAGATTTGTGCCGACCGCTTTTTTGATATCCATAAGCGAACTATATAAAAATTTCCTATAAAAACTTTACTTATAGGAATTATTCCTATAATATTGTCTTGCGGAATGTGGAAATTATTCATTCGGCAAAACAGGTTTTCAGGAGGGCTGTATGAGAAAAAAATTTGTAGCGTTTGTCGCATTGGTTTGCGTATTGATGCTGGCAGTCGGCGTGTTTGCCGCGTGCGACGGGACGTCGTCTGAAAATCAGACGCCCGACGTTCCCGCCGGCGATACTCCGGGCGGAGGCGAAGACGCTCCGGGCGGAGGTGAGGACGCTCCGGGCGGCAGCGACACTCCCGGCGGCGAAGACCCCGTCCCGCACACGCACGCAAAGCCCGACGGAGCGCAATATACCGTGACGGAGGAGGAACATTCTTACGTTTGCGGCTGCGGAGAAACCGTGACCGAAAAACACACGTTCGGCGAGGACGGCATATGCGCCGTGTGCGGTTACGGGCACGAGGAACCGTCCGTCGGCTCCGAGGGGTTGGAATTTGCCCTCTGCGACGACGGGGAGAGCTATGTCGTGACGGGTTATTCGGGGAAAGACTCCGACGTGGTTATCCCCGCGCAGTATAACGGAATGCCCGTGACCGCGATAGGGGAAAACGCCTTCCGATATGCCGCGATAACTTCGGTCGAAATACCCGACGGCGTGATTGAAATCCGAGCGTCTGCCTTCGACTATTGCCACGCGCTCAGGGAGATAGTCGTCCCCGACAGCGTGCAAACGATAGGAAGGAGGGCGTTTGCTAGCTGCCTGGGGTGTTTTTCCGTGACGATAGGCAGTTCCGTGACGACGATAGACAGGCTGGCGTTTCAGGGGTCGACGTCTATATATCAGGTGTACAATCGCAGCTCGCTGGATATTGAGGCGGGCAGCAGTGATTTCGGCGGAGTCGCTAAAAACGCAGTTTACGTTTACACCGAGGAGGGAAAAGGTCGCGTAACGACAACCGCAGACGATGATTTCATTGTCTATGCAGACGGTGCGGACACGCGGATACTCAAATACATCGGAAGTTCCGACGAGCTTGTTCTGCCATCCGTCCTACGACTCGTCGACGGCAGGGAAATTTCCGAATACGGCATATTCAAATACGCATTCCAAAGGATGAAATTCACGTCTGTCCGAATATCGGAGGCGGTGACGTTCATAGGCAGCGGGGCGTTCAATTTCTGCAACAGTCTTACAAGCGCGGTATTTGAAGTGACGGAAGGATGGAAAGAGGTGTGGCTGCTTCTCGGCAGTGAGTACGACGTTTCGTCGGCGGACCTGTCCGACCCCGCAAGGGCGGCGGAAATTCTGAAAGGAATAGGAAACGACGAGAAATTGTATCGGACGAAAGACTGACCTCGGTATATTGATATGGAAACGGCGCGGCGGGGCAAAAATTTCGGGTGTCCCGCCGCGTTTTCGTGTTCGGCTGCGCGGCTTTCGTAAATATGCCGTCGGCTTGCGGGGCGGAAGCGTGAAGAAAATCTCCCCAAGGGGGGTGCGGTGATACCTTTTACGAAGTAAACTTTTTCCATTCTCTTGAAAGTGGGCGATGATGTTGGTATTATAATATCGTCAAACCTAGGAAAGGGAGAATTATGGCGTTATGAAAAAGACCTGGTACAAAGAATTGTCCGTCTATCAGATTTGGCCGCGCAGTTTCTGCGACGGCAACGGCGACGGAGTGGGCGACCTCAAAGGCGTGCTCGGCAAGTTGGATTACATCAAAAGCCTGGGCGTGGATGCAATATGGTTTTCGCCGCTTTATGTATCTCCGCAGAAGGACTACGGCTACGACATAGCGGACTACTACAACATCAACCCCGAATACGGCACGATGGAAGATTTCAAAGCAGTGCTCGACGGCGCACACGAAAGGGGTATGAAAATCATTATGGACCTCGTCGTCAACCATACGTCCGACCAGCACGAATGGTTCAAAAAGAGCGCGGCGAAGGACCCGAAATACAAGGATTATTACATCTGGCGTCCCGGCAGGGGCAAGGACGGGAAAAAGTTCCCCAACAACTGGATGTCCACATTCCCGGGCAACGCGTGGGAGTGGAACGAGGAGAGGGGGGAGTATTACCTCCATCTGTTCGCGGTGGAGCAGCCCGACCTCAACCACGACAATCCCGCCGTGCGCGAGGAAGTGAAAAAGGTGATGAAATTCTGGCTGGATATGGGCGTCGACGGCTTCCGCGAGGACGTCATCACGTATATCAGCAAGCGCGAAGGACTGCCCAACGGCTTCCCTCTGCCGATAATGCGCGGGATGGAGCACTATTCCCCCGGCCCCAACATCCACAAATACCTTATGGAATACAGGCAGGTCGTCAAGAATTACGACGCGTTCCAGCTCGGTGAAGCGCCTATGATGACGCCGAAAAACGCGCTGAAATACATCACCGAAGGCAAGGACCAGCAGCTGGATATGATGTTCCAGTTCCAGCATATGGAAGCGGACTGCTTTATGACGAGCTATCTCAGGACGAAGTTCAACCTGCGCAAGCTCAAAAAGGTGTACCGCAACTGGCAGCACAAGATGTACGGCATCGCGTGGAACACCAACTATCTCGAAAACCACGACCAGCCCCGCGTCATCTCCCGTTACGGCAGCGAAAAACTGCGCACGGAGAGCGGCAAGGCGCTCGCGACGCTCTATACGTTTATGTCGGGCACGCACTTTGTGTATCAGGGGCAGGAGATAGGTATGCTGGACTATCCTTTCAAAGGCTGGGAGGATTTTGTCGACGTCGCGACTTTCTGCGCCAAAGGTATAATGGAAAAGACGCATCTGTTCTCTGAAAAGAAGATTTTCGAAAACTGCGCCTATGCCGCCCGCGACAACGCGCGCACCTGTATGCAGTGGAGCGCCGCCGACAACGCAGGGTTCACGACGGGCAAGCCGTGGTTCCACGTCAACCCGAATTACACGCAAATCAACGTCGAAGCGGAAGAGAGCGACCCCGACTCTTTGCTCAACTATTACCGCAAGGTCATAGCGCTGCGCAAGGAGTATAAGGAGACGGCGATATACGGCAGATATGAGGAAAAGCTGCGCACAAGCGGCAAAATCTTTGCGTACGACAAGGTGGCGGAAGACGGCGGCGTGCTGACCGTGGTCATCAATATGACGGACAAACCCGTGTCCGCGGCAGGAGCGAAGAAGTGCGTGCGTGCAGGTGCGAAGCACCTCATCGGCAACTACAAAGGCTCGATGGCGGACGTGCTCAAACCCTATGAGGCGCACGTCTGGTACACCGCTCCGACCGCGAAATAAGAAATCAACGCACCGCGTCGCAAGGCGCGGTTTTGCAGAAAAAGAGGTTTTATTATGCTGAAATGCAACAAGATGTGCCCGATATGTTATTTCAGGCGCGCGCTTATCGGCGCGCCTTCGGTGGACCGTCCGTCCGCCGCTCCCTACGAAAACGGTTCGGGCGATACGCCGCTTATGGGGTGGTCCAGCTGGAACACCTTCCGCAACAACATTGACGCGAAACTCATAGAGGACACGGCGGCGGCGATGAAAGAGAACGGACTGCTGGACGCGGGCTATCGGTATGTCAATCTCGACGACAACTGGCATTCCAATATGCGCGACGCGCACGGCGATATGCAGGGAGAGCTCGTGCGCTTTCCCGACGGCATACCCGCGCTGGTGCGCCGTCTCAACGAAATGGGGTTCAAGGCGGGGATATATTCCTCGAACGGCACCCTGACCTGCGAGGACCTGCCCGCAAGCCTGGGCAGGGAGCGCGACGACGCCCGCACTTTCGCAAGGTGGGGGATGGAGTATCTCAAATACGACTTCTGCCACAACATTCCCGTCCCGCGCTATGCGCCGCTGGTGTACGGCATAGAGATTTCACCTCTCGGCAGCGGGAAGGCGGTCGAATATCAGGTGTCCAACTGCATACTGAAAGGGCTTGCCCGCCGCAGAAAGTGCGACGCCTTGCCGGGCGGACAGTATGTGTCCGGGCTTGACGAGGGCAAGGGGAGTATAGTCTTCGACAACGTCGTGGTGGACGCGGACGGGGAATATGTGCTCACGGTCGAGATAAAAAAATATGGCAGGTACGAAAAATATCTCGCCGTCACCGTGAACGGAAGAGAGTGCGGAGGGATAGAGTTTCCGCCGCAGAAACATTTCAACCTTACCGCGCGTTTTCAGACCGTCGTCCGCCTGAATGCGGGCAGGAACGCAATAGAACTCGGCAATCCCGTGGCAAATTCTCGCGACAGCGCGGCGATACAGTATCGGAAAATGGCGTACGCGCTGAAAGACGCCGCGGCGGAGGTCGCCGCAGAGCGCGGCGAAGAGGTGAAGCCAATCCGTTTCTCCATATGCGAATGGGGCTTCCGCAAGCCGTGGCTGTGGGGTGCGTCCGCCGGAAATATGTGGCGCACGACCCCGGACATCCGTCCGTGGTGGTATTGGATAAAAACCATTTATTCCCGCAACGTAAAGCTCTGGAAATATGCCTCTCCCGGTCACTTCAACGACCCCGATATGCTGGAAGTCGGCAACGGCAAACTGACTTACAATCAAAACCTCTCCCACTTTGCGCTGTGGTGTATGATGAGCGCGCCGCTCGTCCTCGGCAACGACATCCGCAAGATAACCAAACCCGTGCTGGACATCGTCGCCAACCGCGAGCTCATAGCGATAGACCAGGACCCCCTCGGAAAGCAGGCGAAACGCATTCGCCGCGGCGCGGTGGACGTGCTTGCCAGACCTCTTGCCGACGGCGGAATCGCGGTGTGCTTCTTCAACAAGACGAAGATTGCCCAAAAGAGGCGGTTAGATATCGCAAAACTGTACAGGGACGACTATGTTTCCCCTGCGACGGCGGGCAAGGAAGCGACGTCGGTGGGCGTCATCGGAGAAGTTATGAGCATAATAGCGGGGGACGCGGCGATTGAGGGCAACAAGATAGTCGCGCGCATTCCCGCAGACGGCGTCGTGGTGGTCAAACTGAAATAGCAGGGGCGCCGCCCCTTGACCCCGCGAGGGGCATTATGCCCCTCGACCCCATACTTTTATATAATATCGCGCCGAGTGTTGCAGGCTGCGCCCGCAACAC
>ULRR01042845.1_pt1 | contig 33270 bp, 19 predicted proteins | sample 1955651 | NCBI WGS metagenome assembly ULRR01 (sample SAMEA4835688, study PRJEB28245) | human gut metagenome | biome: gut microbiome; material: fecal sample | place: Denmark | collected 2008
GGAGCTGACGAACAACTGCGCCACGCCCTCGTCCATGAGCTGGTCCACGCCTTTGGCGAGCTGTTTGAATTTCAGCGGGTCGGCGTTCTCGATATAGCGGAATTGTTCGGGGGCGAACGACGGGATGCCCGTGAATTTGAGCTTTTCGCCCTCGGTGAAGGTGTCGCCGATCTTGAAGTTGCCCGTGTCGTGCAGGCCCACGATGTCGCCCGGATAGGCGAAGTCGATGATCGACTTCTTCTCGGCCATGAAGGCCGTCGGCGACGAGAATTTGAGCTGCTTGCCGCTGCGCACGTGCAGGTAGTTTTTGTTGCGTTCGAACGTGCCCGAACATATTTTGAGGAATGCGATGCGGTCGCGGTGGTTGGGGTCCATGTTGGCGTGGATCTTGAAGACGAAGCCCGTCATTTTGGGTTCCGCAGGCTCCACGATGCGGGTTTCGGTCGGAGCCGGGCACGGCGAGGGGGCTATGCGCACGAAGCATTCGAGCAGCTCGCGCACGCCGAAGTTGTTGACCGCCGAACCGAAGAATACCGGGGCCAGTTCGCCCCGCAGGTAGGCCCCGCGGTCGAAATCGTCGTAAACGCCCTCGACCAGCTCGACGTCCGAGCGCAACTGGGCCGCGAATTTGTCGCCGATCTGGGCCTCCAGCTCCGAAGAGGCGAGGTCCGAGATTTCGACGGTCGAGGCGTCGGCCGTGAGCTTCTCGTCGGAGGTGAAGAGCGAGAGGTTTTTCTCGTAGAGGTTGTATACGCCCTTGAACGTGGGGCCGTTCGAGATCGGGAAGGCCAGCGGCCGCACGCGGATGTTGAGCTCCTTTTCGACCTCGTCCAGCAGGTCGAACGGCTCCTTCGAGGGGCGGTCGAGCTTGTTGATGAAGACGATTACCGGGGTCGAGCGCATGCGGCAGACCTCCATCAGCTTGCGCGTCTGCGACTCGACGCCCTTGGCGCCGTCGATGACGATGATGACCGAATCGACGGCCGTCAGCGTGCGGAAGGTGTCCTCGGCGAAGTCTTCGTGGCCCGGAGTGTCGAGAATGTTGATCTTCGCGCCCTTGTATTCGAAGCCCATCACGGCCGTGGCGACCGAGATTCCGCGCTGGCGTTCGATCTCCATGAAGTCCGAAGTGGCGCCCTTCTTGATCTTGTTGCTCTTGACGGCCCCGGCGACGTGGATGGCGCCGCCGAAGAGGAGCAGTTTCTCGGTAAGGGTGGTTTTACCCGCGTCGGGGTGGGCGATGACCGCGAAGGTGCGGCGGCGTGTGATCTCTTCCTGTAATGTCATGTAACTGAATGTGTGTCTGTTTTATTGCGGGGAGTGCCGGGCGCTGTTCCGCCGGCGGCAATCCTTAGTTCTCCTTCGGGTAGTCGGCGTTGAAGTGGCAGCCGACCGACTCCTTGATTTCGCGGCCCTGCTTGATGACCAGATAGGCCACGGCGATCATGTTGCGCAGTTCGCACAGTTCGCGGTTGGGCTTGGTTTTGTTGTAAAGCTCCTCGGTCTCCTGCCACAGGATTTCCAGCCGCCGCATGGCGCGCTTGAGCGAGAGGTTCGAGCGGACGATGCCCACGTAGTTGGACATCAGCGTCTGCATTTCGCGCTTCGACTGGATGATCATCAGCATCTCCTCGGTGTGCTGCGTGCCTTCGAAGTCCCAGTCGGGAATGCCCTCCTGAATTTCGACCCGGTCGAGCAGCGACGATGCGTGGCGAGCCGCCTGATCGGCGTATACCACCGCTTCGATCAGCGAATTGGATGCCAGCCGGTTTGCGCCGTGCAGTCCCGTGCAGGAGGTTTCGCCCAGCGCGTAGAGCCGTTTGATGGAGGTTTCGCCGTTGGTGTCCACCTTGACGCCGCCGCAGCAGTAGTGCGCCGCGGGAGTGACGGGAATCCAGTCCTTGGTGATGTCGATGCCGATCGAAAGGCACTTCTCGTAGATGTTGGGGAAGTGGCTGCGCACGGCGTCGGGATCTTTGTGCGTGACGTCGAGGTAGACGAAGTCCGATCCCCGCTTGGTCATTTCGCGGTAAATGGCGCGGGCCACCACGTCGCGCGGCGCCAGCGATTTCATCGGGTGGTATTTGTCCATGAACTCCTCGCCGCCGGGCAGGCGCAGGATGGCCCCGAAGCCGCGCATGGCCTCGGTGATGAGGAAGTTGGGCTTCTCGCCGGGGTTGTAGAGCGTGGTGGGGTGGAATTGGATGAACTCCATGTTTTCGGTGATCGCCTTGGCGCGGTGGCACATGGCGATGCCGTCGCCCGTGGCGACGACCGGATTGGAGGTCGTGGAGTAGATGTTGCCGCAGCCGCCCGTGGCGACGACGGTGAATTTGGCCAGCATGGTCTCGATTTCGTTCGTTTCGAGATTCAGGACGTAGGCCCCGAAGCAGGTCAGGCCGCGGGTGTGGCGCGTGACGAACTCGCCCAGATGGTGCTGCGTCAGCAGGTCGATGGCGAAGCGGTGTTCGAGTACGGTGATGCCGGGATGCCTGCGGACCGACTCGATGAGCGCCCGTTCGATCTCGGCGCCCGTCAGGTCCTCGTGGTGGAGGATGCGGTGCTCGGTGTGGCCGCCTTCGCGGTTCAGCTCGAAACGCCCGTCGGGAGTCTTGTCGAAGCGCGTACCCCATTCGATCAGGTCCCGAATCAGCTCCGGCGCCCGGCGCACGACCAGTCCGACGGCCTCTTCGTCGCATTTGCCCGCGCCGCAGATCAGCGTGTCGCGGATGTGTTTCTCGAAAGTGTCGGGGGCGTAGGTTACCGAGCAGATGCCGCCTTGCGCATAGTTGGTGTTGCACTCGTTCATTTCGCCCTTCGTCACGATGGTGACGTGTCCGTGGGCAGCGGCTTTGAGCGCGAACGAAAGGCCCGCCGCGCCGGAACCGATAACCAGAAAGTCGGTTTTCATAGTTTTGCAAGCGTTAAGCGTCGCAAAGTTATAAAAAATGCCCGATAATCCCATTTCCGGCCGGAAAAAGCGTACGGAAAAATGGGGTAACGGCTCCGGAACGGACCCCCGGAGCGGTAATTTTTTCGGCCCGGCAGGCGATATTTGGAATTTTTCTCTATTTTTGCCTTAAGCTACCCAAAATAAATTATGAAAAAACTACTTTTGACTCTGGCTGCCGGAATAGTTCTTTGTTCCTGCAGTTCGCACGATCCGCAGATCGCGATCGTGCCCTATCCCAATCATCTCGAAACCGGTCGGGGAACCTATCGGGTGACCGATCGGTCCGTTACGTGTGACAGTCGCACCGACGAGCGGACGCAGCGCGCCGTGGTCGGATTCGCCGCACGGCTGGCGACGGTTACCGGCGGGACGAATCCCGTCACGGTCGCCGACGAGGTGCCCGCGTCGGGCATCCGTTTCGTCACGGACGAATCGCTCCCGGCCGAAGGCTATGAACTGAACGTGGACGGGGAGGGAATCGAAGTGCGGGCGTCGCAGTTTCCCGGCTTCCTCTATGCCCTGCAAAGTCTCGAACAACTGCTGCCCGCGGCGGTTTACGGCACGGAGCCTGCGCCCGATGCGGCGTGGGAGGTGCCCTGCGTGAAGATTGCCGACGCGCCGCGGTTCGCATACCGCGGCATGCACCTCGACGTGGCGCGCCACTTCTTCTCGGTGGACGAAGTGAAGCGGTATATCGACGTGATGGCCATACACAAGCTCAATACGCTGCACTGGCACCTGACCGACGATCAGGGCTGGCGCATCGAGATCAAGCGCTATCCGGAGCTGACCGCCGTGGGCAGCATCCGCAAGGCCACCGTGGTCCGCAAGGAGTGGGGAACCTATGACGGTACGCCCTACGGCGGTTTCTATACGCAGGACGAGATCCGCGACGTGGTGAAATATGCCGCCGACCGGGGTGTCACGGTGATTCCCGAAATCGACCTGCCGGGCCATATGCTGGCGGCGCTGACCGCCTATCCCGAACTGGGCTGCACGGGCGGTCCGTACGAGGTGTGGGGCCGCTGGGGCGTGGCCGACGACGTGCTTTGCCCCGGACGGGAGAAGACTTTCGAATTCCTCGAAGGCGTATTGACCGAGGTGATGGAGCTGTTCCCCTCGGAGTATATCCATATCGGCGGCGACGAGTGCCCGAAGGTGCGCTGGGAGAAGTGTCCGCGCTGTCAGGCGAAGATCCGCCAGCTCGGCCTGAAGGACGACGGAGAGCATACCGCCGAGCATTACCTGCAGAGCTACGTGACCGACCGCATCGGCAAATTCCTCGCGCAGCACGGCCGCCGCATCATCGGCTGGGACGAGATTCTGGAAGGCAGGGCGCCCTCCGACGCCGTCGTCATGTCGTGGCGCGGCAGCGAGGGCGGAATCGCCGCGGCCAAGCTGGGGCACGACGTCATCATGACGCCGAATTCGCACTTCTATTTCGACTACTACCAGTCGCTCGACACCGACGCCGAGCCGTTCGGAATCGGCGGTTACATACCGATGGAGCAGGTCTATTCGTACGATCCGGCGTTCCCGGAGCTGACGCCCGAACAGCAGAAACATATTCTCGGCGTGCAGGCCAACCTCTGGACCGAATACGTCTTGAGCGACGAACACCTCGAATACATGCTTCTGCCGCGTCTGGCCGCTCTGAGCGAGGTGCAGTGGTGTCTGCCCGAAACGAAGGACTGGAACCGCTTCATCGGCAGTTTCAGGATGGACAAGATCTATTCGCAACTGGGGTGTGAGTTCGCCAAGCATATCTTCGGGGTGACGGCGTCGTATGCGGTCGATCCGGAGAAGGGGGGCGTCGTGATGACCCTCACCACGCAGGGCGGCGCGCCGATCCGTTACACGCTCGACGGCTCCGATCCCACGGCTTCGAGTCCGCTTTACAAGGCGCCGGTGACCATCGGAGAAAGCTGCACGTTCAAGGCCGCGGCCCTGCGCGAAGGCATGCAGACGCCGGTCTATACGCGGAAATTCGATTTCAACAAGGCGACCGGACGGCGCATCGCGCTGAACGCCGCGCCGACGCTCAAATATACCTACGGCGGTGCCTCGCTGCTGGTGGACGGCTACCGCGGAGGTCCCGTCTATTCGAACGGCGCGTGGATCGGGTTCCTGAACGAGCCGCTGGACGTTACGATCGACATGCAGGGGGCGAAGCCCTATTCGGCGGTGACCGTCGAATCGCTGGTCGAGAAAGGCGAGTGGGTTTTCCCGCCTTCGTCGGTGGGGGTCTACCTCTCGGACGACGGCAGGGAGTTCACCGAGGCGGCGCTGATGTCCGTGCCGCAGGAGACGGCCGGCAGCCCCGACGGCGTCAAGCCGTTCAAGGTGCTCTTCCCCGAAACCTCGGCCCGCTACCTGCGTGTGGTGGCCCGCACGGTCGATCCGATTCCGGCATGGCACGGCGCGGCCGGACAAAAGGCCCATATGTTCGTGGATGAAATCATCGTAGAATAAAACCGGGAGTGGACGTGGAGAAGACCGCCGTGCGGATACAGGGACGCGAGTCCGTTGCGATGACGACGGCCGAATTCGGCCGCCTGTTCGCTACGTGGCGCGCGCGGTTCGAAGCGATCGCGTGCCGCTACGTGCGGAGCGCGGCGGTGGCCGAGGATCTCGTCTCGGACAGCTTCATGTCCTTCTGGGAGAACCGCGGCCGGATTCCCGCCGATGCCAACCTGCAGGCCTATATCCTGATTATCGTCCGCAACAAATGCCTCGACTGGCTGCGCGCCCAAAGCCTGCATGCCAAGATTGAGCAGGAGGTGTACGAGCTTAGGCGGCGGGTGCTGGCGGCCGACATACGGTCGCTACAGGCATTCAATCCTGAGGAGATTTTCTCGGCGGAGGTGGCCGCGATCGTGCGGCAGTCGCTCGACCGCCTGCCCGAACTGACGCGCGAAGTGTTCGTCGCCCGCCGCTTCGAGGAGTTGAGCTACAAGGAGATCGCCGAAAAGTACGGCATCACCGTGCGGCGCGTCGAATTCGAACTGGAGAAGGCCGTGAAGCAGCTGCGCGTGGCGTTGAAGGATTATTTGCCCGTGCTGCTTATGTTGCTGTCGGATAATATTTTGCGATCCTGAATTCGAGAGCGTGAATTATTAAAAATATTTTTTTAGCAAATCCAAGTGCGTCTGATTGGGAATCGGGCGCACTTATTCGTTTTTATAGAAACAGACGAAGAGAGAGATGAATCCGGAACTTATCTATAAATATTTGGAAAATACGGCGACCGATGACGAGATGAAGCAGGTGCTCGACTGGCTCGACGCCGATCCCGCGCATATGCGCGAATTGGACGAGCTGGACAAAGTGATGGCCGCTTCGGTCATTTACGGTCCCTACGTGCTGTCGCCTGCGCCTGCGAGGAAGGCGGCGCGGCGCATTTCACTGCGGCGGATTCCGCTGCGGCGCATCGTGCGTTATGCCGCGGAGCTGGCTGCGGTGGCGGTCGTCGGCGTCGGTCTTGCGCGGATGCTTGCCGACGACCGGATCGGAGAGTGGGCGCGGCGGACGACGGCGCTCGAAGTGCCTGCGGGACAGTACCTGAGCATGGAGTTGCAGGACGGCACCAAGGTCTGGCTCAATGCGGGAACCCGGCTGGAGTATCCGCTGGTGTTCGCCGGGGGCGAGCGGCGCGTGAAGGTTGCGGGCGAGGCGATGTTCGATGTCGAGCACGATCCCGCGCATCCGTTCGTGGTCGAGACGTTCGCCTGCGACGTCGAGGTGCTGGGAACCAAATTCGACGTGACGGCCGAGGAGCGCGAGGGATTGTTCTCGGCGGCCCTGCTGCGCGGAAGCGTGAAGGTGACCAACCGCCTGACGCCCGGCGAACAGTTCGTCCTCAAGCCCAACGAGGAGGTGCGGCTGGCGGGGCGGCGGCTGAACCTGAATGCGATCGGCAGCATGGACGACTACCTCTGGACCGAAGGCATGATCAGCATCAAGGGCCTTTCGTTCGGGGAGCTGATGCACAAATTCGAAAAGAGCTTCGGCGTGAAGATACGGATCGACCGCGCCCGGATGCCGGAGGTCGATTACAACCACGGCAAGATCCGTATTTCGGACGGCGTCGATTCGGCGCTGCGCCTGCTGCAGATGGCCTCGGATTTCACCTATACACGCAGCGAAGACAACGGAACGATCGTCATACGATAACCAGTCATAAACCTGAAAAAAACGAAAAACTGCCTATGAGAAGAGCCGAACAATGACCCTCGCCGGTCGTCCGGGGTGAATAAAAAAAGCTTGCAGATGGTCGCAACATCCGCAAGCCGCGGTCGGCCGTTAATCAGCTACCCAGCCTACTAACAACTAACCAATTGCAAAAGTATGAACAAAAAACGTATTCAGCAAATTAAATGCCTGTTTACACTCTTTTTTGTCGTGTGCGCATCGTTCTATGCCACACGGTCATACGCTCAGAATACCGCGGTGACGATCCGTCTGTCGGGCGTCAGCATGGAGCGTGTGATGAATGAAATCGAGAACCAAACCAATTATTTGTTCCTGTCGAACAAGGACGTGGACATCAACAGCGTCGTGAGCGTCGATGTGGAGGCGCGCCCGCTTTCGGAAGCGCTCGCGCAGATGGTGCGCGGAACAGACGTGGTCTACCGTTTCGACGGCAAATACATTCTGCTTTCGAAGGCCGACCGCAGGCCCGTGACCGTGAAGGGCGTGGTGACCGACGCCGACGGCGCGCCGGTGATCGGAGCTTCGGTGATCGTCAAAGGTACGACCGTCGGAGCTTCGACCAATACCGACGGCTCCTTCTCGCTGCAAGTTCCCCCCCCCGCGGAAAATGCGGTCCTGACCGTTACCTACTTGGGCTACGAGCCGGTCGATGTGACCGTCGGCAGCCGCACCGATTTCCGGATTACGCTCCGCGATTCGGCCGTGGCGGTGGAGAACGTCGTGGTGACGGCCCTCGGCATCAAACGTCAGGAGAAGGCCCTGAGCTACAACGTGCAGCAGGTCAAGTCCGAGGAGCTGACGACCGTCAAGGACGCCAACTTCATGAATTCGCTGGTCGGCAAGGTGGCCGGCGTGCAGATCAACAGCGGTGCGAGCGGCCCCGGCGCCAGCGCGCGCGTGGTGATGCGCGGCGAGAAGTCGATCGAGAAGGGCAACAACGTCCTCTATGTGATCGACGGTATTCCGATGTATAACCACAGCTTCGGCGGCGACGGCGGCACCTATGCCAAGCAGGCCGGTTCGGAGAGCGCCGCGGATATCAACCCCGAAGACATCGAGTCGATCAACATGCTGACCGGCCCTTCGGCTGCGGCCCTTTACGGCAGCGACGCCGCCAACGGCGTGGTGGTCATCAACACCAAGCGCGGCGTCAAGGACCGTACGGTGGTGACCGTCAGCAACAGCACGACCTTTTCGAAGGTCTACCGGCTGCCCGACATGCAGAACAGCTACGGAACCAGTTCGGGGCTGATGAACTGGGGTGAGAAGTATGCCAGCACGTTCGACGCCAAGAAGTTCTTCAACACGGGAACCAACATCATCAACTCGGTGTCGGTATCGACGGGCAACGAGAAGAACCAGACCTATATCTCGGCTTCGACGACCAATACGGCGGGCATCATTCCCGAAAATACGTACGACCGCTACAACTTCACGGCCCGCAATACCACCTCGTTCGCCAAGGACAAGCTCGTATTGGACTTGGGCGCCAGCTTTATCATCCAGCACGACGAAAACATGGTGACGCAGGGCAAGTATTACAACCCGCTGCCCGCGCTCTACCTCTTCCCGCGCAGCGACGACTTCGACGAAATTCGCCTTTTCGAGCGCTGGGACCCCGTGCGCGGCTATATGGTGCAGTACTGGCCTTACGGCGAGGGCGCGCATTCGCTGCAGAACCCCTATTGGATTCAGAACCGCATGAACCGCGAGACGAGCAAGCGCCGCTACATGCTCAACGCATCGCTGCGGTGGAACATCACCGACTGGATGAACGTTTCGGGCCGCGTGCGGGTCGATAATTCGGAATACCGCATCAAGCAGAAGCTCTACGCCTCGACGTTGACCACCTTCTGCGGAACGAACGGCGGTTACGAAGACCAGACGCAGCACGACCGCAGTTTCTACGGCGACGTGATGCTCAACATCGACAAGACCTTCGGTGACGACTGGACGCTCAACGCCAACATCGGCGCTTCGATCAACGACCAGCGCTACGAGCAGGCCGGCGTGGCGGGCGACCTGCTGCTGACCAACCATTTCGCCATGAACAACCTCAACTATCAGGAGAAGTTCAAACCCCTGCAGGAGGGGTGGCACGACCAGACGCAGGCGATCTTCGCTTCGGTCGAGGTGGGGTGGCGCTCGATGCTCTACCTGACGGTGACGGGCCGCAACGACTGGGCTTCGCAGCTGGCCTATTCCAAAAACTCGTCGTTCTTCTATCCTTCGGTGGGTCTGTCGGCCGTGGTTTCCAACATGGTGAACATGCCCGAATGGTTCACCTTCCTCAAGGTGCGCGGGTCGTATTCGAAGGTGGCGTCGGCTTTCGCCCGTTACCTCTCCAATCCGGCCTACTCGTTCAACAACCAGACCCACAACTGGAGCAAGCCTTCGACCTATCCGGCCTACAACCTCAAGCCTGAGGACACCAAGTCGTGGGAGATCGGCCTGAACGCCCGTTTCCTCAACCACATCAACTTCGACGTGACCTACTACCGTTCGAACACCTACCACCAGACGATCTATGCGCCGCTGCCCTCTTCGTCGGGTTACAACCAAGTGGTCGTGCAGGCCGGCGACGTGCAGAACCAAGGCGTCGAGCTGGCGCTGGGCTACAACAACAAGTGGAACGATTTCACATGGAGCAGTTCGTACACCTTTACGCTCAACCGCAACGAGATCAAGCGGCTGGCGGCCGGCGAAGTGAACCCCGTGACGGGCGAGACCATCACCGACAACGAGATTCAGAAGGACTGGCTGGGCGCGAGCAACGTGGCGCCGCAGGTCATCCTGCGTCCGGGCGGTTCGATGAGCGATATTTACGTCAATCACGAGCTTAAGCGCGACCTGAACGGCAACATCGAGATCGATCCTTCGACGGGCAACCTCTCGATCGCCGAAACCGACTTCCGCAAGGTGGGCCAGCTCTCGCCCCGCTACACGATGGGCTGGAGCAACAGCTTCGGCTACAAGGGCATCGAACTCGGCGCGGTCCTCACGGCCCGAATCGGCGGCCTGACCTACTCGGCCACGCAGGGCGTGCTGGACTACTACGGCGCGTCGCAGGCCACGGCCGACGCGCGCGACCGCGGCGGCATTCCGATCAACTACGGCACCGTCGATCCCCAGAAGTACTATTCGGCGATTTCGACGGCCGAGGGCGGTTACGGAGCCTATTACCTCTACAGCGCCACCAACGTACGCCTGCAGGAGCTGAGCCTGCAGTATACGCTGCCGGCGCGGTGGTTCCGCAACAAAGCCAGACTGACGGTCGGATTCGTCGCCAAGAACCTCTGGATGATCTACTGCAAGGCGCCCTTCGACCCCGAAATCTCGGCGGCGACGGACAACGCCTACTATCAGGGCGTGGACTACTTCATGCAGCCGAGCACGCGCAATTTCGGCTTTAACGTGAAACTGCAATTCTAACCGAACCAAAGCTATGAAAAATATCATTAAACTTACCTGCCTCTTATTGACGGTATGCGGTTTTGCGGGTTGTACGGGCAATTTCGACGAGTACAACACCGATCCCTATGCCCTTTACAAGGGAGACCCCGCCGTGCTGATTCCCACCATGCTCGACGCCATGATGTACGTGCAGCAGAACGACTCGCAGATGGTCGATCAGATGGTCGGCTCGCTGGGCGGATATTTCACGCTGTCGAACCGCTGGGGCGGTCAGAACTTCGATACGTTCAATGCGTCCGACGCATGGAACGCCACGCCGTACAATACGATGTTTGAGGATATTTACGCCAACTTCTTCGACATCGAGAAATCGACCAGCAAGTCGGGCCACTACTACGCGATGGCCCGTCTGGTGCGCGCCGCCGTGATGATGCGCGTCGCCGACTGCTACGGCCCGATCCCCTACAGCAAGGTAGCCGACGGCTCGTTCTATGTCGAGTACGACTCGGCGGAGGATGTCTACAAGCATATCATCGAGGACCTCGCGGGTGCGGCGACCACGCTCTACGCCTATGCGCAGGAGTATCCGGCGTCGAAACCGCTGGCTAACAACGATCCGATTTTCGCAGGCGACTATACGGCTTGGGCGCGTCTGGCCAACTCGCTCTGCCTGCGTGCGGCGATCCGCTCAAACGACCGCGAGGCCGCCGAGAGCGCCTGCGGCCATGCCGCCGGCCTGATCGAGACCAACGCCCAGAACGCCATGATGAGTCCCGGCGTGCAGGGAAATCCCTATCAGCTGGCTTCGGCGTCGTGGGGCGACCTGCGAATCAATGCTTCGATCGTCGATTACATGACCGGGTACGACGATCCCCGCTGCGAAGCCTATTTCCAGAAATCGACCTTCGACAACACCCGCTATATCGGCATGCGCGCCGGTACGGCCGGATTCGAGAAATCGGCCGTAAGCGGTTATTCGCTGCCCAACGTGCAGTCCGGCTCGTCGCTGCCGATTTTCGTGGCTGCCGAGGCCAATTTCCTGCGCGCCGAGATGGCGCTCAAAGGGTGGACCGTAGGCGGTACGGCGCAGTCCTACTACGAAGCCGGCGTGCGTCTGTCGATGGAGCAGAACGGCGTGGCGGGCGAGGACATCGACACCTATCTGGCCGATGAAACGCTCGTTCCCGCCGGACATCTGAACGATCCGCGCGGCGCGAAGTACAACTACGACCGTCAGACGGACGTCAAGATCAAGTGGAACGACGCGGACGGCACGGAGAAGAATCTGGAGCGCATCATCACCCAGAAATGGATCGCAAACTTCCCGATGGGACTCGAAGCGTGGGCCGAATTCCGCCGTACGGGCTATCCCGAACTGGCGCCGGCCATCGACAACCTTAGCGGCGGCGTTATCTCCGACAACTTCCGCGGCCTGCGCCGGCTGCGCTATCCCTATACCGAGCGTAACCTCAACAAGAGCAATTACGACAAGGCGGTGGCATTGCTGGGCGGTACGGACAACGAGTCGGTCGATCTTTTCTGGACGAAGAAAAAATAGTGTCGAAACCTAAACGAAAGCATACATTATGAACATAAAGAAAAATATATGGGCATTGGCGGCGGCGCTGCTTTTCGCGACTGCGTTTACCAACTGCAGCGACTGGACGGAGGTCGAAGCCGAAAAGAAGGTCGAATACGGCAATACCGAGACCTCGCGCCCCGAATCCTACTACCAAGCTCTGCGCGAGTGGAAAAAGACGGATCATTCGATTTCGTTCGGGTGGTTCAGCGGCTGGGGCGATCCTGCCGTTCTGACGGCCAGTATGCTGATGGGACTTCCCGACAGTATGGATATGGTCTCGTTGTGGGACAATTCGAGCAACCTTTCGCAGGGCAAGATCGAAGATCTCCGCATGGTGCAGCAGAAGAAAGGGACCAAAGTGCTGATGTGTACCTTTATCCAGTATGTCGGCAAGGGGTTCACTCCTGCCGAATATGATGTCGATGAAGCGACCCGCGAAGCGTTCTGGGGCTGGGTGGACGACGATGAAGCGGCCATCAAGACCTCGATGGAGAAATATGCGCAGGCTATCGCGGATACCATTTACAAGTACAACTACGACGGTCTGGATATCGATTTCGAACCGAATGTCGATGGAGTTGTGGGCAAACTCGATGAAAACGATACTTATGTGAGATGGTTCCTCGATATTTTGTGCAAGCACCTCGGCCCTCAGTCCAATTCGGGTAAAATGCTCGTTATCGACGGCGAACTCTGGAAGGTTCCTGTGAGCGCGGCGACTTATTTCGACTATTTCATCGGACAGGCCTATTCGGTTTCCGGCGGCACTCCGTCGCCCAATGCCGGACAGAGCGAGTCGAATATGGACTCGCGCCTGACGCAGATAATCAATAGATTTGGGGGCGTGATGTCCGAGGAGGAGATCACCAAGCGCTTCATCGTTACGGAAAACATGGAGAGCGCCATTGACGCATTGAACGGCGGTTATTACTGGACGCTTCGCAACGGAACCAGACTCGACAAGGCCGAGTGCCCGTCGTTGCTGGGAATGGCCAGATGGCAGCCCGTCAACGGCTTCCGCAAAGGCGGTTTCGGCGGTTACCGGTTCAGTAACGAGGCGGTGAACAAACCCTCCTACAAATGGATGCGAACCGGAATTCAGGCGCAGAACCCCGCAGTCAATTAGTCCGAACAACCAAAAGCAAGAAAAAGATGAAAAACAGCATTAAAACAGCAGTTCTCGGTCTCGCGGCGCTCGTTTCGGGATTCTCGGCCTGCAACGATGCCGATTACGATACGCTCGGAGTGCACGCCTTCGTCAGCGAGAGCGCGTCGAATAAAAGCACGAAAGTGACCATTACGGAACTGGGCGCCGACGCCGAAATCACGGCCTGCCTGAGCGAGGCCGCAACGAAAGACGTAAAGCTGAAATTCGTGGTCGATTCCGAGGTGCTGGACCGTTACAACCAGAAGCAGGCTTCGAGTTTTCTCGTACTGCCCGAAGAGGTTTACGAGATGGACTCCGAAGTGACGATCAAGGCCGGAGAATTCAGCGCTCCTGCAACCAAGATCCATATCAAGCCGCTGCCCAAGGAGTATGTCGGCGAGAGCTATGCCCTGCCGCTGCGTCTTGTCAGCGCCGACGGGTCGGTTCCGGTGACCTCGCTGACCTCGACCTATGTGATTACGACCGAAGCGATCGTCGTCTCGTCGCTCCCGATGTTCGTCGGCGGCGCGGGACTTGCCGCCGACGGTTTCCCCTTGACGCTTCCGCAGTTTACGGTCGAGGTGCGTTTCCAAGTGAGCAATACGGCCGACCGCAACCGTGCCGTATTTACCAACGGCGGTTCGGTGCTGCTGCGCTTCGAGGACCCGCAGAACGACACTTCGGACCATAAGGCCCATTCGCTGGTGCAGTTCCAAGGCGACGGCTGGTATCTCAATCCGTCGTTGTCGTTCACGCCCAACAAATGGCAGCATCTGGCGCTGACCTATGACGGAACCAAGGTGACCCTCTATGTCAACGGTACTTTTGCCGGAAGCAAGGAGGGCGTGTGCGATCCCAACTTCGGATCGGCCAACTGGTTCGGCGGCGATGCCGGCGGCGGACACGGAACCGGCGATTCGTGGTGGAGCGGATGTAAGATACTGATGTCCGAGGCGCGTATCTGGTCGGTATGCCGTACGGAAGCGCAGGTGCAGAACAACATGACCACGACCAGTGCCAAATCGCAGGGCTTGGAGGCTTACTGGCGCTTCAACGAAGGCGAGGGCAATACGTTCGAGGACTGCACGGGCAATGGGCATACGCTGAAGACGTCCAAGACCCCGACGTGGGTTGCCGGCATCAAGTCCACCGATACGGAAACGCCGTGGCCTTAATCCCGTAATTATGGCGCAGGCGCGCCCGATGCGTGCCTGCCGCCATGCGGTTCATTCAAATTGTTTGTTAAATACGATTACATTATGATGAAAAAATTGAAATATCTTTTGGCCGGAGTTCTCGTTTCTGCTGTTGCGGGTTGTTTTGTCGCATGCGACGACGATGAGTCTGCAACAGACGAATGGACGGCCGACTATGTTTATTTGGAACGTCTGAAGCTCGGAATCGGCTCTTTGGAGTTCAATCAGACGCATTCGTCTCTGGGAATTGCAGGCGATACGGAGGTCTCGATGCCGTTTGCGGTTTGTCTTGCCAAACCATGGAAGTCGGATGTCGCTGTGAAGCTCGCTTATACGATCGAAGGCGATATGCCGGAGGAGATCGTTACTTTCCGCGAAGGCGGTGCCGTCGTGATTCCTGCCGGGGAGTTGGCAGCCAGAGATACGATGGACCTCAGGACGGATTGGAGCTTTGTTCCGCAGGAGGCTGCCACTTACAAAGTGACGGTGGGGATCGAATCGGTACAGCCTGTTTCCGGACAATTGCGTATTTCTTCGAAACAGAAGGAGTTGTCCGTTCAGATAAACAAAGCCAAATCCATGGATATACAGGCCGATGTGAAACCTTCGGGCAGCCGGATTGCGGATTACAGCGGTTGGTCGGTTTATGCTACCAATGTGGATGAGAATAATGCTGACTGGGGGGGGCATCAACCTAAATTGATCAATGGAAATACCGGAGATTATATATGGTTCGATACTCCTCATCTCGGTGTAAAGATCGACATGGGTGCTACAAAGACTGTTACCGGATTGGAGACGTTCAGTGCTTACGGTGCGTATTATGCGATGAGTTCGTGTGCTGTTTATACCAGCGATGACGGGGCCGAGTGGAAACTCGTAACACCTGAAGAGGGCTTGTCGATGACGCCTGCCGGAACGCAGTATGTTTCGTTTATCGCGCCGATAACCGCTCGTTATATAATTTGGCATATGTACGGGTCGGCGCCTCTCAGTTCCGAGATTTATGTTTATTCCAAATAGAGGTGGGCTTTGAATAGTTTTTGAGGGGAAGCCGTCCGGTCCGAGACCGGGCGGCTTTTTTTGTGGAATTGTGGGTAATCTTGTCTGCCGAGGTCGTGTGTGAATTTGTGATTGCAACAGCTATTTATAAAGAGCGACAACGGTACACCAATTAATAGCGCATCGTTGATTGGCAGAGGAAACGAGAGCCAGTGTTGTTTAGTTGTAATCCATGCAAGTTCCCCGCAGGCTGAGACAGATGACTTGGTTTGCAGCTGAAATATCTGCATAATTATATTTTGGACAGCCTTGTAGCTGAATTTTGTATTTTCCGGGAGAAAGATAAAACGTTAGCATTGTCGGGTCTGGATCTTCTTCGTCGGATGCGGGGTATGTTGGGAACGGGATGTATTCAGCTCCGTTCCATATGTCGGCAAGGGGTTCGGACGAAATGTTTGAATAGGGATCGGTTGCACCCCATACATCGAGCCAGACACTTACAGGCACGGAAGCGGTTATAATATCGACATACATTGTTCGGGTTATTTCCAATTCGAAAATAAGATCGTTTCCGCATCCTCTCAATCGGTCGATGTCCCAGAAATATTCTCCGCTGGTATCTACCGCCATGATTTTTATGAAATTATCGCTGTATGGACCTAGTTTTATCATGTTGCTGCCCATATCCGTCCCTTGCCGGGGATCTTCCAGATAGGCGCAGTTGACAATGGTGCATTCGTTTGAATAGGCTGGGCCGAACGGAGTCGATATAGATGCCCGGTATTTTGTGATACGCTGTTCGGGTATCGGCAGGCGAATGTGTTTTTCATCGGAGCCGAATGGTGTCCAAAAGCCGTTTTTATATACTTCCCATGTGGATTTCGAGGCGGTCAGGGATGGTTCGGTCAGGTAGGGAATGTCGAAGTAGAAACGGTTGAATCCGGTTTTGTTGAGTTCTATGAGTTCGGGGATGGTGCCGCCGCTGAGAAAAGACTTGTTGTATACCGTGCATATGTTCGAATATCGGTTTTCGTGGTCGCAGGCGGCTTTGCGGCGGTACATGGCAGTGAAGGTCATCGGTGCTGGTGTGACGAGCGATTCGCCGACGGCCGACGGGATGGTTGTCCATGAGTCGCCGGTTTTGGTTTCCCATGTATAGCGTATGGCACTGCGCGGACAGACGGCGGCCTGAGTGGAGTTTATTCGCAGTTGTTCGTTCGGATTCGCGGTGTCGATAAGCAGCGTGTCTGCGATGCTGCCTGCTGTCAGCGGTTCATACATGCTGTTTGTAACGGTGCAGATGTTGGAATACAGCGTCTTTGTTCCGTTTACGGCCTTGCGGCGGTATTCGCTCGTAAGTTCTGTGGTGACAGGGGCGTTCGTGAGGTTTTTACCGGTCTGGCCGCTTATGGACGTCCATTTGCCGTCCGACTTCTTTTCCCACGCATAAATTATCGTTCCCGTACCTCCGGAGGCGTCCTTGACGGAATTGATGGAGAAAACCCCGGTTGTCTGGCTGATGGTTTTGGTCTCTTCGATGGAACCTGCAGTAAAACCGGGTATCGGGAAAATCAAGGAGAGTTCTCTTTTATCTTGGGTGCTGAATCCTGTCCATGAAATGGGACTCGTCTCCTTTGTCATGATGGATTTATTGTCGTATTGGGAGGTTCCGTTGCTCGGAGTTCCCCAGTCTTCGTCATCTCCGATAAGCTGTCCGTTGCGTAGACTATGGCCCAGTCCCAGAGAATGCCCGATGGCGTGCATGATTAAATACATGGCGTTGTTCTGCACCTTGCTGTCGAACAGGTTATTGACATCGGGCAGGAATGTGCAGTCCGCATTGAGGGTTACGCTGCCCGGCTTGCCGTCCGACGACGGAGGGGTCACTTTCATAAGTTTTGCGGTGCTGTTGCCGAAACTGCTTTTGTTTTCGAACTTGATTTTGATCTCCTGAAGGTTGCTGCCCGATGTGTTGGAAATGGATATGTAACATTTTGCCACGGCGTTCCATTGGGCTATGGCATTCGTGGCTGGATTGGTCCAGAGCGCAGAGGAAGAGGTGAGGTTGCCGACGTTCATATATAGCTTGTTCTGGTATTGCTGACTTATCAGGTAGCCCTTATTGTGTTGTGTCAGGCGGGTCTGCGGCTGTTGTCCGGCCTTTTCGAGCCATTCGTCGGTCAGCCAGATATCTCCTTCGACCAGATAGCCGTCGTCTGTCTTTTCGATATCGGCGATATCGTAGCCCAGCGATGAGATGAGGGCGATGTCCTGCTTCATTTGTTCGGATATCTGTTCTGATGAGTTGTTCATTTGCGGATCGGCTTTTTGGCAGGATGTCAGTGAGACCGCGACGAATAAAATACCCGGAATCCATGAGATGACACTCCATTGCGGAAATTTTTTCATGATGAAACGATTTTAGGTTAGTAATTGGATGTGATTGGGTCGTTATAAGATACGAATTTAAAGTGTCGAATGCAAATCATTCGGGGCGATTATCGGCCGGAGCGTGTGCAACGGAAGCGAAAAAAACGTACATTTGTGCCCATGAGTGAACGGCATATAGACATAAACGAATTCGATTACGACCTGCCCGACGGGCGGATCGCCAAGTTCCCGCTGGCCGAGCGCAGCGCCTCGAAACTGCTGGTTTACCGCGGCGGGGAGATCGGCGAAGCGCATTTCGCCGACATCGGCGACGTGCTGCCCGAAGGCCAGCTGCTGGTGTTCAACAATACGAAGGTGATTCGCGCACGGATCATCATGCACAAGCCTTCGGGTGCCCGCATCGAGGTGTTCTGTCTCGAACCGCACGATCCGGCCGATTACGAACGGGCGTTCGCCGTCGTCGGGCGGTGCGAATGGTCGTGCATCGTGGGCAACCTCAAGAAATGGAAAGAGGGGTATGTGGAGATCAACTTCGAGCACGAAGGCCGCCCGGAGCATCTGCGGGCGTGGCTCGTCGAGAACCGCGGCCGCGAGCATACCGTGCGCTTCGAGTGGTCGGCGGCGATGACGTTCGGGCAGCTGCTCGAATACCTCGGACGGATTCCGATTCCGCCCTACCTGAACCGCGAAAGCGAGGAGATCGACTATACGCGCTACCAGACCGTCTATTCCAAATTCGAAGGATCGGTGGCTGCGCCGACGGCGGGGCTGCACTTCACGCCCGAACTGATCGAGGGGATGAAGGCGCGCGGCTTCGGGTTCGAGGAGGTGACGCTGCATGTCGGGGCCGGGACCTTTCTGCCCGTCAAGGACGACGATGCCGCGCGGCATCCGATGCACACCGAGCATTTCGAGGTGCGGCGTGCGGCGGTAGCCCGCCTGCTGGAGAAGTGGGGGCGGATCACGGCCGTCGGCACGACCTCGGTGCGGACGCTCGAATCGCTCACGGCGCTGGCGTGGCGCATACGTACGGCCGGAACGCCCGATGCGGAGCGGGTCGTCGGTCAGTGGGAGCTGTACGACGTGTCGGCGGAGTTTTCCGGGCGCGAGGCGCTGGAGACCCTGCTGAAATACATGGATGAAAAGGGGCTGGAACGCATCAAGGCGGCGACGCAGATCATGATTACGCCGCTGGGGTACGAGTTCCGCATCGTGCGCAATATCGTCACCAACTTCCACCAGCCCAAATCGACGTTGCTGCTATTGGTGTCGGCTTTCGTCGGCGGGGACTGGAAGCGGATTTACGAATACGCCCTCGGACACGGCTTCCGTTTCCTGAGTTACGGCGACTCGTCGGTGCTGATGCGCTGACGCTGGGAGCGAGACTGAGGGAGAAAGCGCGGCTGCCGGCCGGTCTTCGGCGGTCATCAGACGGTCGTTCGGCGGGGGCGGAAAGTCTCCGGGGAGTCCGGGGAGAAGATCACGTGCGCAGCAGCGTTTCGCGGATGCGCCGCAGGGCTTTGGTGATCTGCGCTTCGACGGTCTTGACCGAAATCCGCATCTGGTCGGCGATCGCGGCGTTGGAAAGCCCCTCTTCGCGACTTTTGCGGAATACTTCGCGGCAGCGGTCGGGCAGTTGCGAGACGGCTTCGGCGACCAGCAGCATCATTTCGTCGGCTTCGAGCTGCAATGCTTCCGGGTTCGTGAAGAGCGGCTCAGGTCCCTCGATGGAAATGCCGGCGGGCCGTTCGTCACGAAGCCGGTTGAGCGCGCGGTTGCGCACGGCGCGGAACAGATAGGCCCGGACGGAAGTCAGGATGTGGAGTTCTGCGGCATGCTGCCAGATGTGCGTAAAGGTGTCCAATACGATCTCTTCGGCAGAGGTGCGGTCACGGAGCCAGTAGGCCGCGAACCTGCAAAGCGGGGCGTAATAACGGTCGAACAACTCCCGAAAGGCGGCGGTTCCCCCCCCCTCGGCTGATGCGTTTCCACAAAACCATGTCGTGTTCGTTTTCCGACCTCATCGTATCGCTAAAGGAAATTCAGACTAATAAAGATAGGCATTTTCGGGGACAAAACGGACGCGGAACGTATGAATTTTTCGTTTCGGCATTCTTTCGTTCCTGTTATCCTGCGGAATGCGGGACGCCCGAAATCGGGACTGCGTTAAAAAAAGGGGCCTGCTGAAGTGTTTCGGCAGGTCCCTTTGCAGGTTCGGACGTATTATTCGAGCAGTTCGTTATTGCCCCAGACATTCAGCTCTGCGATGCACCATCCCCGGAAAGTCGGGTTATAGGTTTTGTTCGTATAGCTGGCGTGAATGCGCAGGCGGACGTAACGCGCATGCTGGTAGTCGTCAAGCATCGGACTGATGACCACACCCATCGGGTCCAGCGACGAGTCGGGATCGGTCCGGTAGTCGCGGTATGTCTGGGTGTAGGTCCAGTTGGCGTCGTTCGCAGCGCCGAGGCCGTCGCCGGTGATCTCCTTCGCGGTCCAGACCTCCAAGTGGGCGATGCCGTAGCGCGCGCCGGCTTCCGGTTTGCCGGTAGTCATGTAACGCTGATTGAACTGGAGACCGCGTACGGTCACCTCTTTGCCCAGATCGATGACGAAGTCGTAAGGCGGATCGGCCTTCTCCTCGTCGGCGTTGCAGTAGCCGAAGGTGTTGATGTCTTCGTCGAACATCTTCTCCACTTCGTAGTTGGGCTTGGCCTTGGGAGCGGCGAGCACCTTCCAGCCGCTGCGTTCGAGCAGCACGGGTGCGGGCGGTCCCGGCTTGACGAACTTGTTGAAGAGGATGTAACGGACATTGCCCGTCGGCGAGACCGTCGCCCGCGGGTCGCCCTTGATCGAATCGATGGCGATCGGAAGCAGGTACGGCTCCTCGTCGGGCATGCGCTCGCTGAACAGCTCGACTTTCATTGTCGAGGAGACCGTGTTGTAGCGGGGCAGCATGACCTCGGTGGTCGAGAATGCGTAGGCCTCCGAGGGGCAGAGCTTGTACGAGGTACCGTGCGCCGCGTTATAGGTCTCGACCAGTTCGGGGTCGATCTTGAACACGACGGTTATGTAGTTGCCGCTGATCTGCTCGGCCTCCACGCGGATGTTGAGGGTCTGCTTCTTGGGGCTTTCCACCGTAATCACTTCGGCGTCGGCCGCGGCGTCCTGAATGCTCAGCAGGGCAGGCTGCTTGAGCGCCGGACCTTCGTCGTTCTTGCAGCCCGCCGTTGCGACGAGCAGGGCGACGGCGGCCAGAAGACGTATGTTTGCATATCATTTCATAATCGTTTGCGTTTAAGGGTTCGTCTCAGCATTGGAATTTGACATCGACCAGCACGGGAATATGGTCCGAGGCCCGCTTGATGTCGCCTTTGTTGAAGTCGAGCATGATCTTGGTGCCGACCACGTCGCACTTCGCGCCGTTGCCGTTCCAAAGCAGGATGTAGTCGATACATTTGTTCGGCGCCTGCGAGGAGTGGGTGAAGTCGCTCGCGCCGTGGGGCGTGAGGACCGTCCAGCCCGTCTTCAGTTTGGAGATGGTGGGCGGATCGGGACGGGCGTTGAAGTCGCCGCCGAGGAAGACGGGTTTCTTCGAGCCGCCGAATTCGCGTTCGATGACCTTGTTGATCTCGTCTACCTGTCCTGCCTGAGCCAGCGCGGACACATGGTCGAGGTGGGTGGTGGCGAAGACGTATTTCTCGAACTCCATGACGACCATCACGCGGGGTTCGGCGCCGTCGCCCTTCGGCAGCGGAGCGGCAAAGGTCCGGACGGGTTTTTCACGGCTGGCGATTCCGTCGCCGTAGGCGCCGCCCTGATAGGCCATCGCCCGCGAATATTCGTAACTCCACTCCTTGCCCATCAGTCCGGCGAATTTCTTGAGCTGGAAGACCCGGCCGGTGCGGACCGTGCAGCTGTCCAGTTCGCTGATGCCCACCAGATCGGCCTTGCCCTCGGTCATCATGTCGGCGATCATCTGGTAGCTGCCGTCGCTGACGTACTTGGTGAAGACGCCGACGTTGTAGGTCACCAGACGCGTCGCGCCGTCGGCCTTGGGGTAGTAGTCCCGGCCCGGTTCCTCCGGGGTTTCGGGTTTCAGATGGGGCGGAACTTCGTCTTCGGAGGAGGAGCTGCTGTTGCAGGCCGTTGCCGGGCAGGCGAGGCCGAGCAGCAACATCATGGTAAGGTATTTTTTGAGCATGTTCATCGTTTCGTTCGTTTTTGAAGTTAGTATTGGGAATTAAAAGTCGAGGCCGTCGTTCCAGCCGGGGTTCTGCGTCAGGGCGCCGCCGGTCAGCGAGCGGTCGTCGGTCGGAATCGGGTAGTAGTAGTCCCGTTCCTCGTTCCACTCGCCCGGATTTTTCTTGTGGGGCGAGATGTAGCCGTGGTCGCCTTCCGAGAGGAAGATGTCCTGATCGATCTCCATGATGAGCGGAGCTTTGGTCGAGGGCGACTCTCCCTTGGTCTTGAGGTAGATGTCGGGCGTGCCGTCGCCGTCGAGGTCGTATTCGCCCTTGGAGGGGATGTAGATGCCCAGCAGCGGCTGCGTGAAGGCCTTGCCCTCTTTCCAGCGGATGAGGTCGTAGTAACGGTGCCCCTCCTGAAGCAGCTCGATGGTGCGTTCGCGGCGGATTTCGAGCAGTACGCCTTTGTTCGGCCCCGTCACGTTGGGATAGCCTGTCTCAGGGGCCGAAAGGTACGGGTCGGGGTTGGCGTTGGCTTGGGCCATGTCCAGATTGGGCATGCCCACGCGGTCGCGCAGCTTCTTGATCGTCAGGTCGATGTCGTCCTGCGTCAGCGTGCCCAGCTCGGCCTTGGCTTCGGCGTAGTTGAGGTAGATTTCGGCCGTGCGGATGATCGGCAGGTCGGTGTAGGAGAGGTTGTAACCGTCGGAACCGAAGTCGGCGGGAGCGACGAACTTGATGGGCTGGTAGCCCGTCATGCAGGTCGAAAGGCTCGGCACTTCGATCTTGGTGGAGTTGATGCGCGTGTAACCCGGCGTGCGGATCGACTGCGCCAGACGCGGATCGCGGTTCTGGCACTCGTTGCGGAACTCCATCGTTTGCCAGCCCGCCTTGTCCGTGAAGCGCGTGCCGTCGGCCATCAGATAGCTGGCGACGATCTTGCGCGTCAGGCCCGGACGGCCGTAGGAGGTGTTGAGCGAGTAGAAGGTGCTGTTGTGGAACACGCTTAGCCCCTTGTTGTAATCGCGGGCGAGGACGACCTCAAGCTGCTGCGCGTCTTCCGACACGAACAGGTCGCGGTAGGCGGTCTGCGTGCCGCCCGTGGTGTAGAGTCCGTAGCCGCTGTTGGTGATGAACTCTTCGGACGCCTTCGCCGCCAGATCGAGGTAGTATTTCCAGTCGTTCTCCTCGGTGTCGATGCCGTGGTATTTGCGGAACGTGCCTTCGAAGAGGCAGAAACGCGATTTCAGGGCCAGTGCCGTCCATTTCGTGATACGGTAAAGGTCGTGTTTGGTGGGCAGGTAGAGGATGGCGAAATCGATGTCCTCGATCATGCGCTGCATGACGTACTCGCGCGAATCGCGCGGACGCTTGAGTTCGGGATCGGCCGAGCCGATCGGTTTCGAGTACCACGGCACGTCGCCGAACCGCTTGATCTTTTCGAAGTAGAAATAGACGCGGAAGAAGCGGGCCAGCGCGTCGTAGCGGTTACGGACGTCGGTGTCCTTGCAGTTGCCCGAATATTCGAGCAGCGTGTTGATGTCGCGCAGGTTGGTCCATGTCCAGCCGCCGCCCGACGCGGGGATCGTACGGCCGCCGCGCATCTCCTGCGGCAGGTCGTTGTGGATGATGTTGTCCCAGTACTCGTTGTAGAGCCCGTCGGACGGGAACGCCGTGTAGAATTTGTTGCTGAAAGCCTGCAGCTCGTTTTCGTTCGAGAAGAAGGTTTCGGGCGACATTTGGGCCAGCGGGTATTTGTCGAGCCACTCTTCGCAGGAGACGAGTGCCATGGTGCAGCCTGCGGTCAGTATGAATAATAGTTTTTTCATGGTTCTGCTTGTTTGATTAGAATGTGACATCTACGCCGAACATGTAGGTTTTCTGCCACGGGTAGGTGCGCATCTCGTCGTTCATGGCGGCCATTTCGGGGTCGATATAGTCCGAGCGGATGGGCGACCATGTGGCGAGGTTCTCACCCGTGAAGTAGATGCGCAGGTTGTCGATCAGCACCTTGCGCGTCCATTTCTTGGGCAGCGTGTAGCCTATCGTGAGGTTCTTCAGGCGGCAGTAGCGGATGTCCTGCAGATAGCGGTCGTTGACGGCCGTCAGCTCGCGGTTGGTGCCCGAAAGGGCGACGTAGCCGCGCGGACGGGGGAAATAGGCGTCGGGATTCTCTTCGCTCCAGTACATCTTGTGGAAGTCCTTGGGAATCCAGCTCGCATAGGGACGGGCGTAGGGACCCCAGAAAGCGATGGTATTGGCCTTGGGATACCACTGGCGGCGTCCGACGCCCTGAAAGAAGATCGAAAAGTCGATGCCGGCCCACGACATGCTCAGCGTCGTGCCGTAGTGGAACCGGGGCTGGCTGTTGCCGATGATCTCCCGGTCGCCCGGATCGTCTACGGTGTTCTTGCCGATGGAGATGATGTTGTCGCCGTCCAGATCGAGGAACTTCAGGTCGCCGGCGTGCAGGCCGCGTTCCGAACCGGCCGCAGCGTTGATCCGGTTGTTGACGGCGGTCTGGTCTACGGCGTAGCCGGCGGCCTCGGCGTCCGAAGCGAACAGTCCGCCGGTGCGGTAGCCCCAGATTTCACCCCAGCGCATGCCCTCGTAGTAGGACTTGGCGAAGGTGCGGTCGGGGTTGTCGTATTTGGTGATGTCGGTCACGTAGTCGTTGAAGGTGACCGTCACGCTGTAGGTGAACGGCCGGCGCAGGAGCTGGAACTCGTCGCGCCAACTGAGCGAAAGCTCGTAACCCTTGGTGCGCAGGTCGGCGCTGTTCATCTTGGGGGGATCGGCGCCGTAGACGCCCGGCAGCGCTACGCCTGCGGTCAGCATGTCCTTCGTGTCGCGGATGTAGAAGTCGGCGCTGAAGGCCAGCCGGTTGTTCAGGAAGCTCATGTCCACGCCCAGATTGTTGTGGATCGAGGTTTCCCACGAGAGGTTCGAGGCCACGGGGGCCGAAATGGTGGCCGTCGTGGGTTTGTCGCCGCCGAACAGATAGCTCTGGTTGCCGATCGAGATTTTGCGGATGTAGTCGTAGTAGCCTACGTTCTGGTTGCCCAGCTGGCCGTACGAATACCGGAGCTTGAGGTTGTTGAAGTTGTCGCGGATACCCTCGAAGAAAGGCTCTTCCGAGATGCGCCATCCGAGCGAGAACGAGGGGAAGAAACCCCAGCGGTGGCCGCGCTTGAAGCGCGACGTGCCGTCGTAGCGGCCGCTGACTTCAACGAGGTATTTGCCTTTGTAGTCGTAGTTCAGACGGCCGAAGAAACCCATCAGGGCGTATTCGTTCTGGCCGCCGCCGACCTCCATGCGTTCGTTGCCGTCGGCGCCCTGTCCCACCAGATTGAGGTCCATCAGCGTTTCGGAGAGCAGGTTGTAGCCCGTGGCCGACACGTCCTTGAGATACTTGGTCTCCCAGTTGAATCCGGCCATCGCCTTGAAGTTGTGCTTCTCGTTCCACGTGTGTGCGTAGGTGGCGTAGACGTTGGCCTGATAGTAGTTGTGCATCATGGTCTTTTCGTAGAGCTTGTCTTGGAAGCGGCTGCCCGTCGAGAGGGTTTGCACTTCGCCCGGATACTGCGAGTATTCGGTGTTGACCTGACGGTTGAGGTTGTGCTGGGTGTTGAACATGTAGGTGAAGTTACCCTTGATCTCCAGCCCTTTGACCGGGGTCCACGTCAGCTCCGTGGTGGTCGACATGTTGTCGGTCTTGTCCTTGTTGTAGTGGCCGCCCTTGTTCATGATCGTGGGCAGGCCGTCCATGATCGAGTATTTCGACAGCGAGGTGTAGTAGACGCTCGTGCCGTCGGGGTTGTAGGGCATCATCGAAGCCAGTCCGTGTACCGTGCCCAGCGAGAAGGCGGTATTGACTCCGCTGGGGCCGGGGTAGTAGTACTGGTAGTTGTAGTAGCTGGTGTTGTTGCTGATCTTGAGCCACTTGTTGATGTCGAACGAGATTTTCGAACGGAAGTTGATCCGCTGCAGACGGTCGGGGTCCTGACGGAAGAGTCCCTCTTCGCTGTAGTAGTTGCCCGAAAGCATGTACTTGACCTTCGAGTTGCCGCCCGACAGCGAGACGCTGTGGCTCGTGTTGGGGTGTTCGTCCTTGAACAGGTAGTGGTACCAGTCGAAGTTGGCGTAGTAAACATATGTGTCGCGGCCGTCGCGCTGGTCGATCTTCACCCACGGACGTTCGGGGTTTTCGACCTTGTCGTTGCGGCGGGCCCACAGTTCCATCATGTCCTGCTCGGTGTAGTTGGTGTAGTTGGTGCCTGCGTCGGCATGCCAGAACAGGTCGTTGACGTAGACCGAGTAGTAGCCGCGGGTCTCGTAGTCGGTCGAGGTGGTGGGGGGCGTTCCAGCCCCAGCGGCCGCTGTACGACACGCGGGTTTTTCCCGAATCGTCGCCCTCCTTGGTGGTCACCAGCACGACGCCGTAGGCCGCGCGTGCGCCGTAGATGGCGGCTGCCGAGGCATCCTTGATCACCGAGATCGAGGCCACGTCGTTGGGGTTGAGCTTCATCAGGTCGCCCTCGGCGCCGTCGATCAGCACGAGCGGCGAACCGCCGTTGATCGAGGTGATGCCTCGGATGTTCAGGTCGGCCGAGTTGCCCGGACGGCCCGATGTGGTCGAGATCGTCAGACCCGGAACCGCACCCTGAAGCATGTGGGCTACGGAGGGCGCCGAGCGGCTTGCGAGCTGCGTGTCGTCCACCGTGGCGATGGCTCCCGTCAGGTTGACCTTCTTCTGGGTGCCGTAACCTACGACTACGACGTCCTCCATCTTCACGGCGTCCTCGGCGAGGAATACCTTGAGGTTGTTCTGCGAGGCGGGGACGGAGACTTTCTTGGAGATGTAGCCCAAATAGGTGAAGCTGAGCACCGCATCGGCGTTGGGAACGGTGATGGTGAAACTGCCGTTGTTCTCGGACACGGTGCCGCGCGTATTGTCGCCCTCCAGCGTGACGGCGACGCCGGCCAAGGGAAGCTCGTGGGAGTCGTTGACCGTGCCGGTGATCGTGCGCGATCCGGCCGGGGCCTTGCGCGCCGCGGGGATCAGGGCGATCTGGCGTTCGGAGATCGTGAAATTGAGACCCGTCGGGGCGAGCATCTGGCGCAGGGCGGCGGAGATCGGCAGCTGTTTGGCGCGGAGGCTGACGCGCCGGGTCAGGTCGGTCTGCTTGGCGTCGTAGAAGAATGTGTATTTGCTGCTCTTCTCGATGCGCGAAATGGCTTCCGAGAGCGGTATGTCGGTGAACTCAAGGTTGATCGCCGGCTCCTGCGTCTGGCCGTGTGCAACCGTTGTCCATCCGCAGACGAGCAGCAAAAGAATTGCGAATAGTCTAAAATGTTTCATGGTTGAAGTTTTAAGTTAGCGTGTGTTTGCGGCGGCTGCCGCGGGAAGGATAGCGTGCGGTTCAGGTCTGTTCGGTCATAGGCATTCGGGGTTTGGTTGGTGTTTGGTAGGTTTACGGTTTTATTCTATCTCGGAGATGGACACCGAGCGGTTGTCCGAGAAGGTGTAGACGATCGGATTGATGCGGCTCATGATGCGCAGAATCGCTTCGAGCGGTTCGTCGGTGAGGGTGAACGTGTAGGCGTAATTGTGGGCGAGTGCCGGGGAGATGTCGATCCGGATGTCGTACCAGCGTGAGAGGTAGCGGCAGATTTCGCCCAGCGACTGCCGCTCGAAGACCAGTTTGCCCGCGGCCCAGCAGGATTCCAGCTCGACGTTGCCCCTGCGGATATTCAGCTCTTGGGTGGCGGGGTCGTAGCAGGCTATTTCTCCGGGGTGCAGCCGGCGCGTCTCCCCGTTGCCGGAATCGAGGGCCACCGAACCCTCAACGAGCGATACGGCGACGGTCCGGTCTTCGTGCGAGGTGTTCACGTTGAATTTCGTGCCGTGAACCCGTATGCGCAGCCCTTCCACTTCGACCGTGAAGGGGCGTTCGGGATCTTTGGCGATGTCGAAAAATCCCTCTCCGCGGAGTTTTACGTCGCGGCTTTCGGCGCCGAAGGAGCTGTCGTAGGCGAGCGTCGAGCCGCTCTGGAGCCATACGGTCGAACCGTCGGTCAGATGTGCCAGCGACTTGCCGCCGAAGGCGCAGAACTCCTGTCTGGCCGGAACCGGTGTGCGGGAGAGGTCGGGACGGACCGCGAAGAGCGTGACGACGACGCCCGCGGCGACGGCTGCCGCCGTGCGCAGTATCGGCATCCAGCGGCGTTTCGGCGCGGGCCGTTCCGTCCGCTGCGGCGTTCCGCAGACTTCGATGCGGGACTGCAACTGCTCCCAGAGCCGGTCGCGGTCGGGATTGTAGGCCGAGGTGCGGCGCTGTACGTCGTCCCATATGCGGAGGGCGTTTTCGTAGATGCGGCGGTTGTCCGCATCCGAGACCCACCGGTCGAATTCGCGGCGCGATGCGGTGTCTAGCGTGCCCTTCAGCGCACGGATCAGGAGGTCCCGGTAATGTTTGTCCATGACGGTATTCGGTTTTTACCCGAAGACACGAAAAAGGCGGCCGACCCTTACGGCCGACCGCCTTTTTTCCGATTTTTTAGCGGAATGTCTCCGGATATTCCTCCGCGGACGCTTCGTATATGCCGGGAACGGCGATGCGGAGAGGCTGTTTCCGCAGGATTCCGGGCCGGTTATCCGACGACCGCGGCGAACAGATCCAGATGCCCGTCCACGTAGCGGGCGAGCGTCTCCGTGACCTCGGCTTCCATTTCGCCGTACTCCTCCTCCAGCTCGTCGAAGGCTTCGTACTGCTCGTACATCGCCATGAACTCCTCGTCGGTGCGCTCCCGTTCCAAATCCTCCCGGTTGGCGTCGTAGATCTTCTTGGCGCGGTAGACCAGCTTCGAGAAACTCTCCGCACCCCACAGGCGCATGACTCTGGCAAACGGATTGCCGAAGATATAGGCCCCGTAGCCGTTCTGGATAAGCTGGCAGAAACCGCCTTCGGTCACCTCGTCCCGGAAAATCCGGTAGGCGAGCAGCGAGTGCTGTTCGCCGCTGAGCAGCGGCATCGTTTCGGCCGTCGGGTCTCCGCCGACCGTCTCCTTGTATTTGTCCGTAAAGACCCGGAGGAATTCGTCCATCCCTTTGGCGGCTGCCGTTTGCAGGGCCTTGTCTGTAATTTCGATCACGGTTTCCGTCGTTTGATTGTGAATATGGGGTTGTTTAGCCGGGTTACTGCTGCGCTTCGGGCGCGTAGGTGCGCAGGGCCAGTTTCTTGACCCACACCACGAAGCCGCCCGTGAGGATCAGGTTCAGCACCAGCGTCAGCACCGAGATGATGAGCGCCGGGCCGCCCAGACTGTAGCCCAGTGCGATGAAGATTACGCCCGCGCCCACCTCGCCGCGGGTGAACATGCCGATCGAGAGGGCGAGGCGTTCGCTGATCTTGCGGTCGCGGTAGAAGAAGAGCGGCACCAGTTTGCCGAGGTTCGAAAGCAGCGACACGGCCAGCACATGCAGGGCCAGCGTGCCCCACGGCATCATGGGCTGCGAGCCGGTGACCGACGTCGCGGCGGCCGTGTCGCCCGGCGCTCCCGTTACGAGCGGCATGCTCAGCCCCACGAGCAGCATGAAGAGGAACGAGATGCCGGTGGTGATGCGCCGTTCGGCGGCGGTGTCGATCTCCTTGTGTTTCATCAGCATGCCGACGACGAACGCCGGGAGCAGGACTTCGATGTGGATGCTGTTTTCCGGGCCGTAAAGCCGGGCCGTGACGATGTGGACGAGCTGGGTCAGGGCGCAGACCACGACAGCCAGCCCCAAGATGGTTTTCCAGTCCTGACGTACGTTCCACGTCGCCTGCCAGCGCCAGCCGACGGCCAGCAGAAGGGTGACGACGGCGATGATGGCGAACATCTGCCACCGCAGGCCGATCATCAGGATTTGCAGGGGGATCATCAGCAGGATGGTGTCCAGATCGTCGAAGATGGCCAGCACCTGTATCTTTTTGTAAATCCAGCTTTTCTTGAGACTGAGGGCCGCGAGCATCGTGAAGAGGATGCCGGCCGAGGTCGGCGCGGCGAAACGGCTCAGCAGCAGGTTCTCCTTCCACGCCTCGCCGCTGGTCCAGAGTTCGGGCGGAAGCAGTACGAAGACGTAGTAGAGGACGATGAGTATCCACGGCAGCGCGGCCGTGGCCATGGCGATGAAGTAGTCCGCAGTGTAGGAGCGCCAGCGGGTTTTGTCGATTTCGAATTCGCGGCCGACGTTGATCATGATGAATCCGAGGCAGACGTAAAGCAGCGTGTCGGAACACTTCTTGAACGCCGCGTATCCTGCGCCGAGCGTGCCCGGAAGCAATTGCGAGACGATGAGTCCCAGCATCAGGAAAAGGGAGAACGAGAGAACTTTTCGCATTAACTGATAGTTGTTTACAAGTGAGAGGAGTGCATTCGCCGGCAAAGATAATATATTCTGGTTTATTCCCGATACCGCACCCGCCTTTCGTGAAAAAAATAACAATAATGAAACCGCAATTCACAATTATTTTATACCTTTGCGGTCGAAAACGGCATATCAGTATTTAAAACCATAAATTAAACATTTACAACTATGCAGATTGTAGAGATTCACGCAAGAGAGATCCTCGACTCGCGAGGCAATCCGACCATCGAGGTCGAAGTACGTACCGTATCCGGCGCATTCGGCCGCGCAGCCGTTCCGAGCGGCGCATCGACGGGCGAGAACGAGGCGCTCGAACTTCGTGACGGCGACAAGAGCCGTTATCTGGGCAAGGGCGTTCAGAACGCCGTCAAGAACGTAAACGAGGTGATCGCTCCCGCCGTTATCGGCATGAACGTGGCCGATCAGGTCGGCATCGACAAGGCCATGATCGCCCTCGACGGCACGAAGACCAAGTCGAAGCTGGGTGCAAACGCCATCCTCGGCGTGTCGCTGGCCGTGGCCCGCGCTGCCGCCGACTACTTCGGCATGCCGCTCTATCGCTATATCGGCGGTGCAAACGCCAAGACGCTGCCCGTTCCGATGATGAACATCATCAACGGTGGTTCGCACTCGGACGCTCCGATCGCGTTCCAAGAGTTCATGATCCGTCCCGTGGGCGCTCCCACCTTCAAGGAGGCTATCCGCATGGGCGCCGAGGTGTTCCACAACCTGAAGAAAGTGCTTCACAACCGCAACCTCTCGACGGCTGTCGGCGACGAGGGCGGCTTCGCTCCCGCGCTGAACGGCACCGAGGACGCTATCGAGTCGATCATCGAGGCCATCAAGATGGCGGGTTACAAGCCCGGCCGCAAGGAAGAGGGCGGCGACGTGTCGATCGGCATGGACTGCGCTTCGTCGGAGTTCTACAAGGACGGCGTTTACGACTACACCAAGTTCGAAGGCGAGAAGGGTGCCAAGCGTTCGTCGAAGGAGCAGGTTGAGTACCTGAAGGGACTGGTTGCCAAATACCCCATCGACTCGATCGAGGACGGTATGTCGGAGAACGACTGGGACGGTTGGCAGCTGCTCACCAAGGAGATCGGCGGCAAGTGCCAGCTCGTGGGCGACGACCTGTTCGTGACCAACGTGGACTTCCTGAAGAAGGGTATCGAAATGGGCTGCGCCAACTCGATCCTGATCAAGGTGAACCAGATCGGTACGCTGACCGAGACGCTCGACGCCATCGAGATGGCTCACCGTGCGGGCTACACTTCGGTTACGTCGCACCGTTCGGGCGAGACCGAGGATTCGACGATCGCCGATATCGCCGTGGCTACCAACTCCGGTCAGATCAAGACCGGTTCGGCGTCGCGTTCGGACCGTATGGCCAAGTACAACCAGCTGCTCCGCATCGAGGAGGAACTCGGCGACGAGGCTATCTACGGCTACACGAAGATCTACCGCAAGTAATTCCGATTTCGAAGGGCCTGACAGCCCTGTCACGTCAGGTTCCGGGCAAAGCCCGAACCGGATTATAAACGAAAGGACCGGACATATTGTCCGGTCTTTTTTTTGTGCGGCGCGTGCGGTCGCTCAGGCGACGACCGCGGTCAGGCAAGTATCGGCTTCGGAATGAAGCCCGGATCGGCATGAAATTTTCGGCATGTACGCCGGGTAGTAGTGCGCGGAAAGTCCGATTAAAATAAAAAATACTAAATATTGTATAAATATTTTGATAAAAACGATTAATTTTTCTATATTTGGGATAGGAAATACAGCACGGCTGTTTATTCTGGCAAAATAATCCCCAATCGAATGTGACTGATGAACAGTCAGGACGTGATATGCGCGGTTCCTGACCAGTTACATATTTGAATAATGGGGATTATTCTACTATTGCCGGAGTCAGGTTCCGCGCATTTTTTGAAGACTGACCTGTTTCAGAAGATGCGCCGGCACGAAGCAATTAATACCGGGGTGAAACCCTGCGGCAGTTTCACCCGACCGGCTGCCTGCGTCTACCTGCATGCAGTGGAAAGAATCCTCGCTGATGCGAGGGCAGTGACGCAACTTACTGCGGGAGGGAGGGGCCTGATAAGAGGTCCCTCCCCATTTTTTGCCGTCCGTCCGGTGCGGCAGCTCCGGCGGCTGTTGGAGCTGGTCGCAGAGCGGATCGCGATTCCGGAGCAAGCGGGCGGTTACGGCACGGTTTCGGCCGCTTCTTCGTCGGCATTGCCGAGGCTGAACTCCTTGTCGGCGAAAAGCTCGGCAAGGCCCGTGATCTGTTTCAGGCGAAGCAGTTCGTCGCGGTCCATGCCGATATGGCGCATGATCCACTGGTCGGACATCCGCGCGCGGGTCAGCTCGGCGACGATCTCGCTCATCAGTTCGACGTTGTGCGTGCCCCGCGCCCGGTTGTGACGGATGGTCGAGGCCATGCGGTTCGAAAGGTCCTTTTCGATAACGGCGACGGGCAGCAGGCCCCCTTCGCGTTCGTAGATGCGCTTCGAGGTCTTGAGCACCAGATAGCGGTGGTAGCCGTCCACCAGCTCGTAAAGGTCCTTTTCGGCGTCGTAATAGCAGACGCACGGCATCGTATAGCCGTCTTCCCAGATAGACAGTTCCAGCAGCTTCATTTCGGGCGGTGCCACGACGTTGGGGTTGTAGCTGTTCGCCACGACCTTCTCAACCGGTACGGCGCGGACGTTATAGACAGGGCTTCGGTAGCTCTTTTCGGTCGGATGTTCGTAATAGCGATTCATATTTTTCCATGATT
>ULRR01051349.1_pt1 | contig 33218 bp, 35 predicted proteins | sample 1955651 | NCBI WGS metagenome assembly ULRR01 (sample SAMEA4835688, study PRJEB28245) | human gut metagenome | biome: gut microbiome; material: fecal sample | place: Denmark | collected 2008
CGACGGTCACACGGCCGTAGTGCAGGGCGTTGAAAAGCTCGACGCGGCCAATGTGATGGCCACCGATCTGCGCGCTTCGGCGTGTCTTGTCATTGCGGCGTTGGCAGCACAGGGCGAGTCTGTCATTGAACGCATCTACCATCTGGATCGTGGATATGAGCATATCGAATCCAAATTGACCTCTCTGGGAGGTGTCGTTGAACGTATGCCACAAAAAAAATTCTTGGGGATAAATGATGAATTTAGGCGTTAGCTATAATTTCTTTAATGGTGAAGAACATCTTCTTGCAAGTATTAAATCAATTAGGGATAGCGTCGACTTTGTGTGCTTGGTATATCAAAATATTTCAAACAAAGGCAATAATATAAGCGAGGAGGCGTTAGATACTATATCCGATCTTCGATCTAATAAACTAGTGGATAATTTTTATTGTTATCATCCCAATTTATATGTCTCTGCACAGGAAAACGAGATAGAGAAAAGAAAAATTGGATTGAATATTGTTCGCAAGATGCGAATGAGTCACTTTATGACAATGGACGCGGATGAGTTCTACAGAAAAACAGAATTGGATTTTGCGAAAGAATTTATTGCGCAGAAGAATATTCTAAATTCTACGGTTCATTCTTATATGCACATAAAAAGTCCAACTCGAAGAGCTCTGGATACTACATTGGTTCCATTTATAACAAAAATAACACATAGCACAGCATTATCGAAAAAATATTTTGTAAAAAACGTCGATCCTACCCGCAGGTTTGTCTGCAAAAGTCCATTATATTTGAATCCATTCAAGAAGTCTCATTATCTATTCCCTCATAACGTTGTTGCAATGTATCACATGAATCTAGTTCGAAAGGACAATTTGAAGAGCAAATTACAAAATTCCTCAACAAACAATTCAGAATTTTTCAATCAATTAATGACCGAATTTAATAACTGGAATTGCGAAAGTGGGAAGTTCTATTTCCCAGGAAAAGGGCTATTAGACGTGCGCTCTGTCCCGAATGAGTTTAATGCATGGGATCCTGGAGAATAAGCAACTTTAATTCCAATCTGAGCCTCTTGGTCGTCGCACACAGTAAATAGATATTGGTTGTTTGAGGTTTTAGCATTTTTCAAACACGATACATATATCTAAATGATTCTAGTTTATTTATTATAAATAACAAAATGAAAATATTATTTACTGTAGCCGTAATGGATTCTTTCCATGGTTCAGTTATGCACGTACTCGAATTGTCTAATTTTTTGTCTAAGGATAATGATATAACTATAATCACAACATACATTGACAAAAAGGTAAGTGACGAACTTGAAGAAAATATTCGGGTCATAGAAATTGACAAAATAACTGAATCTATGGAGTTTGACCTCATTTGGTCGTATCATTTTCCTTTACTTGGTTATTTACTAAAAAGGAAGTTTAGCGCCAAAAAGATTATTTGCGGATCTCTTTCGTCTTTTGAATACCTTGAAACGTTTCCTTTGTTCTGGAGTCTTTGTTCAATGCTGCATTGCATCTCAGAGGAGGCGGCCTTAATACATACTAAAACTTTTGGTATACCAGAGGAAAAAATTAAAATAATGGAAAATATAGTTCCTTTGAACTATAGTTTTTTTGCAAAAGAAAATTTACCAAAATACCCTGAAAACATAGCTATAGTTTCAAACTACGCCCCAATTGAATTAAAACATATCAAGAACAAACTGCGAACACGCAGCAATGTTACATTTTATGGCGGAAAAAAGAATGTTTTTATTACGCCCAAGTTACTGCTTAATCACGATCTGATAATCACTATTGGAAAAACAGTTCAATATTCGCTTGTTTTAGGCATTCCCGTGTATAATTACGGCCGATTTGGTGGTGACGGATATATCACCAAAGATAATATATCCTTTGAGAAAAAATACAACTTCTCTGGCCGCCCGAACAACAGAAAATTATCCACAGAAGAAATTTGTAATGAGATTTATTTAGGATATGCAGCGGCTAGTTATGAAGCGAAGGAACTGCGAGAAATAGCCAAGAGGGATTTTTTAATATCAAATTGTTTAAATACATTTTTGAGCAACTATGAATCCCTTCCTGATTTTGATAACTTAAAGCTAGATTCATATAATTTATACTTATCACAATGCGACTTACTTACAAAATACATCTGCAAGTGCAACAAATCAAGTACAAAATTTAAAACAAAAATATATCGTTTTTTTTACAAATTATTCAACTCGTAAGCCAAATGAGACACCAACGATTGAAAGCACTCTTTAATTTATAAAGAATCCATCTCATACCAACTATCTAACCAAAGAGCGATAGAGAGCTGTGATACAAATCAAGATATTTACTAATGACAATGAATTAAAATTTGCAATATCATAAAGTTCTGACAACATGTGCAAAGATAATCAAACTGAAAAAGTTGCAATTGTTTTACCGGTTTTCAACGTATCGAAGTATCTGAATGCATGCCTCGAATCAATTTTAAATCAGACCTTTAACAATTTCACTATATTTGCTATTGATGACGGCTCGACTGACAATTCTGGGAAAATATTAGATGAGTACGCCTTAAGAGACACTCGAATTACAGTCGTACATAAAAATAACAAAGGACTTGCGGCTGCGAGAAATTGCGCACTTGAACTAATTGAAAATCAAGGAATTTATAGCTATATATCATTTATTGATAGCGATGATATTATTTCTTCAGATTTCTTAAGTAAACATTTGCTGAACATCAAAAAGGCAGATGCAGATGTGTCTGTTTGCGGTTTTTTATTACTAGCTAACGATGGCAGTCTACATCAACAGAATCATCTACTTTCGGAACGCACATTTAGCGGCGAGGAGTATATTAACTTAATTTTCTCAAAAAACGAATGGAGCAATGCGTGCGGTGCTGGAGGAATGGTTTGGAAGCAAATTTATCGAGCAGAAATAATTCATTTTTTACGCTTCCCTGAAAATCGTCTAGTTTTAGAAGATGAGCCCTTTGGAGTTATGGTTGCTCAAAGAGCTAAAATGTTTGTTTATTTTCCTGAAACATTATATTTTTATAGACAAAGCAATACATCTCTTTGTAAAGAGAGCAACTTTCAAATACGGCGTCTAAATGGAAGAAAACTATGCTATAACAATTGCGACAATGTCTCGAAAACAGCACAATTAGTTATATTTGCATCCTATATTGAGTCCGTTCTTTCCCTTATAAAACAGAACCAATCCACAATCGACTTAAAGCCATATAAAATTTTAGTAGATCAGGCGTATCATGCCAAAGTTATGGCAAAAAAAACGTTACTGATTTTTTACCTGTTCTGCAATTTTCCAATTTGCTCTAGAGTTTATATCTATGCCAGGATAGCATTTAGAAGGTTGAGAAGCCTTTTGGGATTAAGAGTTTAGCAATGCACATTCTAACCATTTCCATTTAGCATTGAAAGTCAATTATCGAACTCCTCCTAGCCAGCATTATCCTAAAACCTAAACGAACGTCAATGAAATTTATTCGATCAGAAGATTAGGGCGAATATAATCTTCCAAATACAGCATCGAAGCATTTTTTTGTCAGCAAAATCCATAGCATGAAAATTACCATTTATTCGCTCGATGATTCTCATCCTTTCGGACACCCCGATTCTCAAACATTCGGACAGTAATTTCGATGCCGATGATTGGGCAAGCGTGGGTGTTCCGAGAGCATCTTTGCTTTTGAGGTTTCTACCTCCCTAACCCAGCCGGTGTTCGACCTACCGCTCATGTCGTTAAACAATGGACAGTAGGCAGGTCGGAGCGCAGGCTGGGGCATTCCTCGGAATCAGAGCAAGTGCTCGCAGGCTGTCATAGCTATTCGGTTGCGCGGAGCGAGAGCGGAGCGCGCCCCGAGTCACAGCCGATAAAACTCAAGATTCGCGAGATGCCTACCTAAAAGCCTTCCTCCTTAAGGCTGCAGCTTCTTCCCATAGGGATCTTCCAGTGCTCCGCACTCTGTTCTGCTTCGCATAGACGGGTCCTCCAAATTCAGGCACCAAGCTCGTTGAATAAGCCTGTCCAGAATGGAATCACTAAACGACACGTCCCCGATACAGCTCGCCCAGACATCCCCTGGGAACACGCTTGTAACGATTACGCTTTTGCCTCCTTCGCGCGTTCTCTCATTTATGATTTCCAGCAGGTCAGCACGTTGGTTCGCCGTTAGGAAGCCTAGGCCGAATTCATCAATCATCAGCAGGTGATACCTGTTTAGTTGTTTCTTCTTACTCGTTCGCAACGAAGTATTGGAAGCGCTTTCGGCGTATTCGAGCAAGAGATCGTTGACGCGGTAGTACTTTGCTCTAAAGCCTGCTCGGATTGCGGCATTCATCAAAGCGCTGGCCAACCACGTCTTGCCGCTGCCGGTGGCGCCCGTGATGGCGCAGTGCTCGCCATGGCGAATCCAATCGCAACAGGCCAGTCGATCAATCAATCCGCGGTTCAGCTTGCGGTCAGGCGCGTACAAAGTATTCTCAATACACGCGTCCGGGTAGAAGCATGCTGATTTTTTGCTCCGTGTCGCAACCTTTCTCGTTTGCCGTCGAGCCGCTTCGCTCGCGAGACATTCGTATAAGAACTCCACCGGATCTAAGCTTTGATAATTCAGAAGCTTGACAAGTTCCAGAGCTCTCATCAGGATGTCGCCGGTGCACAGCTCAAGGCAAACATCTTTGAGATCCATTACCGATCAACTCATCGTTCACCTCTCATCGGTAGTTGTTTCGGATATTGGCGTGAGCCGGAGACAAATAGTCGTCCGCGACCCTTTGATTGTTGCCAATGTTGGGCTCCTGGTTGTTTTCTTTGGCCTACATGATCTGTTCACATCTTTTGCGCGTTTCTTGATAGGTGACGTTGCCGTACTCGAGGCGAGTGCTCAGAGCCTGGTAGATGACGGAGACCGGGTAAAGCTTGAAGAGCCTCATCAAGGCATTGCAAGCTCGGCCGCAAGGAAAGTGGGTTTCTCCCTTTTTTAGATGCCGCACCAGACGATCGGCAAAGTCTTGCGGCAATCCTGCCTTGACAAATTCTGCAACCCATTCGCGAGGTTGACGTCGATATTTCCTTTCCGCGTCAGTCAGGTGTTCCGTCAATAGGTGGGGCTTGTTGCCCTGCACATTCTTGTATCGCTTGTGCTCGGCGATTTTGACCCACGAATCCAGGTCATAGATGTAGACCTTGTCATCGGTGATCGTCACGGAAACGCGCTTGCCGGTGAACTCCGGCGGCGTGCTGTAGCGATGACCATCACCTGATATGCGAACGCAATGACCACGATCACCGACAAGGGCGCGGATATCCAACGGACAGAAGGCTTGGAGCGGCAGGCGGCCAAGGTACTCGCGTTCTTCATCCTCAAACATTTGCCTTCGGGAGTCAGACCTTCCAGTGGCAATAAACGGCGCGTTGTTAAGCTCTTCGAGTTTCGCTTTTACCTGTTCGTTTAGGTCATCGAGATCGCGCGCCATCGGGGGACTCTCCAGCTCAATCGCGGCAATGATCCATCGCTGTGCGAGCCCTACACCGGCCTCGACTCGGTTTTTCTGCTTAGGACGACGGGGCTGACACGCCCACGGCTCGATGTCATAGTAGTTGCACAGGGAGCGCACCGTCTGTTGTACTTCGCCCTCGTACCAGCTCGAGTGCTTGATGAGTGCTTGATGAGTGCTTTTGCATTGTCCATAACGAGGACCTGCGGCGTGCCGCCGAAGTATTCGAGTGCGTGAACGATGCCGGAGATCCAGCCCTGTTGCATCTCGTTGGGGAAGGCCTCAGCGTAAGTGACGTTGCTGTACGGCAACACTGCGATAAACAACCACGCACGTTGTACGTTACAGTTAGGATCAATCCACTTGAGGTTGTCGCCGGCGAAGTCAATCTTTAGGCGCTCACCGGGGATGACTTGGGCTTTGCCATTGGGTACGCCAAGGCCGTTGGTTTGCCGCCACTCAGAGTAGCGGCGACAAAAGGAAGTGTAGGTGTATGCGCTTCTGACGACTTGTGACTTATCGATGTCGTACAGCAATTTGAGCGTGACATTCCGACGGGCCAGTTTTTTGTGAACTTCCATCCAGTCTGGTTCTTGGTACGCCTTCGTTGTCGGCGGGTAAAAAGTCTCCAATAGCTGCGTATCGGGCAATTGGATCGACTCAGCCACTTTGGCTTCGCCGTGCGATAGCGCCATTTGAAAAAGGAAACTCACCGTGGATTTGGGAATCCCCAACTTCTGTGCGGTCACACAGATTGTACGGCTGTTCTGCATGCAACCAAGCAGTTACCTCAGAAGGGGAACTGGAAACTTGTTCATGAGTCCTCCGGTTGGTTAAACAGAGGACTTGGTCTATCACTCCTGGGGGCCAAATGTTTGAGAAGCATCGTGCGAATCTCTACGATTTCTCATGTGTGACGCTACTACAGTTTGTTAATCCTTAAGGTGTCACGTCACTAGACCGAAGCGCTAGACGCTGAGCATACCCCCTCGAATCCTGACGTAGGCTTCCTCGGAGAACAAAAGGATGTTGTCTATCACCCAAAAAAGTATTGTTTAACTGTCTTCTCTACAATATTAAATCTAATCAAAAAATCAATATTAACCTATAAAGACCTTCACACCAAAATATCAATGACAAATGTTCTAGCCATATTCATTTCCTGCTATTTACAAACACCACATCTTTAACTACTATTTAACCATGAAGATTGCCATTTTCGGAACTGGATACGTAGGGCTATCGCTTGCTACCCTTCTTTCTCAACACAACGAAGTAGTTGCGGTTGACATAGTAAAAGAAAAAGTCAATCAAATTAATTCACGAATCAGCCCAATCAAAGATACTGAAATAGAAAAATTCTTTAAATCTAAGAATCTGGATCTTTTAGCAACATTAAATCCTAAAGTAGCTTGCGAAAACGCCGATTTTGTGATTATTGCGACCCCTACCGATTACGATCCGAAAACTAACTTCCTTAACACTCATTCCATTGAAGAAGTTCTAAGAATACTGGATGAGATAGGGTGTCATGCTCCTGTTATCATTAAATCCACAATTCCAGTTGGATATACAAATAAGTTAAGTCATCTCAATCATCGAGAAATTATTTTTTCACCAGAATTTCTAAGAGAAGGCAAAGCACTTTTCGACAATCTATATCCCTCCCGAATTATTGTGGGAAGCGACTCTGTTGCTGCAAAAAAATTTGCTCAACTTCTGTTAGATGGTGCAGCCAAAAAAAATGTTCCTGTTATTTTTATGCCATCCGCTGAAGCAGAAGCAGTTAAACTGTTTTCTAACACGTACCTTGCAATGCGAGTTGCATTTTTTAATGAATTAGACAGTTATGCCATAGAGAAACATCTTAATCCAAAAAATATCATCGATGGTGTTTGTCTTGACCCACGAATCGGTTCACATTATAGAAATCCATCATTTGGATATGGTGGGTATTGCCTTCCAAAAGACACCAAGCAATTATTAGCAAACTATTCAAATATTCCACAAACTCTCATTGAAGCTATAATTAATTCAAATCGAACCCGAAAAGACTTCTTAGCGGGAAAGATTATTGAGAAAGAACCAAAATGTGTTGGCGTTTATCGGTTGATCATGAAGTCAGGTTCCGACAACTTCCGAGCCTCTTCAATCCAGAGCATCATGAAACGACTTAAGGCGAAAGGCATCCGTGTTGTTGTATACGAGCCCTCCCTTAAAGATCAAAGCTTTTTCGGTTTTCCACTGATCGCAAATTTGTCTGAATTCAAAGCTCAGTGCGACATCATCATAACCAATCGAAAATCACCAGAACTGATAGATGTGCTAGAAAAAGTTTTCACCAGAGATATTTATGGTGACAATTAATTAAATCCTTCACATTTTTTGTGGAATAGATGACATTGCAACAGATCATATGAAATCTTCGCCTTTTAAGCCGTAACTCTAGAGAGAAGATACGGCAAGTTAGGAAACGTTCTATCTCTTGCAAATCCGACAGGTCACGGTGTCATTTGGCCTCAGCCCAATGATGAAGGTGTCCGTCATACAATGGCTTTCGAGTCAGTACGTAACTATGCCAACAGTTTGCGCAAAGACTCCTCGGGAATTTTCACGGAGGACTTCTGCTCGCATTTCGGCTCCGTGTAGACGGATTAACCTGCATCTATGACGGTGCCGGATACAAATACGGCCGTCGGTCTGGCCTCTACTGCTCCGGTCATTGAATACGCCACAATAAAAGAGTGCGGCATTCCGATGCATAGCAAAGCTTTCATTGGCAGCTCCTACATGGTTGGTAAGTCAGCAACAGAGAACTTCGATCGCCATGAGCCATAGACGTTATCGGTAGCGTCTTGACGAACGAATCAAAGCGATTACCCGATAAGCCAAATACGTAGGCGCCAACGAAACCAAATTCCCATGTTGGGAAAGGACTCCGAGTCCAAAACAGCACATTTGACGGTTTGCTCAAAAGATCCATAAGGTTGAGGTCTACGAATATATTCCGAGCCATGCAAGCAATCCATAGCTGCTTACGTGAAGAACCGTCAATTCTTCGTTCTTATTACGCGCCAGCTACGTGGGTTATACGACGCAAGCACTAAGGAGGGGCGAGACATCACGATGCAGAGCTATCTTGAGCACTCCAGAAGGCGCATCTGCAACGCCGTCAATGTTGATTTCCTCGCGGAAATTGCCACGCAAACCAAAGCAACGAAGTTGGCGGCAAACCGTTTTGAAGAGTATTCGCCACAATACCTGCTGTACATTTGAGCAAGTTCCCTATCTAAGAAGCAACAAAACCTCAGCAAAACAGGGAAACTCGGGCTCTGCAATTCGAGCATATTGAGCACTATTGCCGACAGTCTTGCGCCACATTGATGGACAGTATCGACAAGAACATGCTGAATCTTGCGAAAAAGTTCGCTGTCAGGAAGAATAGGCACAGGCATCTGGCTCGGGGGAAAAAATGCGATCAGGTTGGCGGTGATCTTCTGACCCGAAGTTATATCGGTGTCAGGGTTGAGATATCGAGAAAAAAAGGACGAAAAAGTTCACAAAGAATATATAAGTTTGCATGATGCTATCTGTTCATGTCATTTATTAATGTATATGATCTGCCATCAGATAAATTACTTGCCATCAACACTCAGTCTAAAAAGTTCAAACAAGGAGCAGATCATTGCTCGTTGCTTTTTGTAAAAAATATATTCTGTTCGTGTAATCTACCTACACCAAACAACAACACTCGAAGCGTTAAATTAATTGTGCGAATAACAAAACGATCTTCAAGAGAGCGATTATTTTGAAATATCATTATCATCTATAATGACATCTCATTCGTTTGCACTTTTTCTTACAAATAATACATTACATATCAAAATTTATTCATCACACCCATATATCAAATATTTAATTTTGCCTGAGATATAAAGAAGCTATGAACTGCCAAGAGAAAGCCGCATTTATCATCCCCACTTTCAACTCGGAAAAATATATTTCTCAGTGCTTAGATTCCATTTTGAATCAAAACTACAGCAACTTCATAGCAATCATAATAAATGATGGATCTACTGACAGCACAAGTGCAATATTGGACCTTTATAAGAAAAAAGATAGCCGAATCATAGTTATAGATCAAAACAATCAAGGCCAAGCAACAGCCAGAAATGTAGGATTAAATCTTGCACTTAAAGATAAAGAGGTCAGCTATATCGCTTTTGTTGACAGCGATGATTATATTGACCCCTGCTTTTTGAGTACTCATATTTGTAGCTTAATAAAGAATCACGCTGATGTTTCAATTTGTGGATATGCTAGCACCAATGAAACCTGCGAGGAGAAAAATTTTTATCCCGAAAAATTTCTTTCTGAAAAAGACTTCATAAAAATGATTTTTTCTTATGGAGAATGGAAATCAACGTACAGTTGCGGAGGGATGGTTTGGAAACAACTGTACAAAGTTGAAGCAATTAGAGATATAAGATTTACAGAAGACAAAAATGTAGTTGAAGATGAAATCTTCTGTCTGAAAGTTGCCAAGTCAGCACCAAAGTTTGTATATATTCCTAAAATTCTCTATTATTACAGATGCGCACCCGAATCTTTAACACATCAAAAAAATTTTAATAAACGATTAGCCAATGGCAGAAAAATATGTTTTGATTTATCAAGACAATTATCACAAGACGTAAAGATGATTGTTTTCAGCAATTTTTTAGATGTCACTTTAAATTTGATAAAAAACGACGATTTTCAATATGACGTATCTTCGTATAAAAAAGACGCTATTATTGCCTACAAACTGAATTACATTACAAGAAAAACACTTAAGAGGTATTTTCTTTTTTGTTATGTACCGCGCTTAACTAGGTTTATGTACTCATTTGAAAAAAGACTTAGAACATTCAAGTACAAAATACTTAAGAAATACACAAGCGCTTCATAATTTTTTCGACAGGGCTGAATGAGTACTGACAAAGACGACCATCGAAATCTGGCTTTCTACCCATACCTTAGTTTTTCGGAAACATCCGTTTATGGCAACGTCTTTATCATCAATGGCACGCAAGCTCGGCTTCAAAGAGCTATTGAAAAAATCCATTTATTCGGTCGATGATTCCTAGTAAGCAGCCCAAAGCGTTCTTTCGATTGCTGTCGGTAAAGCAATCGTAAATTTTTGGCGAAAGACAAGGTCGAGCGCAAACTCGAGCAGATGCTCCGAGCTCATCTCGGTGTAGATCAAAAGACTCGGTTTGCCGTGCAGCATTCTTCCGGCGGCAACGTCTTGGTGTGGTTCCACAGCAGTCACGACGTCCAACTAAAGGATGCAATGAGCGCCGGCGTAATGTTCGGGATGCACAGGTGTAGCTGTTCGCTGGTCTTCAGCCTATCGTTGCGTACTGTTCAAACCTGATCTTCCACGTGCTCATAGAAAGCTCGGTTCACAGCATTGAGCCACTTTGCTCATGAGACATTCGTATAAGAACTCCACCGGATCTAAGCTCCGATAATTCGGAAGCTTGACAAGTTTCAGAGCTTTCATCAGGATGCCGCCGGCACACAGTTCAAGGCGAACCTCTTTAAGGTCCATTATCGATCGACTCATCATTTACCCCCTCATCGGTAGTTGTTTCGGATATTGGCGTGAGTCGGAGACAAATAGTCGACCGCGACCCTTTGATCGTTGCTAATGTTGGGCTCCCGGTAGTTTTCTTTGGCCCAAATGATCTGCTCACATCTTTTGCGCGTTTCTTAATAGGTGACGTTGCAGTACTCGAGGCGAGTGCTCAGAGCCTGGTAGATGACGGAGACCGGGTAAAGCTTGAAGAGCCTCATCAAGGCATTGCAAGCTCGGCCGCAAGGAAAGTGGGTTTTCCCTTTTTTAGATGCCGCACCGGACGATCGGCAAAGTCTTCCGGCAATCCTGCCTTGACAAATTCTGCAACCCATTCGCGAGGTTGGCGTCGGTATTTCCTTTCCGCGTCAGTCTTCCGGCAATAGGTGAGCCTTGTTGTCCTGTGTGTTCTTCTATTGCTTGTGCTCGGCGTTTTGCCCCACGAATCCAGGTCATAGATGTAATCCTTGTCATCGGTGATCGTCACAGAAACGCGCTTGCCGGTGTACTCCGGCGGCGTGCTGTAGCGATGACCATCACCTGATATGCAAACACAATGACTACGATCAACGACAAGGTCGCGAATATCCAACGGACAGAAGGCTTGGAGCGGCAGGCGGCCAAGGTACTCGCGTTCTTCATCCTCAAACATTTGTCTTCGGGAGTCGAACTTCCTGTGGCAGTAAACGGCGCGTTGTTAAGCTCTTCGAGTTTCGCTTTTACCTGTTCGTTGAGGAGATCGAGATCGCGTGCGATCGGGGTACGCTCCAGCACCATCGCAGCAATGATCCGTCGCTCTGCGAGCCCTACACCAGACTCGCCCCTGTTTTTCTGCTTGGGGCAACGGGGCTGACCCGCCCACGGCTCAATGCCATAGTAGTTGCACAGGGAACATACCGTCTGCTGCACTTCGTCCTCGTACCAGCTCGAGTGCTTGACGAGTGCCTTTGCATTGTCCATAACGAGGACCTGCGGCGTGCCGCCACAGCGTCCATTTCCCCTGCGCTCAGGCTACGGCACTCCGCAGTCTGTCAAGGGTTGTAGCCTAAACGGCAGCCTCCCCACTACCGCCGGGTCCCTCCATTTAATCCTCACTTTCTTGACAGTCCTTACGGCGTTGCGATGTTAATACCCATACGGCACGGGTGGGTCATTTTGTCGGTCAATTTTCTGCATCCGCAGGTAGGTCACTTTAGACGTCCAAAGCGGGGGATCAATTCCATATGTCCGCTAACACGCAACAACATATTTTCCTGTTTGAAGCAATGTTTCGGTAGTCCGCTACTGTTGAGATCTGTAGCTATTCCAGGGTACAAGCAAGAGCTGAAACATAGGCAAAATCAGGAACTACTGGTGGGGCGATAGCCAGACTCTGCAATCCTTTGCCGCTGCGGATACAACCGAAGAGCAAGGCTTGTGTATAGCTACACTTGTGGTCTTAGGATTGCGAGTTTTCATATTAGATAATAACAGACTTACTCTTGATATCGGAGCACCATGTCTTCAAATCAGCTTCAGCACTTGAATACTTTTTTAAATGTTGCAATACATGCACCTTGTTTAATAAGTAAACAAAACATAACACATCCTTTGCTGTTCTTATCTTTTCATCATCAGAAATATAATTAAAGAAATTCAAGTCATTCATTGTCAACACCTGTTCTTCCTTATGACTTCCTCCATGCAGAACTAACCGATACATCAAATTGCTGTAATATGAAATATACTCTTCATCATTTAACATACTAAGAATATTCTCATCTCTAGAAATGTCTACTATGCCCTCTTTATACAGAAACGTTCCAAATGCCTCCAACACCTGTCTCATTACATTTCCAATAATAGCATTATAATCATCCGCCCCACCCTTAGCGTATTGATAAATCATCGAAATTAACTCAGTATACTCGTGACGTCTACAACCGTGGAGCTTAAACACACTCAAAGATTTATCTCTAATTTCAAAATACCTTATATCAAGCTCTTTACTATTAAATTTATCTTTGCATAGCTTCAAAATACCATCAAGCATCTTATTTATTTCATAAAACGTCATTAACTCATGAGTCAATATCAAAACCCTCGTTAATTTCTGCTCCACCAGAAACGCACTCAATTTATAGTTCAAAAATGAGAACACTCCAACCCTATTTTCAAAATCAAAGCTAGATATTGGATCGTCTATCACAATTAGGTATTCATCCTTGAAAGCTAATGCCTCTTCCTTTTCTTCAAAAATCTTAGTAAAGAAATAACTTAACCCAATAATATTTCTTTCACCCTCAGATATATCACACGGCCTTACATTTTTACCGTTTACCAAAAGCCTATATCCACCTTCAGCATTTTCAATTTTAAGCCGACTCTCAGAAAATAGGATATACCTCAAACAAGAATTAATCGAATCAACTGCAATTGTAACACTCCTTTTCCTTGCCTTTAAATCCTCGACCAACTTTTTCTGATTCTCTAAGTTCTCCTTTGCTTCCTCTAATCCATCTCGCTCTTCAAGGAAAAGTTTCATTTGTTTATCATACCGTTCCGCTATTGGCTTTATCTTGTGCGCAGCCAGCTCAGAATTAATTCCATTCAATACCTCAATGATCGGAGTAACATTTGTCTGTTTTTTATTATATTCCTTTCGTTTCAACTCTAACTCATGCAACATTGCAATAAGCCGATCAAGCAATTTATATATTTCCAAATTTTTCATTAAGATGGGCGAATACGGATCTTTAATTTTTCTATTTAAGCAATCATTATATCTTTCAAAGCCAGCATTAACTCTATCCGCCATATCCACACATTCATCACACCCCGGGACTACCTCAAACGGACTCAGGTCAATATTTACCAACGTCAGATTATATTTCTTTAAATCATCAATGTGAGTTTCGACTTTTTTACTGAGAATTTTTTTAATGCTCTCTACCAGCGACTCTTTGTACTTAACCGAGAGTGTCTGTAGACAATACGGGCATTCTGTATTATTGTCGTCTTTAAAAAAGTTTAATCTTTCCGATAAATCCTCCATTCCTCGACTTTCTAAACATCCCAACAATCTTTTTTCTCGATCTGACAGAAGTGGCTTTTCAATCTTTTCTCCCAACAGACCAATGAGTCTATCTTCATGAGTCTTGTTAAAGAATATCTTTATCTCTGGGACCTCGTCTTTTATGACCAAACTCCCCGCCCTTGCTCTATTCAATTCTTCTATTTTAAACTTATACTCACTATTTAAGTCTGACTCTGATTTTGTTATATTTACATTTAAAAATCTCTTATAAGAACTATCCGTTACACCAGCATTTTTCCGCCCTCCGTTAATTTCTCTAAATCTACCAGCCCAGTGACCATCTCCCTTTAACTCTTCTACCATCATTTTTTTATAAAAACTGGGAGATTTGACATTATTTTCATCCTTGAATTCTGCAACCTGAGCACTCTTCTTTTCATATTCTCGCTCATAGCGCTCACATTCCTTCTGAGCCACTTCAATATCTTCTGCCAATGAAACTTCTTCGCCTAACATTACTATTGTTTCAAGCTGATCTTCTTGGAGCTTAACATTTTTATCAACATAAGTTTCATCAAAAACATAAATTTTCTTTTTATCTTCTTCAGACAAAATAATCTCTGCGCCAGATGAATCAAACACCTGCACATCCATATTTGAATTATTTAACCCATCAGCAAGCTGGCGAAATGCTCTCGCAATTGTACTTTTTCCCGAACCATTTCTTCCATAAACCAAAGAAGCCTTTATGAAACTTTTATTATTCGAGCCAAAAAAGGAAAAATTCTTCCCTGTCTCAAAAAAATCATTTCGCACTCTAACACTTACCAAATCTCGCAACATATACTTACTCCCAGTATAACGTTCCCCAAGTAACGCCATTAAATAATGGAATGCGGTACAACAGGGGTACCTACCTTTTTACGGATACCCCTATCATGCCACGCGACCGCCCGTCAGTCACCGCCCTAAATTTACACTGGAACAATTTGCCAGCCTCAAAGAGAGATCGCTGATTCGGTTGGTTTATCCCTTAGCGCTGGAGCAAGAATGATCCGCAAAACCTTACAGATGATCGGACCTATGATGGCGCTCGACGACTTGAAGCGTAGTGGCAGACCGCTTGTCATTGATGCTGAAGCTCGAACTTGGGTTAAAAAACTGGCATGCACTCCGCCCAAGGAATTGCCGGCCGGTCCGACTCAGGCGTTATGGTCCATGGACACGCTTGCGGAGTACGTACGACAGAATGCCGCCGACATGCCGTTCGGCGTCGAGTTGACGAAAGCGTCCAAGTCAACCATCTGGGCGATTTTGGACGATGACGCCATCAAGCCTCATCGCATCCGTTATTACCTCGAGAAAAAGGATTCGGACTTTTCGGCCAAGTGCAGGGAGGTCCTTCTCTGGTACAAACACGTGGAAATGCAGATCGCGTTCAAGGATACCCAGGAAAACTCGTCACAACCGAACGGTTCAGTATTTGTGTCGTACGACGAGAAGCTCGGCATCCGAGCAATCGGGGACATTCATCCGGATAGGGCGCCCAAGAGTGGTAAGGGCTTCATACGTCGCGATTAGGAATACAAGCGGCAAGAAACCCTATCGCTTCTGGCTGGCATCGATTTGATTTCCGGTAAGGTACACAGTCCGATTCGAGAGCGGCATAAAAGCTCGGACTTCATTGACTTTTTGAAGTTGGTCGATGCGGCGTACCCCGCAGACAGCATGATTTACATGGTGCTCGACAATCACACCATTGTTGGGCGAACTCTTAAAGTACCCCGAAAAGGGCGCTTGCGGTTTGTGTTTACGCCGAAGCACGCCTCTTGGTTGAATCTGATCGAAGCGTTCTTAAGCAAGATGGCTTGGGTAAGTCTACGCGGGCTTCGAGTGAACACTAAAGAGGAGCTCCGCGCTCATATTGAGCGATGGGTGGCAGAATGCAATGAGGATCCCGTCCCCTGTCAGACGGCATTTAAAAGTACCGCACTTGCGGCGTGAAAAATACTGCAACCGTCATCGTAGTTGCCTTGTCGACAGGTCGCTCAGAATTCCACCAGGGTTTGCTAATGGGGATAGCCACCCCTCAAGGACTGTCAAGGACAGTAAGGATTAAATGGAGGCCCCCGCGTCAGCGGGGAGGAAACCGTTTATGCCGGGACCCTTGACAGACCGAGAAGTGGCGTAGCCTTGGCTGAGGAAAATGGAGGTAGCGGCGACACGCCGCGTAGGCCATTCCCCCGACCCTTCCGGCGCGAGGACGGAGGTTCGGGGGGGGGGAAGGGCAGAGCCCCTGAGTTCTTTCACACTCTTTCGACCTGCTCTAAGTTTTCCGTTGCGGTACTTTTATGCGCCTTCTAACATCCCCTTCCGTTGGCGTTGGAAGACGGACGAGGTTCACGATCTAATTAATAGCGTTATTTAACGAATGCTGTACTAGTGAGCGGGAGTTACGGTACGAGACTGCCTGCGCGTCCCCGACTTGTCATGCCGCAGTCTCGGGGCAAAGGGAAGTTGCGGCCGGGAGGGGTGAACGTCAGATTTCGCCCGCTTGTGAATGTTTCGCCTCCTCAAAACTACTTCCGGCAACCATTGGCTACCGGAATTGAATCGTCTGACTGGAAACTTGCAATGAGCGGCTAGGTACACAAATGAAATTGGTGCCATACCGCACATCTCATTCAGGCCCTCTAGCAACAGTTACTCTTTTTTACTAGACATGAGCGTCTATACGCACCATAGCCTTGTCATTCGGGTTGTAAAACGGTCTTAGTCCTTCAAAGCTAGTTAGAGTCACATCGATGGCTGCTATCTTAGACAAAGAAAACAGATGCCACCCTGGTACTTTGCCGCTACTACTTGTTCCTGCTGTTTGATAGCCGCGTAGTGCGTGCTTGCCAGTAGTCGTCAGTCCAATCAGGAATGGCTCAACAACGCGAGAATGCCCATCGTAATTGAACGTAACAACTCGGCGGTTCTCAATGGCAAAAGTAATGTCATCTGCTACAGACATGAAAGCTCTCTCCTCGGTGCAATTAAACAAACACGCAACAGTGCGCCTTTTAATCATGTCACAAAAGCCCAAGTTATGGGACTCCAAAGACAACATAATTTTCCCCCATTACCAAATCACAACCATGTACTAACTATTGAACCTCAAATAAGTGAATTACGGAACTAAAAACGGCACGAGAATCGACGAAGCCAGAACGGCTATCTAACCTAAATCCGCAATGTTCATCGATTCCAACCGAACGACAGGTGACTTCAGATCGAACGACAGTAGACAAGAACGAACCGCTCCCCAAAAATTCTCTTCTATTTTCCTTACTTAGCTACCACTGTGACTCCAATCGAACGCCTGTCGCCTAGCGGAGAACGCTGATTTTTGCTAAAGAAACATCTGTCGCCCCAGACGGCACGTTCAGCATCGTCGTTACCCGGGAAATCTACTTTCTCAAGATCTCGTCCTGTCGAGTGGATGAGCGTTCGCAAAGGCACGAAAGCTTTATACGTGCAGGGATCTTCGTGGAGAACCAAGATATGAGATCATTGGCTTGGATGTTTAAAAAAGGAGGCACATAAGCGCGAGCTTCTTGAGCTACATCCGCCGTTTTATGCGCTTGTGCGTCATATTGTGTCTGCAAATCAAGGATCTTCATGGCGGAGACTCCAAAGGTTCGTTCAAGACGTATAGCCATGTTCGGTGTTGCTGACACTTTCCCATTGAGAAAATTCGATAAGCTCGGGTGACTAACACCAATCAGTTCTGATGCCTCACTTACCGTAAGCCCGCGAGATCCAAGAACGTTTTCCCTGATATAGGAACCTGGGTGAATGGGATGAGCGTCTGACATGTTTGAGTTTCCGTAAGCTGTAAAGTAACACTTTACAGCTTGCACCTATCAAACTTATCCTCGGCTAGCAACACTAGGGGGGCTAATGAAAACCCCGCTGATGCATCAATCACCAACGGGGTTCCCTTTTCTTGCTTAGGACTGCATGTCCCTTACGGCACCATCTCCTGCACCTCATCCTTCTTGATGGGCTTCACAAGGTCTTCTCTCTTCACGCCAAGGTACATGGCAATCGCAGCCGCCACGAACACCGACGAGTAGACGCCCAGAAGAATACCGATCGTCAGCGCCAGCGCAAAGTAATGCAACGCCGGACCACCGAAGAAGAACATCGCAAGCGTCATCGCCAAAGTCGAGCCGTGGGTGATCACCGTACGCGAGATCGTGGCAGTAATAGCCGAGTTGATAACCTCAACTGTCTCCGTGCGGCGCATCTTGCGGAAGTGTTCGCGAACACGGTCGAAAATAATCACCGATTCGTTCACGGAATAACCGAGCACTGCCAACACGGCCGCCAGGACCGGCAGCGAAAACTCCCAGTTCATCACGGCAAAGATGCCCACCACGATCACGATGTCGTGGAGGTTGGCGATGATGGCGGCAATAGCAAACTTCCACTCGAATCGCATCGAGAGATAGATGATGATGCCGGCCACAACAAGCAACAGAGCGGTCAAACCGTCGGTGGCAAGTTCTTCACCCACCTGTGGTCCTACGAACTCGTTGTTGAGCATCTTGACGCCGGGGGCCGTCTCCTGAAGCGCCTTCAGAAGTTCGCCGGCCATCTGACCAGATGTTTCGCCTTCCTTCATCGGAAGACGAATCATGATGTCGCGTGCCGTACCGTAATTCTGGACAGCCGCTTCAACACCGAGCTTGCTTTGGATCTGTTCGCGGATCTGCTCGGTCTGAACAGCCTCCGGATACTGCACCACCACCTGCGTGCCGCCCGTAAACTCAATGGACAGCGCCAAGCCGTGATAGAAGATCCAGAACACGGCAATGATGAATGAAACCAAAGAGATCGCGTTCAGAATGTGCGAGTAGTGCATGAACGGGATCGTCTTGTGAATTCGGAAAAACTCCATGATTTTCCCCTCTTAATTCTTTACTTCGACTGCGTCTGCGCCGTATCCGGGCGCCAGACCTGACCGATATGCACGCGCGTCAACTTCTTCTGACGACCGTAGATGAAGTTCACCATGCTGCGCGAGACAATCACGGAGGTAAAGAGCGACGTCATGATGCCCAAGCAGTGCACCACGGCAAAGCCTCGCACCGGGCCGGAACCGAAAATCAGCAAGGCAATACCGGCGATCAAACTGGTGACGTTGGAGTCGACAATCGTCGCAAACGCCATACCGTAGCCTTCACTGATGGCCAACTGCGGCGTTCGCCCGATTCGAAGTTCTTCACGAATACGTTCGTTAATGAGCACGTTCGAGTCAACGGCCATACCCAGTGTCAGCGCGATAGCGGCAATACCGGGAAGAGTCAGCGTCGCCTGCAACATGGAGAGCAGCGCCACCAGGCACATCACGTTGCACATCAGACTAATGGCCGTCACGATGCCGAAGACCTGATAGTAGAGGATCATGAAGACCGCCACGAAACCGAAGCCGTAGAGTGTCGAACGGAAGCCTGCTTCAATATTGTCGGCACCCAGAGACGGACCGATCAGGCGTTCTTCCACGATTTCCATGGGAGCCGCCAGAGAACCGGCACGCAGCAAGAGAGCGGTGTCGGTCGCTTCAATCGTGGTCATGCGACCTGAAATCTGCACGCGACCGCCGGCAATTTCCTGACGGATGACAGGAGCCGTCACCACTTCACCCTTGCCCTTTTCAAACAGGATGATGGCCATGCGCTTGCCCACGTTGTCACGGGTCACATCGCGGAAGATGCGTGCGCCCTTGTTGTCAAGCGTCAGGTTCACCGTGGGTTCCTGCGTCTGGGAATCAAAGCCCGGCTGCGCGTCGTTCAGGTTCTCACCGGTGAGCACCACACGGCGCTTCACAAGAATCGGACGACCTTCACGATCAAAATACTTTTCGTCACCGAAAGGAACATTGCCCTGCGCCATCTGAGTGAGCGCTTCAGGCGAATCGTCAACCATACGCACTTCAAGCGTTGCCGTACGCCCCAGAATGTCCTTGGCCTTGGCCGTATCCTGAACACCCGGCAGCTGCACCACGATACGATCGGCACCCTGCTGAGCGATCACGGGTTCTGCCACACCCAATTCGTTAATACGATTGTGCAGGGTAGAAATGTTCTGCTTTAAGGCATATTCCTGAACGTTCTGAATCGCCTTTTGCGACAGTTCGGCCGAAAGGGTGAACTTGCCTGCGCGCGTACCTTCCGTCACCACCAAATCAGGCTGAGTGGAACGAAGAAGGTCATTGGCGCGAGCGCGCTCCTGCTCGTCGTTGAAGGCGATCACAACCGTATTGCCCTGACGCGAAATGCCTGCGTGACGGATACGCTTGTCGCGGAACTGCGTACGCAGATCGGCTGCCGTCGATTCGGCGCGCTTCTCAATGGCCGAGTGCATGTCGACCTGCAGCAGGAAGTGAACGCCGCCGCGAAGGTCAAGGCCGAGGTACATCGGCAGCGCATTGATCTTCAGGAGCCACTCGGGCGTATTGGGCACCAGATTGGGAGCGACAATGTAGGAAGGATCCGTACGGTCGGGATTAAGAGCGCGTTCGAGCACTTCACGAGCCTGCAGCTGCTTTTCGGCTTCCGTCGGATCAAAGCGCACGCGCACGGTGTTTTGCTGAGCACCCTGCTCATAGAAAACACCGTTGGGCTTTAGTTGCGCATCCGCAAGCGCTTTTTCCACGCGAGCAAGCACCGTCTCGTCGATCTTCACCGTCGACTTGCCGGAACTCACCTGCACTGCGGGCGATTCGCCGTAAAAATTCGGCAAGGTGTACAGCGCCGCAATGAGCAGAACCACTCCGATGACGATGTACTTCCAAAGAGCGTATCGATTCATAACAATAACTCCGGGTCAGTCCGATGCCCGATTCCGCGCAAGACCGCAAACACGGACTCGGACGCCTTTCGTTGCGAAAATGGAATTGGCGAAAAGAGAAATTCCCGTTTGTCAAAAAGCACCAAATCTACCGCACGCTTTTGACACTTATTCGCTCTGAGCACTCACGGATATCTCTATGAGGTCAGTCAGGCGCCCAACGGTACTTTCGATTCCAACGGCGCCTTTTTTTCAGCACTTCACTTTCGTTCTCGGCGAGGTTTGCCGACTCGACCCTTCGGGCTTATCGCGACATGACCGTTGCCGGCTTTGCCGCCCCTGTCTTTTTCCTCATCTCCGGGCTCCCTGTGAGTGCCTCAGCGGTTTTTTAAATTTCTTTCGTCTCTCCTTTTGTTGAGCTTGTTGTTCGAATCTTGTCGCATCGAATGGTACTTGGCGACACTCCATAGTGTTTAGCAACGCCCCCGACGGAATACAGCGTCATGATTGCCTCCGCTGCCTTTTCGCGAGCTCGTCCCTTCTTTTGCCAAGTTTAACGTTGCAGCAAGAACCGTTATGGGAGATTCAGTAGCTTTTCCGTCAACTAGCAGAACCCTTCAGCCTACAAAACTCTTCCGCTGAGAGTTTCGTGTCTGCAAAAAAAGGCCGTTTTGATCAAACAGTTCCATTTTTTGCGCAAGAACCGCAAAAGGCCCAAAACCGATTGCGGTGCATCAACTAAACGGCAAAGCGGGCGTCAGCCATATCCTTCAAGTCGGATACAGCCCGCCCGCTGCGTGAAAGCCGTCTTTACTTGTCGATCGACTTCAGCGTGCCGCGCGGCAGAACCGTCTGCACAGCGCCGCGCTGCATCGTGATCGTCACGGGATTGTCTTCCACGCGGCTGATTTCGATCACGACGTACTGTTCGCTCACTTCGGCGATGCGGCCGGCCAGGCCGCCGATCGTCACGATTTCATCGCCCTTGGTGAGCGCTTCGCACATCTTCTGATGTTCCTTCTGGCGCTTTTGCTGCGGACGGATCAGGAAGAACCAGAACACAACAAAAATCAGAATGATCGGAATGATCTGCATCAGCAGACCGCCGGTACCACCGGCAGCGGCCGCACCTGCGGTCTGAGCCATTGCGTCAGAAATGAAAAACACTTCTTACCTCTTTAGATATTTTCTCGTTAAAAAATCTTGTCCTGCAACGCCTTGCGGCGTGCATTGCAAAGCCTTCGGATTATACGGAAATTCCTTGCTGAGCCTCGAAAAATTGCATTAGAGATTTACCAGTGTCAGCCGTCGTTTGCAATTTTTCATTTGCCGCCGTGACTGACCCTCCATTCACACGACCTCTCCGTCGGGCGTCACGGCACCAGCGCAGGCGCGTCCAGCCCCGTCTTTTCATCCAATCCGAAGAGAATGTTCATCGCCTGCACCGACTGCCCCGCAGCCCCCTTGACGAGATTATCTTCCACCGCCAGCACGACGATCAGGTCGCCGTTGCCAGGACGATGAACTGCCAGACGCAGGAAGTTGGAACCGCGCACGCTTCTCGTTTCAGGCGTTGATCCGGCAGGCATCACGTCGACGAAATATTCATCCGCAAAGCGATCTTCATAGAGCTTCTGAAGATCAATCTGAGTCGTGGCATCCTTTAGACGAATGTAAATCGTCGAATGAATCCCTCGAATGGTCGGCAACAGATGCGGCACAAACGTCAATTTCAGATCGTCCGTACCGGCCAGGAGTTTGAGCTGCTGCTCGATTTCGGGTGTATGGCGGTGCCCTTTAAGACCATATGCATGGAAATTGTCCGACATTTCAGCCGTGATGATCGAAATGTCCGCCTTCTTGCCGGAGCCGGAAATACCCGACTTGCTGTCGGCAATGATGGTTTTTAGGTCAAACGTACCGGGATGCGCCTTTTCGTATTCCATCAAAGGCAGGAGTCCCAATTCGATGGAAGTCGGATAACAGCCTGCCATGCCGAGAATCCGAGCGTTCTTCATCTTCTCGCGCATGGTCTCGGGTTGCCCGTAGACAGACTCTTCCAGAAGATCGGGACAGGCATGATCGAGCTTGTACCAAGTCTTGAACGTGTCCGTATCACGCAAACGGAAATCCGCTGCCAAGTCAATGATCTTGACGCCCGCCGCCGTCAATTCGCGCGCCATGCTCATGGCCACCCCGTGCGGCGTCGCAAAGAACACCACGTCACAAGCAGTAAGTTCGGCCTCTTCGGGCGTCGTAAACACCAGATCGTCCATGAAGCCTCTGAGCGAGGGGTACATGGCCGTCACCTTGGTACCCGCATCCTTGCGCGATGTGATGGCACAGACCTCAACGTTGGGGTGCCGGCTTAACAAACGCAGCAGCTCCACGCCGGTGTACCCCGTTCCACCCACAATACCCGCCTTGATTTTCTTTTCCTGCATGTCGAAAAACTCCCCGAAGAATCTTTTTGTCTGATGTCTTTGGCAGGAAAAATGCTCCGGCAGCAGGCATAAAAAAACCGCCGCCCGGGAAAGGGAGACGGTTTTTTCGCTTCTTGCCCCGGCTTTCTTCGCAAACCAAAGTTTGCAAAAGTATACCGAGGCAGAACGCTTGCGAATGAACGATTAGCGCTTGCTGAACTGCTTGGCGCGGCGGGCCTTGCGCAGACCAACCTTCTTACGTTCGACTTCGCGGGCGTCGCGGGTCACGAGGCCGGCAGCCGACAGAACGGGCTTGAGACCGGCATCGTAGTCGATCAGAGCGCGGGTGATGCCGTGGCGCACAGCACCGGCCTGGCCGGATTCGCCGCCGCCGGTCACGTTCACCATGATGTCGAACGTTTCGACATTTTCGGTGAGCTGCAGGGGCTGCATGACGATCATGCGGCCGGTTTCACGCTTGAAGAATTCGTTGAGATCGCGGCCGTTGATCACGATCTTGCCCGTGCCGCGCTTGATGAACACGCGAGCCACGGAGCTCTTGCGACGGCCGGTGCCGTAGTTGTAGTTACCGATCATCTTTTTCCACCTTAAATGTCAAGAACCTTGGGCTGCTGTGCGGTGTGCGGGTGTTCGGCGCCGGCGTAGATCTTGAGCTTCTTGATCATGGCGTAGCCGAGACGGCCCTTCGGGAGCATGCCCTTGACCGCGATTTCGAGAGCACGGCCGGGGTGCTTGGCCTGCATTTCCTTGAAGGTGGTTTCGTAGATACCGCCCGGATAGCCGGTGTGACGGTAGTACGTCTTCTTGCCGGCCTTTTCAGCAGACAGCTTGAGCTTGTCAGCGTTGATCACGACGATGTAGTCGCCCGTATCGACATGCGGCGTGTATTCGGGCTTGTGCTTGCCGCGCAAGCGGAGTGCGATTTCGGCAGCAAGGCGGCCAAGCACCTTGTCGCTGCCATCGACCACGTACCAGTCGCGCTGTACTTCGAGCGGCTTGGCAGAGAAGGTCTTCATTGTTGTCACCTGATTCACAAAAGGACGCAGCAGATGAATTTCAAACCGCCTCGCACAGGGTGGCGCCTGTACTTTGCACAGGTTGGAGCTGTTAAACGGCCTGCTCGCGTCAATAAACAAAAACGAGGCAAAAACCACCGAAGCGCACCGCGTTCTAACTTCGCCGTGCACCGAATTCAGTGCCTTTTACCGGGAATTTCTTGTTGATTTTCTTTTTGCCGCTTGTCGCCATCAGTCCAGTGGAAAACGGGGAAACTGAAAGCACGGTGAAAATCAGACGCGCAATAATACACGATCACAACGAGAAATGCCAACGCCAAAGCATCGGCAACCGCCTTGTTTTTACTGCGCTTTTTGAGGTGCAGGCAGGAGCGCCTTCATGAGATCGGCTTCCTCGCCTGCCGGGACTCACTCTTCGATCGGTTTGATGTGCGTCGCCTGCTTGCCCTTGGGACCTTCGACGACCTCAAACGTCACCCGCTGCCCTTCCTTGAGGCTCTTGAACCCCTTCATTTCAATGGCGGAAAAATGCGCGAAAAGCTCTTCACCGCCTTCGTCGGGCGTAATGAACCCAAAGCCCTTGACGTCGTTAAACCACTTGACAACTCCCTGTGCCATATTTTTCCTCTTTGTTTATTTCACTTTGTCCGAGTCTTCGCGTCGGCTCTCGGCCTGAAGCAGGCTGCAGCAACACAAAGTCCTCTTTTCAACAATCAACATTACGCCAACTTGCCGCTTTCAAGCTCATGACGCACTGCACTTTTTGCGTCGTGTGCTGTCTCGGACACACAATCGTCGAAACGACTCTTCGCAAGAGCGAAAATATACGATATATTACCTAGGATGTTTCTCCTTCTTTTCGTTTTGCATCATGTCGCGTTTTCTTCTCGGTCTGACGTTCTCGCTCATCAGTTGTGCGCTTGCGGCACAGTCGCTCGATGAAACACTGGCCGTCAAAATCGGCGACAAAATCGTCGAACTTGAAGTTGCACGCACCTCGGTCGAGCACCGAACGGGGCTCATGAACCGCACCTATATGCCGGCCGATCACGGCATGCTCTTTGTTTTTGCCGCTCCGCGCCCCATCGCCATGTGGATGAAAAACACGCTCATCGACCTCGATGCAGCCTTTATCGATGCGTGCGGTCGCATCACTCAAATCGTCTCGATGCAAAAGGGCTCGCTTGAACTGCACCACTCACGCGTGGCCGCCTCCCGCGTCATCGAAATGCACGCCGGCTGGTTTGCCCGCAACAACGTCAAAGCGGGAACCGTCATTCCGGAGCTTGCCGATGCTCGCTACTGCAAGCGCACGGAGTCGGCGGCGGAATAATTACCGGTCCGCATTCACCGGCAAATTTTCTTCGGCAACGAAAGAAGCAGTACGAACCGAATCGAACCGCTTCTTTTTTTCCTATCAATCAAAAGCGACGCGCGCATCAAATCGTTTGAAAAGCACGCGCCGGTTTCAAGTTTTTTTAAGCGCCGCAGCCGCAGGCTCCGCAGCAGCAACCGCCTTCTTCACCGCGGCAGTCGCAGTCGCACGGCTCACCGTTAAAGCGACGCTGCACGAAGTCCCAATTGACGAGCTTGTCAAAGAAGGCCTGGATGTAGGCCGCACGGGCGTTGCGGTAATCGATGTAGTAGGCGTGTTCCCAAACGTCGATGACCATCAGGGGCTTGAGATGTTCCGTCAGAGGCGTGCCGGCGTTGGAGGTCGAATAGATTTCAAGCTGGCCGTCCAAGCGCTTGACGAGCCATGTCCAGCCGGAGCCGAAGTTATTGGCCGCTTTGGCCGAGAAGTCTGCAACGAAGCCTTCGTAAGAACCCCACTGCTTGACGATGGCGTCCATCAATGCGCCGGTCGGTTCGCCGCCGCCGTTGGGGCTCAGGCACTTCCAATAGAAGGCGTGGTTGTAGCTCTGCGCAGCGTTATTGAAAATCGGGCCCTGGCTTGTCTTGATGATTTCACGCAGGGATTCGGCTTCGTACATCGTGCCTTTGATGAGATTGTTGAGATTGGTGATGTAGGTCTGATGATGCTTGCCGTAGTGGTATTCCAGCGTTTCCTTGCTGATGGCCGGTGCAAGGGCGTCCATTTCATAATCAAGCTTGGGCAAAACGAACTGGCTCATTGGACTTCTCCTCGAGAATCGGTTATCGATCGGATTTCTCTGCTTGCAGGACGCGTGAGCTCCAAGATTGCCTTCTTGTGGGAAGCAGGCCGAATCGGACACGATCCATTGCTGTCTCACGAAACGTCCTTTGTCACCCTTAGATAATAGACCGAAATCATCGGGAATCCGTGAGACAAAACCCGGCAAACGCAAATTCCTTTCTTTTTAAAGGAAATTTTCTTTAGCTTCGCGGTTTGCGCTCAATGACCCGGGCTCGCGCAGAACCCTTCTCAAACAGGATGGATACCGTTTCGCCTTCGGCGAGCTGTTCCGCGTCGCGCACCGGACGACCCTGACTGTCGGTTGTAAGAGAAAAGCCGCGGGCCAACGTTTTGGTGATATCCAAAGCCGACAGAGACGCGGAAAGCCGCTCAAGTTCCGCTCGCTTGGCCTCAATGCGAAGAGACACCGCCTGCCGAAGGCTTTTTTCGAGATGCGCCGTTTCGGCTCGCGCTTTGTCAAAGGCCGGGCGAACACGCAAAAGATTCATTTGCGCAAGCGCCGTCTTGGATGCAGCAGCCTGCAGACACACACGCCGTTCGGTCGCAAGCGTCATCGCGTTTCGATCAAGTCGCTCGGTCAGCGCGTCAAGATACCGTTCGTAGATCTGTCGCAATTCCCGCTGAGCAGGCACCCTGGCCCGCAGCCTCAGCACAACGTTTTGCATGGCCGACTGCAAACGAACGGCTTGAGTCAACTGCGATCGACTCAGGCGCAGGTTCGCCTGCATCACCGTCGTCAGACGCGTTTCGAGTGTCGAAAGCCACTGAGGCGCCGTCGACCAGTGCTGCAACACAAGAGAACAGGCGGCGGTCGGCGTCGGCGCTCTCACGTCGGCAGCCATATCGGCAATCGTAAAATCGGTTTCGTGCCCGATGCCCGTCACAACCGGCATTGGCATTGCCCGCAGTTCTCGGGCCAGCGCTTCGGAATTAAAGCTCCAGAGGTCCGCCAAAGAGCCGCCCCCGCGTACAAGAAGCAAAACGTCAACTTCGTTTCTTTCGCGAGCTTTTTTGAGCGCAGCAAGGATTTCGCCTTCCGAAGCTTCGCCTTGAACGCCTGCGTGATAAATCACGAAGGGCACCCACGGAGCCAAGCTCGCACGCGTCCTCATAACATCCTGAAGCGCAGCCGTTTCGGTGCTTGTGATCACCCCCACGGACTGCGGATAGCGCGGCAACTCCTTTTTAAGCGTTGCGTCAAAAAGGCCTTCGGCCAGAAGCTTTCGCTTGAGAGCCTCGAATTTGGCAAACAGAGCGCCGTCGCCGGCGGCCTGTACGGCAACGACGTTGAATTGCAACTGTCCGCGCACCTCAAAGACGTCGAGCGTACCGGTGAGCACCACAGCTTCGCCCTGCTCGGGCAGTCGTTTCAGTCGATAGGCGTTGCGACGCCAGACCACGCAGTGCAAAATCGCGTCGTCTTCGTTGTCCTTGAGATCAAGATAGACGTGTCCGGACGGATAGGGCTTGATCGAATGGATTTCGCCTTCGATACGAATCAGCCCCAGACGATTGAGCCCGCCCTTGATGCGGCGCAGAATGCAAGAGACGCCGACGGCCGGCGGCAATGCAGAAGCACTGTCCTCGTCTTCGGTCATTGCGCCTTGAGGATCTGCGGCACCCCCACGGCCACCGTCCAGGGCTCAACTTCAAAAGAAGTGATCAACCCGGCGTGGTAGTAGGGATCGTCTTTGGCAAACGCGCGCAACTCATCGGCCGAGTTCGCACGGCACACGATCAGGGCCGAGAGACTCTCGGGCAAAACGCCTGCCGCCAGAACAAGGCCGTCGTCTACAGCCTTTTGCAGGCGCGCGAGATGCTCGGCACGAAAAGCATCGCGCCGAGCCATATAGTCATCAACGTAACGGTACGTCAGAACAAAGTGCTGCATGACCGTCGGCAGAAAGAATTAACGGCGACGCGTCTGGCTGCCGGCAGCCGGAGCCGCAGAGGGACGACCTTCGATGTGGCGGAAGGTGATGCGGCCCTTGGTGAGGTCATAAGGAGAGAGCTCGAGCGAAACCTTGTCGCCGGCGAGAATTCGGATGTGGTGCTTGCGCATCTTGCCGTTGGTGTAGGCGATGAGCTCGTGACCGTTTTCAAGCTTGACGCGATAACGGGCGTCGGGGAGCACTTCGAGCACCTGGCCCGACATTTCAATTAGATCTTCTTTTGCCATAAATCCTGTAGCGCGCGGCGAAACGCTAAAAAATGAGGTGCCGCACTGCGGTTTGGTTGTTGTTTGAGGGCGGTTGCAATGTTGACGCCGGAAATTCTCTCCGGCCTTTTTGGGCAACCACGCAGCGAAGGCGCCATTTTAGTCGGCGAACCGCTGTTTTTCCAAGATTTTTTGCGGGAATTTTATACGCCGTCGCCTGCAAACAATCCTGCTGAGAATTTTTTTCATCACCCAACATACACTTTCTTGGTTTTCAGCTTCAGACAACCTCAATCGGCGAAAATTGCCGTATAAGGCCGTCTGCCGCGGATTTTGTCCAATTTTGTGCGTGCGGCCGTTAAAATTCGGGCGTATCAATCGGGTTTGTACCGATTTTTCACCCTATCCCTTTTGCCGGGGATTCAAATTAAATTGGAAGGTTGAGTCGGTTTGACTCGCCTTTCCCGCAGACTCAGTTGGAATCGCAATGTCTCATCACGTTCTCGTCGCTTACTACAGTCACGCCGGTCATACGGCCCGCATCGCACGCACCATCATGGAAACGATCGTTGCCGAGGGGCATGCGTGCGACATGGTGGACATGATGGAGGGCGTCCGCGAGGGTGTGGATTGGGCGAAATACGACATCGTGATCGTGGGCTCTCCCATCGTGTACGGCGTCTACAACAAGATCGTCTGGGAATTCTGCTCGATGTACAAAAACGAAATCGAGTCGCGTCCCAACAGCTTCTTCAACGTGACGGTCGTCGCCCGTTCGCCTGAAAAGGCAACGCCCGAAGGCAACCGTTACCTGCAGAAGTTCGTCAAGCGCAGCGCCTGGAAGCCCCGCGACCTGAAGTGCTTTGCCGGCAAGGTGGACTACCCGAACTGGAACTTCTTCGAGCGCATGATGATCCGCATCATCATGAAGATCACCGACGGTCCCACGGATTCGAGCGTCGCAATCGACTACACCGACTACAACGATGTCAGAGCCTACGCGCGCCACTGCCTGCAGCTTGACAAACTGCAGGCTCGCCGTTCGCCCCGACGCTGACCGTTTGACGCGGCGCTTTGATTGCAACAGTCGGAGTGCCGCCAACCGATTGACACAGAAAATTTAGGCGTTGCCGTTGCAGCGTCATGCCGCGGCGCAACGTGAAAACGAAGGATCACTCATCCATGTCCGAGACTTCTCTTCCCTGGCTCAAGCACTATCCCGAAGGCTTTCCGGCCGAAATCAATCCCGATCGTTTCGCCTCCATTCCGGCACTTTTCGACACGGTTGCCGAAACCTACGGCGATCACCCCGCCTTCATCTGCATGGACAAAGTGCTCACATACCGGGAAATCTGCGATCTCTCGAAGGACTTTGCGGGCTACCTGCAGTCGCTTCCCGGCATGAAACCGGGCGATCGCGTCGCCATCATGATGCCCAACCTGCAGCAGTACATCATCACGCTGCTGGGCATCTTGCGCGCGGGCATGATTGCCGTCAACGTCAATCCGCTCTACACCTCGCACGAACTTGGGCACCAGCTTGCCGACAGCGGCGCCAAGGCCATCGTCATCATCGAAAACTTCGCCAAGACGTTGCAAAACACGCTCTCGGAAACGCCCGTCAAACACATCGTGACCACCAAGGTTGGCGACATGTTGCCCTGGCTCAAGCGCACCGCCGCCGATTTTGTCGTGCGTTACGTCAAGAAGATGGTGCCGGAATTCAACCTTCCCGGTCACGTCAATTTCCGCAAGGCGCTTTCGATCGGTCATTCCAAGGGCTTTAAGCCGTTCGAACTCAAAAACACCGATGTTGCGCTGTTGCAATACACCGGCGGCACCACAGGCGTGGCCAAAGGCGCCATGCTCACGCACCGCAACGTGCTTGCCAACGTCGAGCAGACCGGCACCTGGATCAGTCAGACCTTTGAAATGGGCAAAGAAGTGGCCATGACCGCTTTGCCGCTCTATCACATCTTCAGTTTCACCGCGACGCTGTGCTTCTCGAAGTTTGCCGCCACCCAGGTGATGGTGCCCAATCCGCGCGACATTCCGGGCCTGGTGGAACTCATCAAGAAGTGGGACTTCTCGATCATCCCCGGCGTCAACACGCTCTTTAATGCGCTTGTCAACAACAAGGAATTCAAGAACCACAAGTTCACGCGCCTCAAAATGACCGTGGGCGGCGGCGCTCAGGTGCAACGTACGGTTGCCGAGAAGTGGTACAACGCCACCGGATGCCACATCCTTGAAGCCTACGGCCTCACGGAAACCAGTCCCGGCGTGTGCGGCAATCTGCCCGACGCTCCCTGGGACGGCTCGGTGGGCTACCCCCTGCCCTCCACGCTCGTTTCCATTCGCGGCGAACAGTTCGTTGATCTCGGCGTGTGTTCTGATCCGGAAAAGGTCGCCGAACACACGGGCGAAATCTGCGTCAAGGGCCCGCAGGTGATGGCAGGCTACTGGGAAAAGCCCGAAGAGACCGCCAACGTCCTCATCGACGGCTGGCTCAGAACCGGCGACGTGGGCTTTATGGATGAACGCGGCACGATCACGATCACGGACCGCAAGAAGGACCTGATCATTGTGAACGGCCTTAACGTCTATCCCAATGAAATCGAAAGCGTGATCGCCTCCATGCCCGGCGTGCTCGAATGCGGCGTCGTGGGCGTCAACAATCCGCGCGTGGGCGAAATGGTCAAGGCCGTGATCGTCAAGAAGGATCCGGCGCTCACCCGCGACGACGTCGTCAAATACTGCCGCGCGCGCCTCACCGGCTACAAGTGCCCGCGCACGATTGTCTTCGTGAAGGCTCTTCCGAAGACTGCCGTCGGAAAAATTCTTCGCCGCAACCTGCGCGACATGAAAGAAACGGATTAGTATTGCGAACTTTCTCGGTTTGCAGGACTGATACCAAATGATTCTGACAATTGCCCTGCTGCTGTCTTTTCAGCTGGCAGGGCTTTTACTTGTGACGCTCTTCGGACTGCCCGTTCCCGGGCCCGTGATGGGCATGGTGCTTTTTCTTTTCGCCTTGATGACCGTCAACGGCCTTCTGGAAAAAACGCTGCCCGTCGTCAATGTTTTGCTTGCTCACTTTGCCCTCCTCTTTGTGCCTGCCGGCGTCGGCATCATCGAGCACTTTGACCGCCTTCAGGCCGAATGGCTGCCGATTGCGGCTTCCATCATCGGTTCGTCCATCCTCGCCATGGCCACGACCGTCCTGGTAACGCGATGGGTGGCTCGACTTCTGCAAGGCTCGAGCAAAAAGGAGAAGCGTCGTGCTTGATTCGATTCTTTCTCAATTGACTCTCACAGCCGAGAAGCTTCTTGCCGATCCCGCACTGTGGCTTTGCGCGACGCTTCTGGCTTACGCCTTGGGCATGTGGGTATACAAGAAAAGCGGCTACAAAACCATCTGCACGCCGCTTCTCGTTGCCATCGTTCTTCTTGTTGTGACGCTAGAAGTCACCGGTACCGACTACAAGACCTATCTCAACGGCGGCCAGCACATCAACTTTCTGCTGGGGCCGGCCACCGTTGCCTTGGCTGTTCCGCTCTATGAGCAACGTCTGCGTTTGGCCAAAATGTGGATTGCTTTGACCTGCGGTCTTGTTGCAGGCGGTACGGTCGCCATTGTCTCTGCCGTTCTGATTGCCGGCGTCCTCGGCGCCTCTCCCGAGACAATGATTTCCCTAGCTCCCAAGAGCGTCACCGTCCCGATTGCCATGGCAGTGAGCGAACACTTGGGCGGTATTCCGGCTTTGACGGCAGCCCTGGTGGTGATCACGGGGGTTGTGGGTTCGTTGATGGCGCGAGGCTTGTTGGGAATTTTGAGGGAAAAGGACGATGCCGTGCGCGGCTTTTCCATCGGCCTGGCCGCTCATGGCGTCGGCACCGCCACAGCCTTTCAGATGAATCGCGACACAGGCGCATTCTCCGGTCTGGCAATGGGGCTGACAGGTCTTTTCACTGCGTTTGCCGCTCCGTTCCTGCTGCCCTATCTGCTGAGCTTGTTCGAATAAGTCTCAGCGTTGTCAGACTCATTGCCAGGCAACAAACCGACGCTGCGCGGCACCGAACACCAACGCCATGCGATTCAGTTCTTTAGCACTTGCGCTCTCGCCGTAACGTCGAGAGCGTACTTGCTCAACCGCTTGCTCGAGCAACGCACCGACTTCTTCCTCATCTTTCGCAAACTTAAATTCGAAAATCCAACGTCTGTTACCAGTTTCGACCTCCAGATCGCTGCGCCCGAGAGCCGTGTGCTTCTCTACCACAACGTCAATCCCGGCACCGATCAAGAGAACCTGTAGCAGAGCTCTGCATTGCATCTCTCCGGTCACCGGATACGCCTAGTAGTCAATCGCGGATCGGGTCGGAGGCTAGGGATTAGTTCCCTAGCCGACCGC